>ENA-ORND01000465-ORND01000465.1-human-gut-metagenome-genome-assembly--contig:-NODE-465-length-36221-cov-48.087098_pt1 | contig 36221 bp, 44 predicted proteins | sample MGYA00242111_ERZ509014 | MGnify/ENA primary metagenome ERZ509014 (study PRJEB26280, sample SAMEA2338694) | human gut metagenome | biome: human gut; feature: human-associated habitat; material: faeces... | reverse complement strand
AACAATGGTTTGACCAACTTTTGGGGCCGGGGGTCCCCCTGATTTGTAAACAAAGAAACAATGGTTTGACCAACTTTTGGGGCCGGGGGTCCCCCTGATTTGTAAACAAAGAAACAATGGTTTGACCAACTTTTGGGGCCGGGGCCATGGGAAAATTGTAAACAAAGAAACAATAAAACCATCAACTTTTGGGGCCGGGGGTCCTATTCCCCCGTGGACCCAAAGCCCCCCACTCCTCTCTCAGTCGATTGCGGGAAAAGCTCGGCCTCCGACTCGAGAACTTCTACCCCAACATAGACAATAGGCATCACCAAACCCTGAACCAGTTTCATGCCCGGCTTGAGGATGACGACTTCCTTGCCGACGTTCATGACGTGCAGATGGATCTCACCCTGGTAGTCTTCGTCAACCACGCAGGCTCCAACCTGGAGCTGGTGCTTGGTAGCAATGCCACTCTTGTTGAACATGATGAGGGCACACCCCCGGGGTATTTGAGCTCGAATACCCGTCGGAATGTTGATGCTTTCGCCCGGCCAGACCTGTTTGGTTTGGAAGTCTTCCGGGATGTAGAAGTCCAGTCCAGCGGACAGACTCGTTCCCCTGGTTGGGGTCTTGACATTTCTTACTTTTACGATTTTCATTTTTTAAAATATTTTTCGAGACGAGCTCGGTGTGTTGTACCTGACGAGAGCGATGCTCCTTCTATGAAATTATACCGAGTGTGAAGAGGCAGCTCCTGGAATGCCTTCTTGAACGGTTGACCATCCGATTCAAATATCTTGCCAGCGGGATTTCCCGCTGTAACGTCCTTCATGTTTCGGGACTTGATCCACCACAAAGCCTCTTCCCGATTTATGGAACGTATGGAGGGTCTAACAGACCCCTTACGGAGCGTCATTTTGAACCATTGAGCCTCCGTATTGGAGTCATCTTCTTTAAACCATACCCGGTAATACCCAATAGCTATTGCCATAAGTTGTAGAATGTTTCGTGACACTTCTTGCGGTACGCCATCGGGTCCTGTCGGATGCTCCGACACTTGAGAGGCTCTTTGGGTCGGTCGAGAATCTCCTGAGGCAGGACGTCGCTGAAAGCATCTTTGAGAATGCGCTTGTGAGTTCTGTCCTCCCGGGGCAAACGGAGAGCGAACCTGACAACGTCATGTCCCAGGAATGGGGACCGGAGTTCAACTGTGCTCCTCATGGAAGCCCGGTCAAGCCGAGGCATGTGGTAGAACGGAAGTTCCTGGAACACGTCTGAGAGCTGGGAGTCGTAGTCATCGACTCGGCGATAACCCCCGAAGAGTTCGTCAGCTCCATCCCCGGTCAGGATGACCTTCTCCTTGACCTTCTCCATGAGTCGGAACTGGGGGATCATGGAGCCCAAGTCGATGGGGGTTTCGTTGTAGCGGAGACACCTCTCCAGGCAATCATCATCGGGGATAGGGCCAAGAGAGGTGATAGAAACCCCTAAAAATTCGGACAATAGCATGCCAAATTTTGATTCATTATTCTCCACCATATAGAGATTAACCCCCAGGCCCATTCGATGAAGAATAGAGGCAACTATGGATGAATCCAGTCCTCCAGAAACCAAAGCTCCGACCGGGACTTTAGAGTACATTGCCCGGCGTTTTACGGACCTCTCGACCAAGCCCCGGAGGACTTCGGCGAACTCGGATTTTGCGAAATGACTCCGTTCCCCTATCCCCCATCTGTAGTAGTCCCTCCGGATAATGGTGGGCTTCACCTTCATGTCATCGAAGGAATAGACAGTATTCGGCATAATACGCTTGACGTTGTTCCATGGAGTTCTGTCATCCCAGTTGTACCCCCATTTGAACACTTCCGACTGATAGTACCGGTCGAAGTCTCGGAAGTCCGACACCAACGGGGTTATCTCCGAGCAGATTTCCCCGAATTGGTTGTAGTAGAGTTGCTTCTTTCCGAGAGGGTCGGTGAAAGCAATAATTTGACCCTTCCGGTACCAGCATATTGCCCACATGCCATCCCAGTGGTTGGCTTCAAGGATAATGTCCTCCAAGCAGTTGATCCCCGGAACTTGAGATCCGAACAAGTCGCGAAGATACTCGACGTCGCTGGAATACCTCGTAGGATAGTTGTAGATCTCCCCCACGTAAAGAAGCCACCCATTGTTTCCGGCTAACTCTATAGGCTGAGCCAGACCATCGCCTGGTTCAGTCTGAATGGGCAAACGAACATGACCGAGGAACCATCCTCCTTCTGCAATCTGGGCGGACTCAATGCCCCGATGTTGGATCTTGTCAATGGCGTTAGCCCTTCTTGCTATACTTATTCCGCACATATCACTTGAGTTTATTTTTGAGAGCGTCCATGAGACAAACGATCCCTATTCCGATTATTACTGCTATTGCCAGCCCAATGATGATGGGCTCCTCATTTCCTCCTGACATGTCTTTTGCGCTTTATGTCCTTTCTGACTTCGTCAACTGCGATCAGAAATGTGATGTAGAATATAGCTGCTCCAGCCAAAGAGGTCAAGACTACCCCGGTCAACACTCTAACTTCTACGCTCATCTTTCTTCGAATTTTTGAGGATCTGCTGTGCCTTCTTCTCGATCCAGTTAGTGTAGCACTGGCTCCCCATGTGGAGCCCAGTCAGGAGCCTCGAGCATCCCGGGCAGAACATGCAATCGTCATATTGCTGATGAGCTTTAGCTCTTGCTTCGTCGATAGCCATAGCTTAGTAGATTACCCATTTGGAGAGATCTTCGTTGTATGCATGGAGGGACCCAGCGAAGTAATGCAGAGAGCCCTTCTTGAGAGAGGGGTAGGTGGATGCGAGGATGTTGAACACGTAGTCCATCATGGCCTCCGTCAACCAGATGTCAATTGCGAAGTGCTTGAAGAAGTCATTGCTCCGAATGTAATATATCACGTGGAGCCGATTGTTTCGGATGAGGAACTGGTAGCTGACGGAGCAAGGTACTCGGGTAAGAGCCCCGGCTGTTGCCCGGGTGTCCTCCGGCTCGAAGATCATGACCATTGCTCGTCTGGAGTGCGGGTCGTCCCGGAGAGTCATGATGACATTGTCCAACTGGTGTATTTCGGGTCCTTTGTGGAAAATGTGCAGACGCTCCGAATAGGTGTAGTCGAAGCGACCCTCCTGCCGAGTCTTGCTCACCAGCTTCTGCCACAAGTCCCGGCGGATCTCCCAGCTCTTACCCGGATTGACCCCGTTTCGGTCAAGCCGGTCGGAGAGCTCTGCTCGGCAATACTTCTCGATGAGCTCGGCCTCGTCTTTGAACATAAAGTCGAGCATCTCGCGTTTGCCGAGATACGGCTTTGAGATGACGAAGCTCACTCCGATTAGTTCCTTGGTGAGCCGGTCGTCCCCGCTGAGCTCCTGGTTTTGGTAATGGTTGACCGGGACCGTGATGCCGGAAACCTTGAGCTCCCGATCCATCTCCCGGATCATTTCGAAACAGTCTTTGAATATTCTACCCATGTCAATATTTGGATTTAATGCGAAACAGATTTACTTGATACTTCAACGACCAGAGCCCTTTGACTTGAGTCTCTGAGAGGCCCAAATGCTCGAACATTATGACGAAGTAAGTCCATATCCACTTGAGCCGGTCCTCGAAAACTACCAAGTCAACCATGTACTGAGATTGTCTCCACTCTCTGTTCTTGAGACAGTTTGCTGTCATGCCGATGTTTCCGATTAAGGTAAGCAGATCTCCCGCAAAATCTTCGTCTTCCAGAACCTGTGTCCATTTAGGCATCGTCCAGTCGAAAGTGGGAGTCATGCCATAAAGCTGGTAAAGCTCCAACATGAAGTTGAATGCGTCAATCAGCTCCTCCTCAAAGTGCTCGCTATCGAGTTCCTCCTCGATAGCCTCCTTTGCCTCAGCGAGTTCCTCGACAATCTGCCAACAGAGTTTCTTGAAAAGCTCCTGATCCTCCAAAGTGTTGATGTCAAAGTTCGCGATGCGCTCCTTGAAATGTGGTCTGTACATGAGCTGGAGCTCCCCCTGGAGGGCATAAATCTCCTCCCAGCTCTTAATGAATGGCTTAAAGTCTTGTGTATTCATGGCTTGATGTTTGAGAATGTATTGTACTGTTCCGGATCTTCTTTGTGAGAGTAATATACAGCTATTCTGCGTCCCTCTTCTGTGAGAACATGTTTGATCTCATGCACCTCGATGGGACTGATCCGAATGAAGTCCACAGCCTCCGAAATGGTTGAGAAGTACGTAGGTACTACTCCCTGAGCTTTTAACGGCTTGGGGTCCTCGAGTTCGTTGTTGATGGCCCCGATTGTGGCTACCATGTCAAGGAGGTTGTCCTCCTTGTGTGCATTGGATTCACGGGCCATTTTCACTGCCACTTGGACCCAAGACACGTCAAGAGCGGTCAGAGGCTTACCGGTAATGACCGAGGCGATCTCTGCGGCCTTCTGGTTGCATTCCATGAACGGTCCGTATTGTCTCTCCTTTTCCTCCGACCGCTCATTGATGATTTGATCAGCGTGTTTAAGTATGTTACTCATGATTTTTAGTATATAGGTTAGACCCCGGGGAGGGACTCGAACCCTCCTGTACCACTCCGGGGTGCCAAGGGGAGTGACGGCTCCACTTGGCGAGGAGTTCTGACTTACTCCTCAGCCGGTGCGTTCTCCGGCTCGTTCTGTTCTGCTTCGGGAGCTGCTTCGGGAGCTGCTTCGGGAGCTGCTTCGGGAGCTGCTTCGGGAGCTGCCTTGTCAACCTTCTTCCGGCCCCGCTTCGGCTTCTCGGTCTCTTCGGGAACCGGAGCCATCTCGCCGAGCTCCAGGTCCTTCGAGTCGATGCCCTTGCCCCAGACGTGACCGTCGTTGGTCTTGATGCGGTACTGGATGAAGTTGTTGCGGGGGTCGAGACGAACTCCGATGATGATGCCGTCGGTCTGCTCCTTGGTCTTCGTGCAGATGAATTTGCAGAAGCGACCAATGTTGGTTTTGGCATTCTCGAGGTTAGCCTTTGCCTCCTCTGCCGATACCTCCTTTTTCAGCGGGCGGGGTTCCTTGGGCTCCTTCGGAGTCTTTGCCTTGCGAGCCTTCTTCGGCTTCTCCTCGGCGACCTCGTCGTTCTCCTTGATGCCGTTCTCGGCTTTGTACTCTTCCGTTTCGGTGGCGTTGTAGACAGCGCCCTCCTCTGCCGGATGTTCCTGAGATGCTCCTCTCGATGCGAGGATGGATTCGATGGCGTCAAGCTCGTCACCGGTCTTGACCTTGGCCAGCTTCTGGAGAACCTTCGTGCTGTAGCTCTTGTACTTTTCGATAAACTTTTCCATAGTGTTTAGTTGTTAAGTGTAGTGTAAAAGTAAGAAAAAATGCCCAATTAAAAAAATTTTTCACCAGAAAAATTGAAATTATTTCAATCCAATTTGACTGTGATTATGTCAAGTATGTTGGAGGTCCTCATGCTATTGACTCCCAGTAGAGGCTAAACCTCTACTTCTTCGCCTTTGTAATTTACGAATTTAGCATCCTGATAGCCGAAGAATCGGAGGGACCCGAGGTCTTTGGTTATCGTGTTCAATATCTGGGCGAGCTCCTGGTCGGAGTAGTCTTTGCAGGAGTTGACTGTGTCTACTGCCCAATAGTTCGACTGTCTAACTGAGGTGTAGCCCTTCTTCCCGACAGTTACTATGAAAGCGTTGGGCCGGTCGGATAACTTGTTTTCTTTGTTTCGGAATATGACCGAGACTTTTTTGTTGTTGGGACAAGCGGCTTTTGCCAGACTTTCGATTCGGTGTTTGTTTTCGTAGTTCATAGTGTTATCGTTTTGTTTGTATCACAAATGTAATACTTCTGCGACAAATACTACGATGTTTTACGATATTTTTTCAGATATTTTTCGACCCTCGCTTTTACAGCTTCCATGAGAGCATCCTGCCCCCGGGTCTTCGCTTTCTGGGCTCTTATGACGTCCTGGTCCACTGTCTTCGAGCATACCAGTTTATTGACTATCACGACCTCCTTCTGTCCTTGTCGGTCAAGCCGAGCATTGAATTGTTGCTCCAGCTCGAGAGAATAGGTCTGCCCAAACCAGATGATGCGGTGTCCTCCGGCTTGAAGGTTGAGCCCATGACCCCCGGAAGCCGGGTGCATCAGAAGAACCTGGATTCTGCCAGCATTCCAGTCAACGATGTCCTTCTCCGTTTTGAGTTCCCGGGGCTTATACTTGGCGAGAGCCTCCATGAGCCGGTCTCTGTCATGCTGGAAGGTCCAACCTATGAGGACTGACTGTCCCCCGGCGTCCTCAATGAGTTCCTTCGTGGCTTCGATCTTCAACGTGTGCACCTCATGGGCCGCTCTCTGTTCATCGTACACTGCTCCATTGGCAAACTGGAGGAGCTTCGTGGACAAAGCTGCTGCATTGACAGCTGGTATCTCTACGGCGTCCCCGAGCTGATCGATCATGCTGAGAACTTGTTCCTCCTCGAAAGAGTCATAAGCTTTTTGGATCTCCGGGGGCATCTGGATCTCCACTATGTTGTCGATGCGCTCGGGGAGATCGAGGTAGTCCTTAGCTTTCATGCTCATGCAGATGTCCCCTATCTTTGAATATATGCGCTCCTGATTCTCTTTGGATATGTCGTACGAATATACAATATGCCCGTTTCTACGTCCTGGCTTAAAGTAGTTGTCACGATAGTGGGATATGTATTTGCCCAAGCGCTCTCCCCGGTCCAGGAGGTACATTTGGGCCCAAAGGTCCATAAGACCGTTGGGTGCCGGGGTACCAGTCAAACCTACTACTCGGGAGAGTGAAGCCTGAACGTGCTTAAGAGCTTTGAATCTGATTGACTTGGGGTTCTTGAAACTGCTGAGCTCGTCGATGACCACCATGTCGAACGGTAAGCAAGATCCCCCGTAGAGCCCGCATAGCCAAGCCACGTTGTCTCTCCCGATGGTGTATATGTCTGCCTTCTTGGCGAGAGCCTCACGACGTTGACGTTCTGTTCCGATGATGCGAGACACTTTAATGTGCTTCAAATGGTCCCATTTCTCGACCTCCTGTGTCCAGACTGATTCGGCTACTCTTTTGGGAGCTATGACTAATACCCGTCGGACCTCGACCTCTTTAAACATGAGCTCGTTGATGGCTGTCAAAGTAGACACTGTTTTACCCAATCCCATGTCCAGGAACAGAGCACAGTGCGTGTGGCTTATTATGTGGTCAACAGCTTGTAGCTGGTATTGATGGAGATCATTTTCGGTCATATTCCAATGCTAACATTTTACAACCCATGGTCGTGTCTATCACCTCGACTCGAAAGCCCATTGCTTTCAGTTTCTGGTGCATTAATGTCTGTATTTTTCGGGGCTTTTTACCGAATGCTTTCAGCTCAACGAAAACGACTTCGCCACCGGGGAACAGACAGAGCCGGTCAGGGAGGCCAGCATTGTGAATTGCGGGGAGTTTCAAACACCAGCCACCAACTCTCTCTACCTCAGTGACGAGTCGTTTCTCAATCGAGTTTTCGCACGTAGTATTTTTGCTTTCCATAAATGGGGAAATTTCTAGTAGACTTGCATGGCTCCCATTCGGGCATGCTCTTCAACAAGTCATTGATTTCTCGGGTCTTATACCGGTCCATGTCCTCCCTGTTCCGCCCAAGACATTCGCACCATATCTCAGCAACACACACGTAGTCTCGGGGGGTGGTCCCTTTGGGGTTTAACTCATCGACCAGGAAGTCTCTTCTCTGGTATAGGTCCATTGAGTCCCAGTTGTCCGGGAGTTGACGTTCCAAGTACGCCTCAATGATGCCTTTCCGTTCATCCGACTCGCTGTGCGAGCTTTGCTCACTTTTGGCTATTTTTTCTGCTTCATGGCTCAAATAGAGTTTTTCCTTGGATTTGTACAGGACAACTGCCTCAGCCCATATCTGGTCTATCTCGTCGTCCAGTTCCATGAACACGTCTTTTTTGGCATTGTTGGGGACCACGTCCACTGGCATGAAGCGTCTGTTGCCAGTGGGATCTCTCAGGAATTCGCTGTCGTTGGTGGTGCCGAAAAAGACGCATTGCCGGGGATATATCTCAGAAGTTCTGGCATACGCTGGTCGGAATGAGTCTTCGGACTTAGATATGAAATGCTTCACTGACTCAACCTCCGCTTTGCGGAGACCGGAGAGCTCAGCTATTTCAATAAGCCATGCCCCCTGGATCTGCTCGAGAGCCTCCTTTCCTTGGACTGTCAGGAATGTATCGCTAAACCAGGATTTTCCCAATTTTTTGATGAACGTACTTTTGCCGGATCCTTGAGGTCCTACGAGCATAAGCACAAGGTCGAATTTGACCCCGGGGTTCATAACTCGGGCAACTGCTCCAACCAGCATCTTGCGGATGGCTTCGTGAGAGTAGATATTGTCGTCAGCCCCCATGTAGTCAATCAGGAGTTTGTCTACCCGTTGGATCCCGTCCCATTTGAGGTCATTGAGGTAGTCCAGAATCGGGTGGAAGTGGTTGCGTTCAAATTCCAGAGCCATGGCATCGTCGATCTTTAGCGAGGACGTTATTCCATATACGCAACCCAAATAGTTCCGGACCCCGGAGTAGTCTACGTTCTTGACCGGCTCCGGCTTAATAACCCGACGCCACGGGAGATTCCCGAAAACGTACCTCTTCCCGTCAAAGTCGTTTTGTCTGAACAGTCTTTTGAATCGAGGGTCGTTTGCAAATATGAGATTGAGGTTGGCATCCGACGAGAGGTACGCTCCCCGAGTATCAACCTCCAGCTCCTTCATCCACTCGACGCTCTCAGCCTCCGGGTCAACCTCCTTTTCGACGGCTTCTTCCTGAGTCCGACCATGCTCTGGATCGGCAAACTCGTACTTGGCACTGTTGATGTGGTCGTTGGCAATGGTTGTCTTAGTGTCTGGGTCATTGCGTACGAACTCCTCCATTGCTGACACACTTGGCAACTTCGACGAGGGATCCTTGACCTTGTCGTCAAGGTGGCCGAATTTGTGTATGCGGACCAAGTCAAACGCATTGCAAAGCTTGCCCCCGCATGGGTCAGTCCCGTGATGGGAATAAGCGAACTTGTCCTCATACACGATCAGACCAGCCGAGGCGCTGCCTTTTGTGTAAGTGTATCGGTCTTCCAATGCTGACGGGACATAGGTGTCGGAGAGGAAGGCCTCTATTGCTTCGGGTATGGAGTACGTCCTACAGAACGCTCCTATGAGCCCCCTCTTTATGGTTGGGTCCTCCTGCTTCTTAACGGCTCTGTCGACAGCTTCGAAACGGGACGAAGCTGTGGGCCAAAGTGATGAGTCCTTCCAATCGGCATAGGAGTTGAGGATCTCGTCAGCATCAATCCATGGACCGTCCTGAACCTTAAAGTAGTAGTCCATGTCCTTCGGCGTAGAAGGCCAGAACATGAGTCGATTGGTCTCGAAGGTTGAATTGTCGAAAAGGTCTATGCCGATTATCCCGGCAATTTTTCGGCTTATGGCCACATACTCATCAGCCGTGACTTCTCTGCTCAGTGGCATTATTAGTCGGTACCGGGGAGACGCATCTGAGTGTTTGTGAGTCCCATGCAGAACAGCTGCATTGTCAAACTGGAGAGTAAAGTCATCCCAGAGGTCTTTGTGGGCAAAGTCCAAGTCGAGTGTCATCAACTGTCTGTGGACCACATTGGCCGGGCTTCTTTTGCCCCCTCTCAGGTAGCCTCCAACGTATCCGCCTACGTCTTTTATTTTGAGCTGGTCCTCCTTGCTTGCAGAAACAAACTCCTTAAATGTTTCAGTGGTCTTGTTCTCCTCCCCGAGTCGACTGACCAATTCAGACCATTTCAGTTTCTTGTTGCTCCATACTTTTGATCTTGCGCTCAGTCCGATTGCAATATCAAGTTCCCCGTCGTATGTCATTAGTCTTTCTTATAAAATTTAGTAACGTATCCGTCTGCTTTGAGAGGTAATCCCATTGGCAAGCAGTTCAGCCAAGGAAGATCCTCTCCCATAACTCTACACATAGTTTCCAGACAATCCCCGGCTCGGTCTTCGTCTACCTCTGCAATGGCTTCATCATGGACGTGCATTACTATTTCGAAGTCTTTCATAATGCTTAGTCTGTACATTGCTTCGGCGAGAAGATCCCGGGAGATTGCCTGGACTATGTTCTCCACCAGTTTGCCCCCGTAAGTCTCTACCTCAGTCCATCCTACTGACTGGACCATGCCGTCGTAGACAATGCCAGTCTGCCCGAACCTGTTGGGTCTCACCCGGGGATTTCTGTAGTATAATTTTCTCCCAGCTGGGAGAGCTATTGTCAAATTGGTCCCGTCATGTTCAAAGACGAGACAACTTACTTTCTTGGTTTTCCTGGTCTGGACGCACTCGATGGCCTTCTCGTTCACCTCCGCCCAAAACTCAACAATTTTAGGATTGGCTCGACGCCAAAGAGCTACAATGGAATACATTTCCTTTTTGGACAGCTTCTTCTCTTTGTCCATCTTCTCCATTGCGTTGACCGATCCCTCATATCCGAGTGCTAATTCTGCCGTCTTTCCCCGCTGTCTGAGGTCCGATCCTTTCGTAACCTGCTCAATGGGAACCCCGAACATGAGTGATGCTGATGCCTCATAGATCTTGCCATGAGTGTTGAAGACGTCGAGTCGCCACTTCTCCTGAGCTAACCAGGACAGGACTCGGGCCTCAATAGCACTAAAGTCGGCTACTGCAAACATTTTTCCCTCTGGTGCTATGAAGGCTGTTCGGATTAGCTCGGACAGAACATTCGGGATATTGCCGTAACACATTTCGATAAGGTCGTAGTCTCCTTTCTCTACCATGCTTCTGGCGAGGTCCAAATCCTTCATGTGATTCTGGGGGAGATTCTGGAGCTGAATCATTCGACTCGACCAACGTCCTGTTCTGTTGGCTCCGTAAAACTGGAATAGTCCGTGGGCTCTCTGGTCTTTGGCAGCGCAGTTGAGCATAGCAATATACTTCTTAGTAGAAGTCTTCGACAAGGCAAGCCGTCCCCCGAGAACCTCTTTGACCAAGTCGGGAGCATCCGGGGTATTTTTAAAATATTCTAGAATCTCAGGTTTGCCAAGTGCTGGGAATTCGAGCCCGAAGTTGGTTTTGAGCCATGTCTTGAGCTGAGCTAAACTGTTAGGATTGTCCAAGCCCGTTAGCTCCTTCATCCGGTCGGTCATCTCCTCCGTGTACACCTCATCAAAAGAGATGGCGTTTCCGGCCATGTCGAGATCGATCAAGATGCCCCGATCATTGATGCTCTGGTCTACCAGGTAGTTCCGGCGTTCGAACTCCGGGAACGGGAATTGATCCAGCTGTTCCACGATGTCGCGTTCGGCAATCACGTCATATTCGGCATACGTCTTGAACTCGTTCCACTTGTCCGGGTCGTCGTCCGGCATGTTCCGAGTCCTCATCCCGTTGGACTTAGTTGGCTTGCACGGGGAACAGAAAAACCGGATTAAAGCTTTACCTGTTGATTTCTTCCCGTGCTCCCCGAGGACCAACGCCTTGGAGAGTTCATCCAGAGCCAAAGGCAGTCCGCAATAGGCTGCTTTTGTCATTGAGCAATACAATTGATCGATCGGGATAGGTAGTCCTATACGCTTAAATACGAGTCTCTCAAATACAGCGTTATGAGCCCATTTCTCAATCCCCGGATCAGTTAAAGCGGAGATGAAATAGTCGGGGAGCTCCTCTCCTTTGGCCAGATCTATCACCTGAACGGGAGATGTATCAAAGGCGAAAGACACTATAAGGAGCTGAAAGCCCCCCGATTCTATGTATTTATAGGCGCCCGTGGACTTAATGTCCTCCAGGCTATATGTTTCTGTATCGAAATATAAGCGTCTCGGCATGTTAATTATTGTAAATTTGTTGCTGGGCGGGGATTCGAACCCCTAATCCCAAATAAGACCCAGCATACCAACCTACATAAGGTCGTCGTCGTCGTCCCACGGGTTCTGGCCGAAGTCCTCTTCTGCCGAAGATCCCCCGGAGAGACGTTCTCCGTCAGCCAACTTCTGGAGGTTGTTCAGCCCGCAAGCAACGCCTTTGTTGCCATTCGTGTTGAAAACGTAGAAGTTGATCGACGCCCGGCCATAGCATCCGGAGTAGAAATCCTCTTTTTCGATGATGGGGTTGAGGTTGACGTCCACGATGCCAGGACGGTTGTCCGAGTTGGCATTGACGAACATGTGCCCAGCATACTCCGGATTGTCCGGTCTTTCGGTGTCCCCATCACGGAGAGGATTCTTCCACGTGGGAGGAATCTTGCCACCCAATTTGGCGATGCCTTCTTTGAGAGCCATGTCGATGGCCTCCTTGACCCGAGACAGAGTTGCTGAGTCAGTCTTCGGGATGAGGATTGATACCGAGTATTTTGCTCGGTCGGAACCCTCCATTGCACGGGGTTCCCACACGTTGGCATAACTGAACCGGACTTTGCCGGTAACTACTTTAGTTGTTGCACTCATAATTGTTGGAGTTTAGTTATTTGAAAAATCGAGTTTTGCTTGTTCAATTCCCATTGCCGGACGCTTGTCAGACTCGGGGACCAGAGTGGGTTTGCCTGGAGCCTTGATGACGAGGTCCCCAACCAGTGAATCGAAGTCCTTTTTGAGGAGCTTCTCGATTGCCGGGATTCCGGCCAGTTTGACAACTTGGAACTGATCCGGGGTGTAGTCGCATGCGGTAAGAACTTCCTGAACTACACTCTCGTCAGTCCATTTCCGTATTGACCTTCCTTCGACTACCTTATACCCCGGGATCTTCTCACCCGAGATGGCTTTGGAGAGCAGGTGCTCAGATACAGCATTTACCCATTCTTGGAGCATGGGGGCTTGCTCGAAAATCTGAGCGAGCTCCTCAGTGGTTAGGAGTTCGGGCTCTTTGAACTCGTGTTTGGCCAAGTCCAGATTGTGGTCTGCCATCTTGCGACACAAAGCTTTGACTTTACACCACCTGCACCAGTGCCCGACTTGGAGTTCCCCCTCCCCGGAGTAAGCAAGAGCTGCTTTGGGTTTCACTACCTCCTCACCCCATTTGTAGAGGTCTTCGGGGGTAATCTCCCATGACGAGATTCGATCCTGCCGGGGCTGGACGATAGTCAACTTTACCATGTTGATGTCGTAGACCATCTCAAATTTGGACAATGCCCCAAGAGCATACAGCATCAGCTGAGCATTGTTCTCAGCGAAAACCGGCACGCCAGTGCCAAACTTGAGGTCTATGATCTCCATGACCCCGTCAGCGATAATGCAAGCGTCTCCAGTGCCGAATCCTTGTTCGACCCAAGCCGAGAAGTCCAGTCGCTCCTCCAGAAGAACGAGTGCGTCTTTGGTTTTCCGTAGAGCTTCCGTATATTGGTCCGTTACGTACTGGCAATAAGCCATTACGGGCTCATCCATGGCCTCAGTGTAGAGGTCACTCTTCTTCAGCTTCCTGAGTTCAGCAGACGTAACGTCAACAGGCGTTATGCGGAACCTCGCTCGGAGGTAACATTCTGCCATCTCGTGAGCCAGAGTGCCCTCTTCGGCATACTTGGAAGGCTTACCGGTTTCCTCAACTTTTTCCTCCAGTCTGGCACTGGGGGTGCAGTTGATCCACCGGTCTGCCTTTGATGCCGAAAGCATGGCGTGCTTACGAGATGAGTGATTCGGGGCTCCCATTACGCAAGGTCTTTGAGGAATCCGTAGAACGCGTCGTAGTTTCGGGCATCCAGTCCCGTCACATTCTTCGCTCCCAGTTCAGTGAGCTTTGCCCGGATAGCTTCGCGGTGATTGTCCACCTTACTTGCCAGGAGAGTCCGGATGTCCTGAATGGAGACAGCGGGGTCGGAACCCAAAGAGGAGTTCGCATCCATCGGCATGGGTTCGGGCTCCTCAGTCTTTTTGGGGACTGGAGCCGGAGCCGGAGCTGGCTTCTTCACGTCCTGTGCAGGGACTGATTTCTTGACGTCAGTCGTCTTAACTGTCACGGGATTTGCTCCGATAACCTGACAGATTTTGCGGACCATTTCGAGATCCTGAGTCTCTTCGAGGTTTGCCTCGAACTTAATTTCTACTTTCATTGGCTTGATGATTTTTGATTATGGTGTTCAGAAGTTCAATGTACTTGCTGAGGGGTATAGCCGGGTCATGGAGAACAGTTTCATGAAACAGGGACCCGAGGTGGAACACCTTCGTCTCTCCTGTTTTGACCGATAACTCGGCTCTGTAGTTCCCGTTTGTCAGAATACATGTCTCTCCTCTAAACTCGGAGTTCCATGCTCCTCTGTAGAGGTTGTCAACCGATACCCCAAGCCAAGCTGCTAAACGGGAGACTTGCTCCGAATTCAACAAGGTTTTTCCGTTGAGAACCCGGTTGAGAGCTGCTCGGGGGAATCGGTTATCGGGGAACAGAATTTCTGCCACTTCTTGAAGCCTGAGCCCCCTCTGTTCAATTAATTCCCTGAGATTGATAGTCATTGTGTTGTCCATGTTGTTTATCCCAAATATAATCAATTTTCCCCTGATATTAAAATTTTTTCAATCTTTTTAATGAAAAATGTTTACTTGGTGAGGAGGTAGACCACCTGAGCAATAAATATGCTCCTCCTGCTGGGGTTGACCCGGGCATATACTTCTCGTAGAGGCTCAATGGCTTTCCTCTTCAACTCCTTGAGAGCCTTATAGACCCGGGTCCTTTCCTGCCATTCCCGAACTTCGGCTTTGTCGTTCCACCAACCAGACACGGGGACAAATTTGGAGCTGAGCACATAGGCGGATTTTCCGTCCTCCGAAAACGGCTGTTGAGTGATGGCTCCCGGAGTACAGTTGGGGTTGATCTTCTTCTCGAACGAGATGGGCTCCATGTATGTAGGCCCCTCCCCGGGAAGCTTGTCAATTTTCATGTAGTGGAATCCGAACTCGTCTTCATACTTGAATACTACGTATTTTTCGATCTTTTTCATGGTTATCTGTTTAAGGTTCTTGCTGATATTCTGCACTTCTCGCCGAAGTAGGTAAATGTCTGACCGTTAGCTGCAATGTCTTTCAGTTCAGACTCAGTATAAGACTCATACTCACCTTCAATATTGATTCGAGTGGCTCCTTGGGAGTTAGCCAAAGCTCTGAAGGAAGTGAAGACTCCCTCCACGTATCCCATTCGAGTGACGATAAGTACCGATTTTACTGTTCTCATAGTTGTGTAGGTTTTTGTTTACACTACAAATATAATACTTCTGCGGTAAATACTACGATAAAATCAGCATTTTTTTCCGTTTGTTTTGAGAAGTCCCATCGTGACAATTTCGAGAGGGTTGGGTGAAGCTGGTTCTGACTGACTTTGGTCTTCCACCAACCTCTCCCACATTGAGCCAGCTTTAAACCCGATGAATGCCAGGAGCTTCTCCTTTCTTGTGAGAGGTTTGTCGGTTTTAATACCCATCCGGTCAAGAATAGACTGAATCCCTTCATTGACAAAATCCGACTGATTGGTAACTGATTCTCTGTGAATAACTCCGAGGAGAACCTCTCCCACATTGCTGGGGCCTTTCAGCTCCTTGGATACGATTCCGTTATAATAGTTGTCCGATTTGGGGTCCGGATCTGCCGGGAGGTCCCAGTTGAATTTTTTCATAATAACTGGCTTGAATTTATGTTCTATTTTAACTCCATTACCTGATTGAGGGTTAACATTTCTGAAAGTTTTTCCTCTTGATGAGGTCCTGGAGCTCCTCTTCTGTGTAGCAGGTGGAGGTGAACCCGTTGCTGAAATAGAGGTCGAAAGCACCCGAAGGAAGCTGGGTAACCTTAAGTCCTAAACCGTTGCTGTTAATGTAATTTGTAGTTGTCTTATCCTTTTGTTTGTATCACAAATATAAGAAAAGTCTTTTGAGTCTCATAGCTTTATACTATCTAAAAATTGGTACTAATTTACCGCTGTCAATTGCTTCGGAAAGCCACTCGGTGGGGTACTGACAATCACGCTCTTTAATATAGATGAAGGTGGCATACTCCTCGATGGTAAGAACTTCGTTTTTCGTTGTAACTTTGTAGGTCTGTGTTTTCATTGTCTTATCCTTTTGTTTGTATCACAAATATAAGAAAAGTTTTCTGAAGTAAAAAATTTTTTGATTGAAAAATGAGAAAAAAGTTGGGACCCCTATTTTGGGGTCCCGGGAATTAAAACTGTTTGAACCCGTAGCGGGTTATTTTACGTGCCAAGGTTTCGGCATCCATATATCTCATTTCTAATTCAGTTCCTACCATGTGTATAAACGATCCTCGGAATGAATGTAAAACTTCCATCTCAGCTCCACTCTTAGTCCGGTATTTCTCAATGAAGTCTGACTCAGTTATGGGGTCAAACAGGTCTTCTTCGTTGTCTGCCCATTTTCGGGTCATCCCGTTTTCCAGGAGTACGTTCCTGAGTTCCGTAACGGTGCGGCAGAAGGTGTGGATGCCATTGTTGAAGGTAAGGCTGAATGCCCCGGAGACAAATTTGTTTATCTTGAGTTCGAGTCCCTGTTTGTTGGTGTAAGTGATGGTTTTCATATTGTAGTTTGTTTTTGTTTGTATCACAAATATAATACTTCTGCTGCAAATACTACGATAAAATGCTGGAAAAATAGCAGAGAAACAATAAATTTTTCATTGTTTCTCACCTAAGTGATTGACACTCAATGGGTTAGACCCTAAAATCACCTCCCGAGAAACAATGTAAACAATGTTTCTGTGCACTCTATTTTGTGATTTTTCATTTCCTAAATTGGTCATAATTTTCCTCATATTCCCTATTCAGGTTTTCCTCCTAAATTATTGTTTACATTGTTTACAAGGGCCTAAATCATTGATATTCAATCGATTATCGAGAAACAATGATTGTTTATTATTGTTTCTCATTGTTTACTGCTGTTTTAATTTAAGTGATTGATTATCAATGGTTTGGGATTCTTTCCATTGGAAAGATAAACAATAAACAATAGGGGTCCCCCGGATTTTAGGGGAGGGGCTGTCGAGATTTTTGCCAATAAACAATGGAACAATGGTTTTGTCAACTTTTGGGGCCGGGGGTCCCACTGATTTGTAAACAAAGAAACAATAAAACCATCAACTTTTGGGGCCGGGGGTCCCCCTGATTTGTAAACAAAGAAACAATAAAACCATCAACTTTTGGGGCCGGGGGTCCCACTGATTTGTAAACAATGAAACAATAAAACCATCAACTTTTGGGGCCGGGGGTCCCCCTGATTTGTAAACAAAGAAACAATGGTTTGACCAACTTTTTTAGGGGCTCATCCTCTTTGAGAACCCATATTCCCTACCATTGTTTACTGCTGGTCCCTGCCACGGGGGCCAATATCCCCGGCTTGGGGGACACAAAAAACCCGGGCTCCCCTAAGCCCGGGACGGAGTAGTTTCCTAAAATTTCCAGCTAAAGCCGACCTCATACCCCGATCGGGTCAGCTCCAAGTCCCGCACATAGGATATATCTACTCCAAAATTCCTGTAATATATGCCTCCCCCAGCCCCAACCTGACCGAATGAGTTAGCCGAAGCTCTCAGAAATGGTCCCCATTTCTGAGACCTCGACTCTTTGATTTGTTCCCGGACGGGGATATACTTGTATGCAAGATTCTGGAGAGTGTTGTATTGGATGGTAGCCTCCCAGTCAAATTGGCCAATTTTGGGGTCTTTGAAGAATGTTCCAGCGTATTTTCTGGTCGTATTCCAATCCAATACTGTCCTTTTTACGCTCTCCAGAGTGTCCACCTCCTTTTGGTCCTCCCCAAAACCCTCTCCATTTGTGATTTTGGGGAGTGTTTTGTGAACCTTTTCCTCCTGGCCCTTATAGATATATATCAATTTGATTGGATTCCTAAAACCCTCCCATTTTGGAACCAAATCCGGGACTTTGACCTCACCTTGAATTGGGGGTAAATCGACGTACTTTATAACGGTCTTTTCCTCGATTGTTTTACGCCCGATTATAAAGCCTATACCTACAAGAACTATTGTGTAGAGTACTCTCTTTAGTAAGTCCATACCGTGTCCTGCGGGAGGGTTTTAGAAGCATCTACGTGGATAAAATTCCCGTCGATGCCTATCCTCCGGATCCGCAATGCAATGGCTGCCTGGAGGATCTTCATCCGATTGGGGCCCGAGGCACACCGGATGTCAACTGCCAAACCTTGAGTGTGAGCACTGTTGCCGGACCGACCTTTTGCCTTATCGTGTTCTTTGGAACGATAAGCGCAATTGAGGACGAGGGGGATGCCTGCCTTTTCACGGAGGTCATCCAGGAGATCGAGGAAGTCCTGGTCCATGTCTTCGATGGAGCAAGACGGATTGCATCGCTCGAATTCTTCGGGCTTAAAATACTTACTTGTCTTCATGGCATTCAAAATCTATTTGAGTTTTCTTGCTGACCGATCTCTCCATGTATGACCGGAGAGCCCGGAATATGGGATGATTCGAAATGATTGCGGAGTTCTCCAGAAAGCTCCAAAACTCAGTCCCGACCACAAAAGCAGCGAAGAAGTTGGCAAGGTTGAGACCCCCCAAGTTCGGGAGGACCTGCACGTCAAGCATGTAGGCCATGCCAATACCGATAATGCTGAGCCCCAACTTCCAACACGTGTCCCACATTTTCTCGCTTTTGAACACATATTTTTGATGGGCTCGTTTGTGGCGCTTGTAGTCAGCAATATTTCCAGTTATGAAGTCGACGATTATGGCAATACAGACACAAAGGATGAGGTCCTGGACCGGAGCTAAAAATCCCCAAAACCCTACAATACTCCCGCATATCCATTTTCCCGCTCTCATGCCTTCCTCCCCCATATCTGTTAAACTTATAATTTATCACGTCCTATAATCATTTTACGAGACGGGGACTCCTTGTATTCAGTACATGGAGTCAGTAACCGCAGAGCTTTAAGGTGATTTATAGCCTTCTCGAGATAGGCTTCCCCGATATTCCGTGCTTCGTTCGAGCTACGGATGATGATGTTGTCTTCTACTCGAGTGCTGAATTCGCCATCTTTGTACCTCACCCCGAAGGCAGTGGGGTTGATTGGATTGTTGACGATGAATCGGGAATACGCAATGTATGCAATGGCGATCTTGAGTCCTTCGCTTCGACCATCCCCGGAACAACCACCATCATAATACCCGCCTTCCATGGCGGCAGTGTACTGATCTTTTGTAATGGTTACGTCCCCGTATTGGAAAGGACCGGGGCCGGAAAAGTCTGTCTCGTCGAGCCATCTGTAGAGATTGGCTCCTATGGCATCCACCAGTCTGAGAGTCTCAGCCTCCCGGATGTATGGCTCCAGTCTGGCCGGATCGTTGATGTTCTCGGCTATCGGCCGAACATTCCGAAGGTCGTTAGAGTTGAGTATCATCGGGCATGAGTTTTATAATCTCCTCGTCATAAAGCCCATAAATGAGCTTGAGCATGTTTCTCTTCTGAACAGTGGAGAGCATCTGGTCCCGGATAATCTCCAGTACCTGAGTCATGTTGTCCTTGCCAATTCTGTCTGCTATAGACTCGCCGGCATTGTAAGTGAGAGACTGAATAGCGAAGTCGGGATTCTCCAAAGGAGCCCACCAGTACTCAAAGATCAATACGAAAGTCTCCTCCAGCTGCTGACGCTCCCGTACTGTAACAGAGTTGTAGTACTTGTAGGCATTGGTCATGAGATCAGCCCCAAAGTTAGCCCCCACGTCAACAGCTCGAAGAATGGGAGGCTGCTTGAAGGCTTGACCAATGTTCTCCGGGATGACTCTCTGCGTTACTTCGAATGCTTTGTCATAGTTCTCCCCGGAGAACCTTATGAACTGGGGCACTTCATCTTTTGACTTGCACTGGATGTACCACAATTGTGAAGTGTTCTCATCTCCTTGAAATTTGTTAAGTTCTTCTTGGGTCTCATTCACTTGAGACTCATCTTGAGTCTCGTCCTTGATGTCTACCAAGATCCCAGCTGACAAGAAGTTGGAGCATGCGTTTCTACCGGCTACATTGGCAAGTGCTTCCTCAGTTCTCATGTCCGTCATCTCAGCGATGAATATGGGGATTGGGTAAGAGGGGCTGCCTTCCGAGTCCCCGGAGAAGTAGAGGATCTGGCCATTGTAGTTGTCCCAGCCGCCAGCCTCTTCCACCTGGTTGAGAATGACCTCCGGATCCGGGTTGAAGAGGTGAAACCACTCAATGTCAGACGGGGACCACCGGGATCTCGTCTTGTCTCGGTGACCCCAGTCGGGGTGATATGCCGTCCGGCCAATAAACCCATTGTCATCCGCCTTCTCCAGTCGGAGGGATTCGAATGGGATGTGGTGGATCGAGCTGACTCGGAAATTCATGTTATAGTTAACATGAATTGCAAATCCATGCCACACCGTAAAGTCTTTGCAAACCATGCGGAGGATCTTGTCAAGCTTCTCCCCTTCTTTGTTTACCCGTAATCTGTAAATGCCGGGATCCTTAAACCCATGACCGTATACGAAGTCATTGTATATGCTCACACAGGCATTTCCGGTCTTTGAGGCTTGAACAATCTCGCTGACCGTCTGGGGAAAATCATTGGTATCTCCGTATGTCTGGATGCCATATTGCCTCCAGTCCCGGGATACGAACTGAGGAGCTGATTTGATCTGTGCAACTTTCATACTGGCGTAATTTTAATAGTAGGAGGGACGGGAAGCGACCCCGTCCTATTACCAGTCCTATTTGGACCCTCCTTTTTTGGCTCCCTTCTTGGGAGCCTCTGAAACGGGATTGACTACACGATTGTAAGCCTCTTCGATCTCCCCGGCAGACATTTGCGAGTCTGCATAGGCTTCTTTGATGGCTTCCAGATCCATCCCGGCGTCGATGAACTCCTTCACCTCGGTGTCGATGTCGGCGGGCTTCTCCTCGGGCTTCTCCTCGGGCTTCTCCTCGGGCTTCTCCTCGGTCTTCTCCTCGGTCTTCTCCTCGGTCTTCTCCTCGGTCTTCTCCTCGGTCTTCTCCTCGGCGGATGCCGAGTCGAGAATGGCATGGATTGCCTCCATGGCTTTGGAGTACTCATCGAGCTTGGCGTTCAGCTCGATCTGTTTCTTGTTCAGCTCTTCGAGTTCGGCTTTGACAGAATCGATCTGCTTGCTCAGAACCTGAGCCTGACGCTTCTTGATTTCCACGTCCTTGTCCGGCATCTCCTTGCCATAACGAGACATGAATTTCTCCAGTCGGTCGTTCAGGTCTTCGGGAACTCGGGTGAAGTACGAGAGCGCATCCTTGTTGAATGCGATGTGGTACAGGCAGAGATCCTCCGTGATGTTCCTCGGGGTGAGGATCTTGCTGAACTCTTTGTTGATCGGGTCGTGGAGCAGAGTACCTGCTCGGAGTTCGTAATCGGGGTGTGCTACGTTTTTCATTTGTTGTTCTGTTATTCGTCTTAATGCTAAGTCGGCTTCGATCAGGCAGAAGCCGCATCGGGAAACTGACTTATTCAAAAAGTATCGAGAAAGTTCATCTACTTCTCGATGGAGAGCGGGGTTCTTTTCCAATTCCAATGTATGGGCCCGATAGGCTTCGCCTCTCAGGGACCCATACTTGGATTGGTAAGCTCTCAGTCTTTCGAGCATGTCAGTCATGAGTGCTACGGGTTAGATCCTTTGGTCAGAAGCCCGTCTACCATGAGGTCTGTGGTGGCTTCGTCCGTGACGAAGAGGCTCATCGGGAGCGAACCTTCCTGAGCGATGGTGCCGTTGGCCAGAGTTACCTGGTATGCGACGCCGTCGGTCATTTCGGTAGTGACAGTGATTTCGGTGAGCTCCAGACCCGAGTCCCAGCCATACACCTCGTACTTGGTGTCCCCGCTGTCTCCGGTGTCGTTGTTCTCGACGATAGCGATGACGCGGGCATTGGTCAGGCCGTTTACGAACTTCTTGGCTGCTTCCGACTTCTTGAAGATTCGGACGACCACGTTGTGCTGGTGGGTCTTGAGATACGTGCCAGCATTGATGGTGTCCGAGCCAACTGTTGCGTTGGGCAGCGAGTCGACTTCGTAACCAGTGGCACCGGTCTTGAGGATGAGCGAAGAGATAACGTTGTCAGTTACAACAGACTTCGATTTGTCGACGTCCGAGTAGCTGAGGAGAATCACCCTGGCGGTGGTGCCGGCGATTGCCGGCTTACCACACACCTGGTTGATGAATCCTGTTTTGATTTTAGAACAATCAAGTCCTGCCATTTTCTTAGATTTTTGAGGATTAGATACCTACCGAGAACAGATCCGGGTTAGTGAGCTTGGCATCCGCCCGACCCATGAGTTCTACGTAGACTACGCGGTCTTTGTACTCGTACCAGACCCGCATCTTCTCGAAGCTGTCGATTGCATCAACACCTATGCCGAGCACGCTCTTCGAGGTGAAGAGAATTCGATGGGGATTGTTGAGCTTCGTGCCAGTGTCTTCCGACGTAGCGATGATCTTGTCCCAGATGGGCATTGCGATGACAGGGATGCCATTGAAGCTGAGAGCCTCCATGCCATTCAGCAGAGCTAAGCGAGCCGACTCGAGGCAGCAAGCGTCCATAAGAGACTGCTGATAGGCATCGTAGACAGACTGGGTAACGAGGATAAATTTGTCAGACTGCTGACGGAGCAGAAGCGGGGCACTGAACACGACTGACTGAATGTATTCCTTGGCCTTGTCCGGAGTAAGCTTCTGAGCTGCGTAAGATTCCCCGGCATTTTCCGTAATTGTTGCTCCGTGCTGGGACTGATTGTATGTAGCCTGGGTGATAATCTGTTTCCAGAAACCGTTGATGATGGTGAAGAATTTCAGGTCGAGCCCATCCGTAATGATACCGTTGTCGGTAACGTTCTTGGCGCCTTTGTCGTTGAACCAGAACAGGCGGTACCAGAAGTCCATAATGGAGCGCTCCAGAACCTCAATGACGATGTTCATGTAGTCCGTATCCGTGAAGTCCGGAATGTCGACGCCGGTGCGGAGAGAGTAGATAGTTGCCGACTGCTGAAGGTCAGTGTAACACTGGGACAGGAGGATCTCCCAGATGCCGGGCTCCCATTTCAGCTTGCGGGTGTTGATGTTCCACGGCTGAGGAGTCGGGTTACACCCGGTGTTGACCACGCCGACCATGCCGCCCTCGCCGATGTAACCCACCTCAGTGTTAGTGACGATGTCGGGGAAGACTGTGTGAATGGAGTTGATGTCAGGACCCTGAATTGTGTCCTCCATAATCATCTCCGAGATTGCCTGAATGACACGTTCACAAAAAGTGAACTTGTCCATGTCAAGAAATCCGCCTTTTTTAGCTGCCATAGTTCTTAAAGTTTTTGAGTTTGACTACTTGAGAATCTTTTTGGCAGCGTTGACCTTCTGGAGCTTTTCGCGAGCTTCGTTCTTGAGGTCAGCTGCCGAGGGTTCGGGCTTCTTGCCTCCGGGCAGAACCGTCTTGCGGTTCTTCGGGCGGTAGTTGCTACCACGGAGGTTGCGGAGTTCGTTCTCCTGCTCCTCGATGAGGTTCGTTGCCTCGTCGAGCATCGCCTCCAGTGCTGCAACGCGGTCCTCAAGAGACTCGGTGTCCTCCATCTCGATGCTGGTGACGACGTTGTCCTCGACAGTAACCACCCGGCCGTCTTCCAGAACGACTGTTCCCGACGTCTCGCCGTTGGCGAGAGTTGCCTCTACACCTTCGGCCAGATTGTCCTCTTCACCTACGGTCTGGAGAACGACCTGACCCTCAGCATCCAGATAGTCGAAGTTGGCGGGAGAGCCTTTCTTGCCATTCCGGAATGCCTTGACTTTGCTCATGAATTTTTCATAAGCGCTTTTTTCGTTTTTTGCCATAGCATTAAAAATTTGGTTTGTGTTGTATGAATTGATTTTGGAAATGAATCCCAAGTCAAGAAGTGATTTGGCATCATGGATGCGCTCCTCATGCATGACATTGCGGAGCCGTTCCCGGTCCTGACCTGTTCTCTCGACATACACGTCAAGAATAGCCTCCTCCTCCAGAGCAAGCTCCTCGGCAATGCTACGAGCATCGTCGGAAGTGAGCCAATCCCCGACCGGCATGTATACCCGATGGATGAGTGCCCGGCAATTCCTGTTTGCAGACCGGTTCTCTGCCGGAGCTGCCAACAGGATACATACTGCCATCGAGTGGCATCCCCCGACAATATTTGTATATATCGTCCTCCCACTCATGCGAAGAAAGTCGTAAATCTTGAAGCCCTCCTCAACAGAGCCACCGTCACAGTCAATGTTGATGCACACCTCCTGTTCGTCGGGGTGTTCATCAAGTACCCGGCGGAAGGTCTCCACAGAACAGATCTCTGAGGGCCCGTCCCAAAGCTCCATCATGATCCTATTCTCTTCGGAGTCAATTGCGCCTTTTAAGTTGATGAATATCATGTGCCAAATTATTTCGATACAAATATAATTATTCCTGATAGATATTGAAATACTATTTGTGCTGGACTATTTAAAAATTAGCCCGGTCCTGAATCTGCACGTAGTTAGCATCTTCCCTCCGAATATCTTCGATTGTAGCAATCACTCTCACCTGGCCAAATGCTTTTTGAATTGCCCTCTCCATGTCAAGCCGATTCATGGGCTCCGACGCCTCAGCGAATGATCGGATAGCATATCCCCCGTCCGACCCAACTTTAGTGAACGGTACTCCGCCACCGAGTTCGTTTATGGCAGACAGGAGAGGAAGGAACATACGGCTCGACTTCTTGTTAATGATGGTCTCTCCTCCTTCGGCCTCAATGTGCACTCCTCCAGCGGCATGACTGGGTCCCTCAATGTATTTACCTCTTGCGGCTTTCGGCAGAGGAGCTGCCCAAAGAGCTGCCATCTGAACTGCTCCCAAAGCCGCAGCTGCTGCAATGAACGGGATAGCCAAAGGGAATCCCATTTTAGCCGATGCCATGATGGAGATGGCAGTATTGATGCCAATCTCGAAGGATCCCATTGCCCTCTCCCGGATAGCTTGTTCCCGTTCGATTTTGGCCAACTCCTTCTCCTTCTGTTTCTCCATCTTGATTTTCTTCTCGTTGTACTGGGCCTCCGTGATTTGACCATTAGCGTACATGTTTGCCAATGCCTGCTCCTCCCGGCTGTATTGTTCTTCTACCTCCTGAGCCCGACGCTCCCCGAGAGCACTGGCCAAATCGTTGAAAGCAGTGGCGAAGCTAGATGCTATTCCGGCATACTCCTGGAGCTTCTCGATTCGCTCCTCCCATAAAGACTCCTCGTTCTCGGCCATCTCGAGTTGGATCTGAGCAATGGCGTCCTCGTTTCCTTGAGCTGCTGCCAACTCGGCCTCCAGATACCTTTTCCGGATCTCATACTTGGACTTGTGATTTAACTCAGCTTGAGCGAGTTCCTTGTCGAGGTCCATTTGTTGGAGACGAAGATTGTTGGCTCGGAGCTGGGCCTCCTGCTCATAGGTTTTCTCCCCGGCAGCTTTCCTGGCTTCGATTTGTTTCTGGATCATCTCATTCTCGAGCTCCAGCTTCTTTCTCTCGTTGTCCGCTGCCTTTGAGAGATCTTCGGCATACTGTTCGTTGAGAACTTGGTTGAACCGGTCAAGTTGCTGTTTGGTAGCGTCCTCGCGGATCTTTTTGATTTCGTCCTGGAGGTTTTGTTGGATCTGTTTCTCGAGTTCGGCTCTGTTGACCAGGAACTGCTCATAAGCGGCATACTCTTTCTGGTATTCCTCCTCGCTCATACCCCTCACGAACTGGGGAGGCTGAATGTTGGCCAGCTCCTTCATGGCGTCCTGGTACTTCTGAGTAACCTGGGCAATCTGCATGTCGACTGTGCCCCCGGAGGCTACAGCCAATATATTGGCTCTCACCCCAGCAAGGTAGTCATTAAGCTGTTTGGCTTGGTTCTCGTAGAACTGCTTGTCGGACCGAGCCATGGCATTCAGAGCCGTCTGATACTCCTTGTTAGTGATTTTGCCGTGAGCTTTTTGGAGAGCGAGACGCTCCCGGGCTCCGTCCTGAGCTGCCTTGTAGAGTTTCCTTTCATACTCCATCCGGATGGCGATGCTCGTAGACTGGAATGTTGTTTGAAACCTGAGATCGTCTTCCCGGATTTTCTGCATGGCTTCCGAGTTCTTCAAAGCAACCTCCAGAGCCTTATCGGCAATGGCCTGCTGAGCCTCCCGGTTGGCTATTGCAGTCTCAAGAGCCAAATTGGCAACTGCAGCTCCTTCATTCTCGATTGTCCGGAACAGTTCTTGGTATCGACCTTTCAAGTCGTCGAGTTCCTTTTTGGCCTCCTTGTATTTGTTCAAGCTTCCTGACCACGTGTTGAGCTCCTCCTCCTTGGCTGCAATCACCTTCTTCAAGGAGTCGAACTCATCCATTGCAGCCATCTGTCTTTGACGAGCTGCACTCATCTCAATCTCGCGGAGCTTGTTGGCTGTTTTAAGCTGAGCTTCGGCGATCTGTTCCGACGTGGCATGATTGGCTTTGAGATTTTCTATTTCTCTCTTGCCCCGGATCTCCTCGGCTTTGGACAGAGTGTTCCGCTTGGTCTCGATCTGATCCAGTACATACGTGGAGGCTTCGGCAGCTCGATTGTATGCCTCCATTGCCCGGGTTGCTCTCTCTTGAACTTCCGTGTTACTGTTAAATGCGTTCGTAAGAGCAACCACTCCAGCCACCAATCCGCCCACTGCCGCTGCCACCAATACAACGGGATTGGCAGCCAAAGCCGCGTTCCAAAGCCATGTGGCAGCTGCTGCTGCTTTGGTGAGGATGTTGCCAGTTCCCTGGACGGCGTTCTTAGCAGCTATCGCTTTCGTCTCGGCGAGAGTCTGGTTGATGCCAACCAGCTGAACCAAGTTAGATGCAGCTCGATAAGTGGCTTCGGTCTTGGAGAGAGCTGCTTGGAGAGAAGACAAAGAGGAAAGAGCCGTGATGATGGTTATCATCTTCGTCATGATAGCATTGAGCTCCTCGTTCTCGCTCCCCAGTACCTGAGTGGCTGTGGTCCATAAACCGTAGACGGAAGTGATTGCCGAAGTTGCATCCGTGACAGCGACCAGTGTGTCGATTCCTCGTCCAGTCTGGTCGATGGCTGTATTGACCGTGTCCTCTGCCGCCTTGAGCTCCCCAGCTCGCTTGACCATCTCCTTGAAGGATGCTGAACTCGTATCCCCGGCTTGAGCCATCCGGATCAGAGTGTCGGTCAAGTCGTTGAGCTCCTGTTTCAGGTTATCCGTTGCCTTCTCGTAGTTACCAACGGATCGGCGGTAGTCCCCGAGTGCCTCCTCCTGAGCTTTGAGCTCCTCGGTGGTTTCTGCAATGCGCTTGCCGAGCTCGGCTTTACGAGCCGCGTCCTTCATTGAGTTGCCCAGCTCTGCAAACTCGGCATTGTCCAAAGCCAACTGAGTTCTGAGCTTGTTCAGACTGGCCTCCTGTTGGTTCTGGAGCTTAATATTGTTCTGGATTTGCTTCTGGTACTTGTTCGCCTCGCTGTTGATTGCCTTGATCTGGTTGTCAAGCGCATAGTATTCTTGAGCATTCTCCTCGGTCACTTTGCCCAGAGCCTTCTGTTGATCCCTCAGCTCCTGGGACCGGAGTTTCAATTCGGCTAACGTCTTGAGGGCATCCTCAGCTGTTACCTTGACATTGTAAATTGTGCTTTTCTGTTCTTCGGCCATATTACATGCGTATTAGGTCCACTTTGGTTATCTTTCCAGCTTGGAAGTTGTTTATCTTCGAGACGTAGAACCAGAACCCATGCTCTTCCAGCCATATAGGGTTGAACAGATCCAGACTTTGGATGTCGAGCGAATCCAAAAGAATCTGGGTCTGTAGGATCTTCGGTCTTTTGAGTATATTGTCGATGAGCTTGCCGTAGTATTTAGGAACGTAGTAATTCAAATTTTTGAAGTATGCTGTGAATAGTCGTACTCGTGTAAGGGTGTAGCCTACACTTACCTGAGGCCACATAAAGTCAGACTTATTAATGTGGACGACCATCGGCTTACTGAGAGCATTGTACTCCCAAGTCGTCTCGGTCATTTCCCCGTTCTCCATCCGGCCTCTATTGATAGTCCAGATCGGGTAGTTAGCAAGTGTGTGGGTCATGCCCGTACTGGACTCTTCATAGAGAGTTTGGTTGAGTCCTGCCAAGAGCCCAATTTGGAACAGGAGTTTAGTGGGCTGGAGGTTGACGTCCGGGATGCTGAACTTGTACGAGTCAGTAACATTGTTGTCCTTGTTGTCCTCCAGCTTTATCTCGTTGGACTGGGCATAGCTGGATAACTGGAAGGTAAGTTTTGTGTCCTTACCTTTTATCAGCTTGTCAGACCAATTCTTCCCGGACGAGCTTCGTCTGTTGTAGAACTCCTGAACCGAGTATGCTCTTGCTACTTTGGTGGCGGTATTCACGTCGATGGTTAGCCCGAACAGCTGGAAGAAAGCTTTGACTATGTCTCCCAAGCTCTTAAATCCAGTCGAGGCCAGGAGGTCATAGGTTAGCCCGGGCTGGGGCTTATCCCCCGGCGAAGTTTCCGGCACGGGAGGAGCAGTAATGCTGACCGGGAACCTCATGTCATACTGATTGGCAGAGGGATTGACTGTGGCGAGAGATCCGGACACAAGGATGTGCTCTCCTGCCTCCATCGGGATGTCGACCGAAGCGCTGCCAGAAGACCCCGACGACCAGGATCTGGTCAACACTATAGCACTGGTTCCGTCGTTCTTGTAGTGGGTAACTTGGACTGCCACTGATCCATTCCGAATGGCAGAAATATTGGTCCATGAGAAACTGAACGTGATGGTCGTGTCCCACAAAGTCATCCAGCTGAATGTTCCTGATACGGTGCCCATCAACAAGCGTCCAGCGACCGGGTCACTGAGAGTTACTCCCGGGTATCCTTGCCACATCACTCCGACTATAGTGCCAATCGGGGGATCCTGGATCCAGCCAGTCCCGGATGCTTTCGGAGCATTGGGGTTGTCTGCCAAAACGGGGTAAGTGCAAGGTAAAAACATTTCACTCCGGTCAACTGAATCCACGTCAGTCTCGAGACTGTAGCCTGCTCGATCGAAGATCCATGTCACCAAGTCATACCAGTTGAGATGGGGGTAGAACTTGTCCAACTCCCGGACTTGCCTGATTGCCTCCATGGAGATCGGAGGGACGTTCGGATTCTTCTGGAGAGTTGCATATAGCCAAAAACACAGGACTCTAGATTCCTCGGGGCCGGAGAGGTATCGCTCGGACTGTCCCATTGTGTCCGTGTACCACTTGAGGAGGAACATGCCAGTTCCGGGATCCTTCGCGTCAGTGTTGTTGAGGGTGTCGAACAAGTCAGCAGTTGCCCCGAGGATCTGGACCCCGATCGATGTATCTGATACGTCTACGATGTTCAATACTGCTCCAGCCGGGGATATGAGTGCTCCCTCATAGAATAGTTGGCAAGGAAACTTCATGTATGGCACATACGAACCTGAGCCAACTACAAAACTGAATTGGAATGCTTGCTCGTTATGGGTCGTCCTGGGCAGACTGATACGCTGGGAGTATGAGGCATTCCTGTCCTTCAGCTCCGCCAGATTGTTGATCTGATAATTCATCGCAGGAGCATCCAGCGGGAGGTCCAGTGACCAGACCTCGCCGTCAATGCCTTTCATGAGTAGTTCGTAGTTCATATTACCACTGAGTTTGTTCGTCAATAAGCTGGAACTCGTAGCTAACAGTGTTCCGGGGAGTCTTGGTGTCCCAAGTCAGATCAGTATCATCTACGAGGACTCGTTGCCATACTCCAATTTGATAGTTGTAAACCTGGACCAAAGGCGAGAGAGCAATTCCTTTGAGCAAGTTGAAGTCGTTCTCATCAAGCTGTTCTGCTCCGGCTTGAACTATGTTCTTAAACTCCGGAGCTAACTCGCCTCTCGTCTGTGAGGCATAGGGGTCTCTGAAATTCGCTAATACGTATTGGTCTCCCCGGTCAACCTCCTGCGTATACTTCTTGTGTTGCTCAAACATGTAAGTGTCCCATCCGCCTTTCTGGTTTATCCAGCGAATGTAGAATGGGTTGCAAGGTACCTCTGTATCGACGTAACGTATGTGCCATTTGTCGGAGTTCAAGGGCAAATTGCGATTTCTGACAATAACGTAGTCAGCACCATCTGTCAATTCTTCATCGAACTCGAGGACAAACGGGATGTTAATCCTGGGGGAGATCTCCGCTTTCTCGAAGTATGTATTCCCCGTATACATAACATTCACTTCCATGGCTGATTGCATGTTTACTGATATCGACCCCTTAGCAAACAGGGTTAGGAAGTTAGGGTATCCAAAATACTTCTTAACATATAGTTGTCCGTCCCCGTCAGGAACCCGGTCCGTCAACACAAATCCTACGGGCCTTTCGGAGAAGTCAACGCTGTAGCCTCGGGGACAAACTCCCCGGGAGGCATACCGGACATTGAAGTTTTGTTCGCCGATTCCCCTGTATGCGTATGCCGATATGAGGTTGTAGTCAATGCCAAAACCTATGCGATTGTTAACATACGGGTATGTCCTGTTACGATCCCGGAATCCAGCTTTAGCCAAGAAACTGAGGTCGTATTTCTTCGTCGTCCCGAATCCCGAGTCTCTGTAGATGTCGATGCTTTCAGTTAGTGAGTTCACTGCTTTAACTGGACTGGGGCTATAGGCGATGAAGTTCTGGCCGTAGGCCAAACTCATACCTGAGAGAGTAACCTTCACTCCAGCCGTTGCTCCTTCGGTTCCTGCAAAAATAACTAATAGAACATGGGGATCTTTTATAGTAATATTGGTCGGGACCTGAACAGACCACGTCATATTGGGACCGATTGGGATGTTTCTTTTAGCGATCACAGTGGTAGCAGAACCCGATTCAGTTGCTTGGAACAAAGCAACGGTGAGTGAAGTGGCACCCACTCCAGCCCCGTAAGAAGCCCTAAAAGCATACCATTCCCCGAGTACCGCCCTTCTACGGATAGGAAACTTCACAAAATAGTTGTTACTACTACCTCCACTGTTATCAATTACTTCGTCATTCTCATTGTCTATAATGTTCAACGAGACCATATTGTCCTCATCGAAGTTTTGGGTCTTGACCTCGAGTCCAAGTGTGAAGTCGTCAGTCTCAACTGGTATTTGCGAATATGCTGAGTATAAAGAAATCTCAGCCGGTTGATAGATAATTGCCATATCGCGTTATATTATATATCCGTGGTCCATATTGTTGTCAGGAGTGAATGCCTCTTCAATGAGGACCTCCATTGCCCGGTCTAAGTGTTGAGCCAAGTACTCCTCGAAGTTATCAGCGGGAGTGTCGACCAGGTCAACGTAAATGTGATTGCGGTAAAGATCTGAGCCTTCTCGTTTTATCTTCCATGCAGTGGCATTACCAAACCGGACCAGATCCTTTGGGTCCGAGAAGGTGATTCCTTTGAGCTTTGCCCACTCCATGATGATCTGTCCCAAATTGGCGGGGATCTTGCCAGGACCTCGTCCCCGGATGAGAGTGTAGAAGTAGTTCGGAGCTTCGATTGTTCCCCAAACTGTTTCACCTTCCCGGCCCGTCTGGACCGTTATCTGAGCATAGGTTCTGCCGGAGGCTTCCTGCCCGGCGTCCTGTGATGCCCGGATGATCTCGTCCCTCATCTGGGCGAGACCCTCAGCCAATATCTGTTCCAGTCCTACCGCCATTTGTTTCTGGGTTTGCGAGCATTGGCTTTCTGCTGAGCCTTACGCTCCAGTTCCTTGTTCAATCGCTCACGGAAGAGGTGACTCTGCAAGTTCGTGAAAAGGAGGTTGTACACCTTTCCGTATTTCCATTCCAGTATCTCGTCCGGGTCCTTCGAGTAGTCCTTGGCCAGTGCAGTGATGGTGGCCATCTCCCCAACCACCAGAGAAAACTGAGCAATACCGGCTGCCTTCTCCTCGGCACTGGGCTCATACTTGAGCTCAGTCTGTTCTCGCTCGATCCAGTATTTAATGCCCATGAGGACCTCATACCAGTACTCGACAATTTCTGAGGTGTTCCTCAGACTCCATTTGACGTCGAGACATTGCATGCCTTCTTTCATCTTGTCAATGTCAGTCAGTTCCTTGTCAGTGATGATCCGACCAAGCTCTATGCGTTGGCCGAACGTCATCTGACCGCCTTTTATGTCAATTCGCTGGATCATACCATTGTATAAATATCACGGAAGGTCCAGACGTCTGGGAACTCTCCCTCAGGTTTTACCTTGATTTTAGTTACAATTAAGTCTTCTGTGTTCGGGAATGTATACTCTTTGAGCTTCCATTTTCCCTCCGAATATGCTGGGATTAGGGGTCTTCCGCATAATATGCTTCCATACGGGTACAATGCCGTGACCAGGTTCTTCGGAACAGTGTTAGTGCTTATAGATTCGGAGCCTACAGACTTGTCAACGGGTTTTGATTCAGTATTTTCAAAGGTTATCGTAATTCCCCGCATATTAAATCCTTCGTGGATGATGTCTACCAGCCTGACAGGTTTAGGCTCGGGTGGAGCAGGAGGAATGGGCTTATACGCATCGAGACACCATTCTTGCGTTACAGTTAGCTCCAGTCCTACGCTGACCTCGTTGGCATCGAACCGAGGAGACGGATACATAATTCTAATGGTGCTGAATATTTCTGGATGTCTGAGACCTAATTCCGAAGTCTTCAAGAAATACAAGAATGGCCGAACCATCTGCTCCTCGATTTGGCTCTTCAACTCCAGTCGTCCGATGGTGGGAGAGTTCTGGCTGAACTTCGTGTCGCCTTTGTAGGCATCGTTGGCCATCGGCTCGAACTTGCAGAAGTATATCTGCATGATGGTCCTTTGCTTCTGGTGCCCCCTGTAAGGAATATCATAGTAGCCAGTGGTGGGCTCCTCAACATATACAAAGTCAGACGATACCCGATTGCCGTCCGAGTCTGTTACGAATCTTTCCATCGTGTCTACTTTGACGTTCAGCATTCGAGCCTGGTCACACTCAAAAACGGCCAGAGGATTGACCATCTTGACTATGTCGCGGATGAGGGTTATGATGTCCAGTATCATCGTTTTGTGGGGATTATTATTTTGGCGGACTTCATGCCAGTCGCCTTCGGCTTTATCTCAAATATCATTCGCATGATGAGCATGTCCAGGAAGTCCGGTGACCTTCCGAGGAGCTGCTTCATGGTGTCCTTGGAGATGAGCTCTCGCTTCTGCTCAGCGGAGTTCGTGTTCTTGGACTTGAGGACAGTCATCTCCTGCTTGATTTTCTCCTGAACTTCGGGAGAGCAGATGATGTGGATCTGGCGCTTGTTGATGAGCTCCGCCAGCTTGAATGCGCACTCCGACTTGATGTTGTTGTACGTCTTGGAGTCAATAGCTGACTGTCCTCCGTGAAACTCCCGAATGCCTTTTAGGTAGCTCTCCAAGTAGAATCCAAGTCCGTCAGCGTCAGAGACGATGCTGGACCGGGGGACTTTCAGACCAGTGGCCAATTTAGCGATCTTCTCCTCCATCTCCTTGCCTTCCGAGAAGCCTTTGGCGATGGGGATCCGACAGACCATGCCGTCCCAGGTTCCAACCACCCAACTGTCTCGTCCTTTCCCGGCAAGGTCAGTGCTGATGAACCTGTCGCCCGTCGGGAGTACGAACTCATTGCTGAACATGTCGCACACTGCATCATAGTCGACCAGCCAATTCGGGTCATCGTCATACTCCCAGTTGCCAAAGACCAGTCGCTCGATCTGCGACTGGGTCAGGTTCCGGAGAAGCCCCTCAATGTACGTGTCTGGGAGAGTCTTGTTGTCCTGGGGCAGAGCTTTGACGAACCGACGCCAAGGAGGCAGCTTGTTCTCCTTCCATGGCTTGTAGTAGTCCGTGTAGAGGAAATTGTTGGACGGGTTGCAGGTGATGAGGAGTTTGGGAGCCAGCTTGTAGACGTCATTCTTCCATCGACCGATGGAAGCCTGGAGGTTGGTCTTCGCCTCGCGGATAAACTCGCCACCCTCTTCGATCCATCCCCGAGTCATCTGCATGGAGCCGAACCTCTCGTACATGGGGTCACTGGGGTTATACTTGGCGTCGATCAGGTAGATGCGGCTTTTGTTGTACAACTCAAAGAAGTTGTATTGGCCATTAAAGTGGTAGTAGTTCTCCGTGATGCCCCAGTGGGTAAATACCTCGTAGATGGAGGGGATTGTGTACCGGACCAGGTCGGCAGCCGTCTTACGCGCAATAAAATAAAATGTCTCCGGGTAGGTGAGGGCATCGCCGGCTATCAAAGAACACCCGAGGTAGGATTTGCCAGCACCTTTCGTACCAGCATACAGAATGTCAGTGACCGAGTCATCAAGCCATAACCGAGCCACTTCCTTCTGCTTCTCGTTGCCTTTGGTGTCAAATTGAAGCCGGCGTCCCATTTTATTTTACCTCCATTCCGGTTATCTGTTCGAGAGTAATGCCTCCCGTCAGGTTGACATTGGTCTTGCGTCCTTGAAGTACCTGGATAAGGCTGGCAGCGTACTTACCAACCAGTGCTCCCTCAATCTGCTGGGAATTGATGGCGTCCTCGATGGTGCCACCAATTGCAGCTGCTACCGGGTCTCCCGTGAGTTCCCCGTACTCAACAGGATTTAGTCCAGCGAACAGCCTGAATGACTCGATGGTCATCGGGCGGGAAATGTATACGCTACAGTCGTCGCCATTCTTATTCTTGTGAGACTGGGAGAAATAGTTATCCTGCATGAATTTGCAGTACTCGATGAATGCAAAATAAAGCTCCTCCGCATCGGTGGGCTTTACAAATTCTCCAGCGTCTCGCCTTTTCTGTCCCTCCTCCATATAGGCGAGCGGACTCATTTTATATGTGCTTCGTGCCATGCCTCAAATATAATCAAACCTTATACAAATTAAAAATTTATTTCTGCACAACAATCCCCGGAGCGTTTGGCCCCGGGGATCTTTAATTTATTCGCTTACGCGAATGAGGGTCACGCCGAACCACAGGAACTTGATCGAAATGCCATTCGGCCAAATCATGCCTTCGTGGACCGTGGCAATGGAAGGAATCCAATTACAGTACTTGGTATTAGTCTCCGAGTACAAAGCCCAGTTCTTCCCGAGCTGCTTAAAGTGTTTTGCTTTCATTTTTAAAAATTTTTAATTTCGTATGCGGGAGCGTCGTCCAGTATTTGTGGGGTCGGGAGAAGTCCCAATTTGGCACCAATTCTACTGGACCAATTCTACTGGATCAATTCTACTGGACCAATTCTACTGGACCAATTCTACTGGACCAATTCTACTGGACCAATTTGGCACCAGTTCTACTGACTCTGTCAGTTCTACTGACTCTACTCGCCTACGACTTCTTTTTGAATTTTTGAATCCGTCTCTCCGCTCTCTCCATCTGTTTGATGGATCTGTTCAATTTCCGTTTGGGACTAATCCACCATTGGCGGATCCCCCCAAAAATCGCGAACAGGCCGATAATGGCTAACAGATAAATTGCAATCATTTTCTACGCCTCCTTTCTAATTTGGTTTGTAATTTGCGGACCTCAACCCAGTCCTCGTGCCGCATCCATTCCGGACGAGATAACAGGGCAAGCTGACCCCGTGCTATTTGCATGGTGGTCTTTTTCAATTTGCGGGCGTAGTCCAGGACCTCCCGCTCCTCTTTTGAGTAGATCCCCAGCCATCGCCGGAACACTCCGATTTTTCCAGTTGGGGGTAGCCCCAATTTCTCAGTTTTTTTCATAATAAACAATATTTGACCAGTAGTAAACAATAAAATTTCTTATTGTTTCTCACCTAAGTGATTGATATTCAATTGATTAGGTCCCCAATTCTCCTCCCGAGAAACAATGTAAACAATGTTTCTGTGCACTCTATTTTGTGATTTTTCATTTCCTAAATTGGTCATAATTTTCCTCATATTCCCTATTCAGGTTTTCCTCCTAAATTATTGTTTACATTGTTTACAAGGGCCTAAATCATTGATATTCAATCGATTATCGAGAAACAATGATTGTTTATTATTGTTTCTCATTGTTTACTGCTGTTTTAATTTAAGTGATTGATTATCAATGGTTTGGGATTCTTTCCATTGGAAAGATAAACAATAAACAATAGGGGTCCCCCGGATTTTAGGGGAGGGGCTGTCGAGATTTTTGCCAATAAACAA
>ENA-ORND01000447-ORND01000447.1-human-gut-metagenome-genome-assembly--contig:-NODE-447-length-36968-cov-3.550104_pt1 | contig 36968 bp, 4 predicted proteins | sample MGYA00242111_ERZ509014 | MGnify/ENA primary metagenome ERZ509014 (study PRJEB26280, sample SAMEA2338694) | human gut metagenome | biome: human gut; feature: human-associated habitat; material: faeces... | reverse complement strand
ATGTCTTTTGCTCTAATCCTTTTACTACTAATTTATATTTTTCTCCAACTTTTACAGATTTTCCATTTACTGTATCCATTACGTCTGAAACATATTTCAATTCTTTTGTTACATTACTGTTTACTGGTGCTGTTTCATCATCTTTTAGTTTTAATGTAATATTTTGAGCTGTTGTATCTGTTTTTAATATTGTACTTTCGAAATATTTATCTGTTACAGTAAAGTCTACTGTTAATGTTTTATCTATATAATTTATATTTCCTGTTGAGAAACTATATGTGAACTCTGGTTTTATATAGTCTGTGAACATTGTTGATGTACTTGTTGTATTATTTTTATTTTCTGTTCCAGTTCCTGCTAAAACTATATCTGTCATTGTTCCTGTTGTGTCTATTGCACTTAAGTTTTGGTTTGAATATGTCTCATCTGTCAAAGTCTTTTTAGCTATCTTTAATGAAATGTTACCACTCCATTCTTTGTAACTCTTTCCACTTTGTCTAGCTGTTTCTTCAAAATTTGATAATGTTAATACTTGTATTACATCATTTGCTCCTGTTACAGCATTTTTATCTGTTGTAGCTGTAGCAATTGTTTTGGTTATACTTGTTGCTTCTTTTCCATCTACAAATACTTTTATTTGATCATTAATTTGATTTTGTGTTAATAAACTTGTTACATTACTTGTAAAGTCTACCCCTGCTTCTGAATTTGTTCTACCTCTTAATGTAATTGTTATATTTTTATTAGCTGTACTTATTGATGAGCTTTCTTTTACCCATTCTGTTCTGTATTTTGGATTTATTGTTCCTCTTGTGTAACTTATTGCTGATTCTGTTGCACTTGTATTTAGTTTGAAATTATTTTTATCCAAATAAATTTGCTCTGATGCATAAATTTTCATTTCTCCAGATTTTCCTGCATTTGTAAACATATCTGTATAAGAATCAGCAATTCTTGTAAATGCTGGTCCTAAATCTAATAAGGTCATCGCATTTGTTCCTAATTGATAGAACATGTTCTGCATATTTGTTGCACTTGTTGTATAGAATTTATCTCCTAAGTCTAAACTTGTCATTTCCGAAGTTCCTGTGCAATGGAACATATAACTCATGTTTGTTACATTTCTTGTATCAAAATTCTTTCCTAAGTCTAATGTTTTTAATGGAGAGGTTTGTCCTACTCCAGCAAACATTCCACCCATACTTGTTACTTTAATTGTATTAAAATTGTTGCCTAAGTTTAATGTTTCTAGTTTTGCAAAACCAACTCTATAGAACATACTATCCATATTTGTTACTTTGCTTGTATCAAAGTTACTTCCTAAGTCTAAAGCAGTTAATGCATCATGTCCACAATCTCTAAACATATATTGCATATTTGTTACTTTACTTGTATTAAAGTTACTTCCTAAATTTAGAGTTTGCATTGCTGTATAACCTGTTTCATAGAACATATATTCCATTGTTGTAACTTTGCTTGTATTAAAGTTCGTTCCAAAAGTTAAGGTGTCCATTGCCTTATATCCTGTTCCATAAAACATTGCACTCATAAGAGTTACATTTCTTGTATCTAGGCTACTTAAGTCTAATTTTTTCATTGCATTATAACCTGTATACTGGAACATCCATCTCATGTCTGTTACACTAGCTGTATCTAATAAATTAAGATTTGTAATTACCTCTGTTGCTGTACAATTTGTTGAATATCCTATGTTTTGGAATAATCTTGATGAATTAACATTTGCAAATATCTCATTATTTCCTACAGTTGTTTGTCCTGGAACTTGGCTATTAGTTGCTATATGAATTTTATAAGTGCTATTCTTTATTTCACTATCAACATACCAAGCAACTATAGATTGGTCTCCCTGTGCTGATACATCCCATGCTCTTGTTGTATCTGAAATCTTTTTAGTAGCATGATTGTATATTGAATTTGGAATAACTTTTTCAAATGTTATATTATAAATATTTTGTCTTTGTATTTTACCACCTAAAAATACACTTGTAATAGCTGACTCTGTATCTGTTTTCTTTAATACATTATACAATACTAAATCTGTTTGTTTATTACCATTTGCAGATGTATCTGTTACAACTCCTTGAGGAATTCTAACTATAACTTGGTTAACATTTGAATCAAATCCACCAACATTTACTGTATATTCAACACCATATTGAAATTGAGTTGTTGTTGAACCTGAAGTTCTATCTTCTTTTAATTCTTTACTTGTAAATCCTGTTATTTTTCCTGTAACTTCTGTTCCGTTAACTAAAACTTTTATATTATTTTGTGTCAATGTACTTTTTGCAAAATACTTATCAGTTATCTTAAAGTTAACTGATGCTGTTTTATTAACTGCACTAGCTGAAGAAGTTATTTTCTCAACTAATGGATCTACAACATCGACTACCTGATCATTTCCAGAACCTCCTGGAAGACTAATACCAGATGTAATTGTTGTTGTACTATTTTTATTTAAATTTGTTTTATCTCCTGTTGTTCCTATATCAGCAACTTTGTTTTGTGGAATTACTACTGAAACCACACCACTATATTCTATATAATTTCCAGAAATATCTTTAGTTTGAAGTTGCTCTAGATTAGATAATGTTAACGTATAACGTTTTCCAACTACTTTATTTCCTGTCTTTATAGTTCCATTATCTGTATAGCTTATATTTGTTGCTGTTATATCGTCTCCTCCTGTTGGAGTTAGTGTTCTTGTTACTTTTGACCAATCTGGTTCTTTTCCATCAATTCTAATTGCTAAATCACTTATAGATATTGCACTTGAGCTTGCTGAATTATAATATTTGTCTACAATATCAAAAGTCATTGAAAATGTTTTATTTTCTTTATTTATATCTGATGATGAATATTTATATACCACTTCTGGTTTTAATGTATCAACAAATGATGATAATGTTGCTGTATTTTGATTTATTGTGTTACCTTTAATATCTCTTGCTGCTGTTGGATTAATTTTTACTTGTAAAGTACCACTATATTCTCTATAACTTCTAGCTGAATTTATAAATGTTTGGTCTGTTTCTCTAAGTTTATTTATTTCTAATGTATATTGATGTCCAACTACTTTTGTTTTATTGTCAATTGTAGTTTTTATCTCTACTTTTTTAGTAATTGTTTTTGTTATATTTGAATCAATTTGTGTTCCATCCATCCAAATTGACATTTCATCTGTTCCTATAATCTTAGATGAATAATAGTTTTTATCTGTTACATTAAATACTATAGTTGCTTTATGATTTGTATTATCTCTAGTTGTTTGAACATAATATACTTCTGGTTTTGTATTATCCAAACTTCCAACTACTAAATCTTGTTGTAATGTTTTGTTTCCATATTTATCTGTTACTGTTCCAGCAACAATTCTTAATTTAACATCTCCACCATTTTCATTTCTATATTTTGCTGTTCCTCCTACTATTGGGTCAATTGGTGTAAATTCTGTATAACCTCCATCACTTGGTTCTATATTTGATAATGTTAAAGTATATTCATATACTTGATTAGCTGTAATCTCTGTTGGTCCTGATAACGATTTTTCAATTGTTGTTGATTCAACACCATTTACTATTACTTTAATACTATCTTTAGTTAATGCAAATATACTATCTGCTTTTACCAAATATTTATCTGTTACTCTTAATTTTATAACTCCAGTTATAGCATTTGTGCTAGCTATTGACCATACCGGACTTACAACATCAACTATTGTTCCAGAGCCTGTTCCATTTGGTGTGTCTACTCCTATTGTTATTGTTTGTGAATCATTTTTGTTTCCAGAAAAGTCTGCTACTAAGTCTTTTGCAAATCCTAATTGCATTATTCCACTGTAATGAGTTCCATCTTTATGGTCTAGTCCTGTTATTGTTAATCTATATTTTTCTCCAACTTTTTTGTTCTTTCCATTTACTGTATCTTTTTCTTCTTCAACAACTTCTAGTTTCTTAGTTATCTTACTATTTATCTCTTCATCAGCAACTGTTACTGAAATTTTAGATGCTGTTGTATCTGCTGTTAATCCTGAATTGCTAAAATATTTATCTCTTACACTGAACAATATTGTAACTGTTTTTGTATCATGATTTATTTTAGTTTCTGATGATAAATAATTAAACTCTGGCTTTACAAAGTCAGTAAACATTGTAGAAGTACTTGTTGTATCATTTTGTTTTTCAGTTCCTGTTCCAGCTAAAACTATGTCTGTCATTGTTCCTGTTGTGTCTATTGCACTTAAGTTTTGGTTTGAATATTTAGTATCTGTTAATGTCTTTTTAGCTATCTTTAATGAAATATTACCACTCCACTCTTTGTAGCTTTTTCCACTTTGTCTTGTAGCTTCTTGGAAATTTGTTATTGTTAATACTTGAACTACATCACTTGCTCCTGTTGTAGCATTAGTATCTGCTGTTGCATTTCCTATTGTTTTGGTTATTGTTGTTGCCTCTTTGTCATCTATAAATACTTTTATTTGGTCATTTATTTGACTTTGTGTTAACGAGCTTGTTACATTACTTGTAAACTCTTTTCCTGCTTCGGCATTTGTTCTACCTCTTAGTGTTATTGTTATTTTACTATTTTTTGGATTTGCACTATCTATTGTTATTTGTGATGATTGTTTTATCCATTCTGTTCTATATCTTGGATTTATTGTTCCTCTTGTATAATTTATTGCTGATGTTGTTACACTTGTGTTTAGTTTGAAGTTATTTTTATCTAAGTAAATTTGTTCTGATGCATAAACTACATTTCCAGATTTTCCTGTGTTATAGAACATATTTGTACGAGTATCTGCAATTCTTGTAAATGCTGGTCCTAAATCTAACACTGTCATTGCAGTTTGTCCTGCTTGATAGAACATATTAGTCATATTTGTTGCACTTGTTGTATAGAAATTATCTCCTAAATCTAGTTTTGAAATATTATGTGCAAAATCATAAAACATTCCACTCATATCTGTTACTTTACCTGTATTAAATTTATCACCTAAGCTGAAACTTGTCATATTGCTACATCCTGTTCCCCAGAACATACTATGCATATCTGTTACATTACTTGTATCAAATTTATCTCTTAAATTTAAAGTAGTTAATGCCCCCATCCAAGTAAACATTCCAGTCATGTCAGTTACTTTACTTGTATTAAAATTTGTTCCAAGGTCTAAGGTCGTTAATTTAGTTCTACCTGTTTCAGAAAACATTTCTGTCATGTTTGTTACTTTGACTGTATTCATATTTCTTAAATTAATACTTGTCATTGCAGAATATCCACATCTTCTAAACATCCTATACATATTTGTTACTTCACTTGAATTAAAGTTTGTGCCTAAATCTAAGCTTTTCAATGCAGTTTCACCACAAGCATTGAACATATATGCCATATTTGTAACCTTATTTGTCTTAAAGCTTGTTCCTAAATTTAATGTTTGCATTGCGGTATATCCAGTTGTCTCAAACATTGCTGACATATTTGTTACATTGCTTGTATCAAAAGCTCCTAAATCTAGTTTTGTCATTGCGGTATATCCAGTTCCTCTAAACATTCTATACATATTTGTTACACTAGTTGTATTTAATAAACTCAAATTAGTAATTGTTGTTGTTGCTGTACATCCTGTTGCATAACCTATATATGAGAATAATTGTGTGGAGTTTTGGTTTGCATATATTATGCTATTACTTACATCTGTTGTTTTTGAATCTGCTGCTATTGTTGTAACATTATTATTTGCTATATGAATTTTATACATTCCATTTGCATTTTTTTCACTGTCCACATACCAAGCAACTATAGATTGGTCACCTTGTGCTGATACATCCCATGCTCTTGTTGTATCTGTGATTTCCTTAGTTGTATGATTATACACTGCACTTGATATTATTTTTTCAAATGTTATATTTTCAATGTTCTGTCTTTGGATTTTTCCTCCTAAAAATACGCTTGTTGTATCTGCTTCTGATGCTGCTGATTTTAATACATTGTATAAAATCAAATCTGTTTGCTTATTACTGTTTCCATATTGGTCTATTACTTTACCTTGTGGTATTCTAAGTAATACTTGATTTGCAGAAGTATCAAAGTTTGATATTGTTACTGTATACTCAACTCCGTATTGTACTTGTGAAGTTGTACCCTTTGTTGTTTTTGATTCTGTTAATGCCTTAGTAGAAAATCCTGTTATTTTTCCTGTAACTTCTGTTCCATTTACTAGAACTTTCATATCATTTTGTGTTAATGCAGCCTTTGTTGCATCATAATATTTATCTGTTATGTTGAATTTTACTGTAGCAGTTTTATTTACTGCATTAGCTGATGAATTTAATCTTTCTACTAATGGATCTACTACATCGACTACTTGTCCTGTTCCGCTTCCTCCTGGAATATTTATACCAGAAGTTATTGTAGTTCCATTATTTTTGTTTGGTGATGTGTTTTGACCATCAACACCTGTATCACTGATCTTACTTCCTGGTATTGCTACTGTAACTACACCACTGTAAGAAATGTAATTTCCAGATGTATCTCTTGTTTGGATTTGCTCCAAATTAGATAATTTCAATGTATAACGTTTACCAATTGTTTTTGTTACACTTTTTACTACTCCGTTTTCTGTGATTTTTACAGTATTTTGTCTATCTGCAACAGTTAAGCTTTTGCTTACTTTGTTCCAATCTACATCTTTTCCATCTATCTTAATTGTTAAATCTCCTATTGCTAATGTTCCTGAACTGTAGAATTTATCTGTTACATCAAACACCATTGTAAATGTTTTATCTGTATGATCTATATCAGCTGTTGCATATTGATATGTTGCATTTGGTTTTATAAAATCTACAAAATCTCCTGTAAATACTGTTTTTACACTAAAATTATTTGCAGTATCTTTTGCAACCCCTGCATCAATCTCTAATGTTACATTACCACTCCAATCAGAATATTCTCTATTAAAGTTAATTGCTGTTCTTGCTTTTTCAAATCCTGTTAATTCTAATGTATATCTATATCCTACAACTTTGCTTGTTCCATTAATCTTAGCTGATAACGGAGTTACTCTTGTATAATTCTTTGTTACACTATCTGCTGCCTCTCCATCAACAAATACATGTACTTTAGATTTGTTATTATTTGCTTCTGTTACTGTTGTTCCTAATGCTGAACTTGCAATATATTTATCTACTACATCAAATACAAACGTTTCTTTTTTGTTTGTTGCATCTCTTGTTGAAGATACCTTGATAATTTCTGGTTTTATTGAATCTATATGTCCTAAAGAATATGTTAAAGCTTTATTTGTATTTGTATAATTGTCGACCATTGTATTAGCTGGTATTACAATACTCATATCTCCTGAATATTCTCTATATACTCTACCAGTACTTGTGTTAGCTGCATATTTTGCTCTTTCTGCATTAAATAATGCATCAGTTTCTTCCAAGTCCGTTATTGTATATTTATAATGAATTCCATATGTTACTGTTTTTCCATCTCTTTGTTCTGTTAAATCTTCTACTTTTGTCAATGTTCTAGAAATTTTAGCTGTACTTCCTGATGCTGTGATATTTACTCCATCTACCCATAGTTGAATTTGGTCTGCTGTTAATGTACTTTGCTTAAAATATTTATCAGTTCCATATATGTCCATTGTTGCTGTAAGTTTTCCTGTTGTGCTATTTACTGTTTTTTGTAAATTTTCAACTCTCCATACTGGGTCTACAACATCGACTATTTGTTGACTTCCAGAATTACTTGGTTCTCCTATACCTATTGTAATTGTCTTTGCATCATTTTGATTTTTAGATTTATCTGATGCAATTTCTTTTGGGAATGTTATACTCATTGGACCACTGTAATCTCTATAATTTCCACTTGATGTTTCTTGTTGTAAATTTCCAATTACTAAAGTAAATTTTGCTCCAATTCTTACATTCTCATTATCTCTTTTTTCTGTTATATATTGAATATTGGTTATTTTCTTTGTTACTTTAGTATTTACTGCTGTTGTAGCATCATCTTTCATAGCAACTGTAATTTGATTAACTACTGATTGATTTGCTGTTAATGTTCCATTTGTATCTGTTATCAATTTTGTGCTATCAAAATATTTATCTGTTATAGAAAAATCTATTGTTAATGTTTTGTTTGTATGGTCTATATCTTTTGCTGCATATACATATGTGAATTCTGGTTTTATATAATCCGCAAACATTACATTATCTGTATTATGGTCTGTTTTTGTATCTTTTAATTCTATATTTACCCATGCTCCATCTTCTTGGATTTCCATCATGCTGTGATTTCCATCAGCATCTGTTAATACATTTGATGAATATGTACTTTCATCTTGACCTCTTCCTGTTATTTTTAATGCAATATTTCCACTCCATTCTTTATAGTTTTTTCCTGCTTGTCTTACTGCTTCTTCTAGGTTTGATAACTGAATTGTATGTGTTACTTCTTTTTTTCCTGATGTTGTATTTGTTGATGTTTTAGTATCTGTTATTTTTACTGTTGGATTTGTTGTACTTGTTACCTCTACTCCATCTATAAATACTTTTACATTTGATGCACTTAAAGTACTTATTACATCACTTGCATACTTTATTTGCGTATTTGCATCTATTGTTTTATTTTCATATGCAGAACCTTTTACTACAACAGTTAGTGTTTTATTGGCTGCACTAAAAGAACTTGATACTTTTTCCCACTTTGGTCTATATATTGGATCTATTTCACCTTTGTCTATATTTATCGTTTCACTAGCATTATATAAATTTAATGCTGGATTATATTTTTCTTTTGTTACTTTATTTAAATTTATACCAAGACTTATTATTGAAATTATACTCATTAATAATACTATTATTTTTCTTACATTTTTTCTCTTTTTTAACATGTTTATCCTCCGTTTTTTGACTCATAACTCCTATTTTATTTATCTATATAATTTATATCATAACAGGCTATTTTTTTCAACGTTTTTCGGCATTTTTTTCAAAAAAAAAAGCACCAATTTTAGCACTTTTTTCTAGGTTTTTTTCCTATTTATTTTTCAAGCTTTTTACCTTGTTTTATGTCTTTATTTTCCTTATTTTTTCTTCAGTTAGAATTGAATAAAATTACTGAAAAAATCAAAAATTTATTTTGAATGAAATGTCGAATGTGCATGGAGAAATTTTAGAAATTCTATGCAATTTTATGGAAAGAGTTCACAAAGTGGAAGGGTACCATAAAAAAAGAGCAGAAAACTCTTTAAAAGTTTTCCGCTCCCTCTCAGCATTAGTTATATAAACTATATCCCTAATTTGAAAGAAGTTTGTGTTGAATATATTACCTCTGGAGCATATATTACAACATCTTTCTTTCCGCAGTTAGTAGCAAAGTTTGCATGTTTAGCTGCTATCTTCTTAAAGTTTGATCCCATATCCAATGCCATCATTGACACTGCACCTGTTGAATTAAACATATTATCCATGTTAGTTACTGTTGATGTATAGAAGTTATCACCCAAATCCAAACTTACCATAGCTTTATATCCTGTTGCATTAAACATTCCTTCCATTGTTTGTACTATACTTGTATTAAATTTAGTTCCTAAGTTTAATGCGGTTAATGCTTCATGTCCACAATTTTTGAACATCCAATCCATTTTAGTTACTTTTACTGTACTAAATTCTCCGCCTAAGTTTAATGTTGTCATCTTTGTATATCCTGTGTCTGCAAACATTGAACTCATTTCTGTTACTTTAGCTGTATTAAACTTACCGCCTAAATTCAATCCTGTCATTGCAGTATATCCTGTATGGTCAAACATAGAATTCATCTTTGTTACACTTGCTGTATTAAAGTTTCCTCCTAAGTTTATACTTGTCATTGCTGTAAATCCAGTATATTGGAACATTCCGCTCATATCTGTTGCATTTGTTGTATCAAATGCACTTCCTAAGCTAAATGTTTGCATTTTACCATAGCCTAAATATGCGAACATATTCTTCATATTTGTTACATTGTCTACATGTAATAATTCAATATTCTTTATTATCTTATTAGATGTTTCGTTTGTAACCGCACAATTTGTACTATATCCAACATAATTAAATAAGTTTGTTGAATCTGCATTTCCATTTATTATTATTGTACTTCCTATATGAACAATGTAAGTATTTCTTGAAGTTTTTTCATACCAAGCCATTATTGTTCTATCTTGAGCTGCTGATACATCAAACAATGTCTTTGAATCATCAATATATTCTTCAAATATTACTTGTTCAACATTTTGTCTTTGAACTCCTGTAATTCCTAAGAATAAACTTGTTGATGCTGTTTCAGTATCAGTTTTCTTTAAACTGCTAAACAAGATAAATTCTTTTTCTTTACTTGTATTTCCAGAACTATCAACCAACACTCCTGCAGGTATCTTAAATGCTACCTGATAAGCCTTTGGATCAAATCCTGTAAGTGTTACTTTATATTGTTTTGCCCATGTCTCTGATATTGAAGTATCTTCTTGTACATTTACTGTTACTGTTGTTGTTGGAGTTGTTCCATTAACTGTTACTGTTATTTTTCCAGATGTCAATGCACTAGTTACTTTATTCAAGTATTTATCAGTACCCCTAATTACCATACTTGCTGTTCCCTTACCAGCTTCTACGCTTGCTCTACCGATTTGTTCCCACATTGGGTCAACAACATCGACTATTGTTCCTGAGCCAGAACCACCTGGTAAGTTAACTCCTGAAGTTATTGTTGTTGCTGCATTTTTATTTGTTGTTGTATCTGTTGCAATTCCTTCTTTAAATGCAACTGTTATAACACCACTATAATCTAATGTATTTCCTGTTTTTATTGCTTGTTGCAATCCAGATATTCTCAATTTATAATGTCTTCCTATTACTTGATTTGTCAATCCAGTTTGAACTGTCCCATTAACAGTCTTATTGATTGGTTTTGCAGTTGTTCCAGCTGTTACATTTGTTGTAGAAATAATTTCTTTTGTAATTGCTGTATTATTTGTTATGTCTACCCCATCAACTTTTATTGTTACATATTGTGTTATATTTTGAGTTGTCAATTCTGTAATACTGTTAAAGTATTTATCTGTAATTTCGAAGTCCATTGTAAATGTTTTATTTGTATAATTGATATCTGAAGATGCATATTTATAAGTAATTTCTGGTTTTATAAAGTCTACGAAATCACCATATATTGTAGTTTTGTTGTTTGTATTTGCAGTTGTATTTGGACTAACTATTTTGTCTTTTATCTTTCCAGCTGCAACATCTATTGAAACAGTTCCACTCCACTCTGTATAATTCTTTGCAGAATCAATACTTGAACGAGCTTGTTTAAATCCTGACAATACTAATTGATATTGTTGTCCTACAACTTGTGTACTTCCATTGATTGATGCTGTAAATTGTGTTGAAGTTTTTGTTAATGTCTTGCTTAATCCTGTTGCCTCAACTTTATCTACATAAACTGTAATATCATTTGCTGATAATGTACTTGTTGTATCTAAATATTTATCAATTACATTAAATAATATTGTTTCTGTACCATTTGTTGAATTCTTTGTTGAAGATACTTTTTTAATTACTGGTTTTATAAAGTCCACATGTCCTAATGTAAATTCTTGTTGTTTACTTGTATTAGTATATTTATCTGTTAATGTTCCTGCTGCTATTTGAATCTTTGTTATACCACTCCACTCTTTATATATATTTTCTGTTTGTTCACTTGTTTCTTCCCATCCAGAAAGAGTTAAGGTATATTTTACACCATTTGTAACTGAAGAACTAGCACTTAGTTGTTTTGTTATGCTTGATGCTTCTTTTCCATCTACAAAAACTTTAATCTTGTCTGTTGTTAAGCTATCGCTTAAATAATACTTATCTGTTCCTATTAAGTCTACAGTTATCTTTTTATTTGTCTTATCTATTGTAAAGTTTTGTGTATTCCATACTGGGTCTACTACATCGACTATACTTCCAGAGCCTGATCCATTTGGTGTATCTACTCCTATTGTTATTGTTTGTGCATCATTTTTATTTCCAGATAAGTCTGCTACTAGATCTTTTGCAAATCCTAATTGCATTATTCCACTGTAATGAGTTCCATCATTATGGTCTAAACCTGTTATTGTTAATCTGTATTTTTCTCCAACTTTCTGGTTCTTTCCATTTATTACATCTTTTTCTTCTTCAACAATTTCTAATTTCTTAGTTATCTTACTATTTACATCTTCATCAGCAACTGTTACTGAAATTTTAGATGCTGTTGTATCTGCTGTTAATCCTGAAGTACTAAAATATTTATCTCTTACACTGAACAATATTGTAACTGTTTTTGTATTATGATTTATTGTTGTTTCTGATGATAAATAATTGAATTCTGGTTTTATAAAGTCTGCAAATAGCTTTCCTGTTGTATTTTTGTCTACATCTGATGTTGAAACATTTTGAGCAATATTTTGACTTCCATTACCATAAGAATCTTTCAATCCAGAATCTTGAAGTACTTTAACAACAATATTTCCACTGTATTCCTTATATAATTTTCCAGATTGTCTTGCAGTTTCTTCTAAGTTTCCAATTGTTATTGTTTGTAATACTTCTTTTGTTCCTTTAGATACATTTTGTGTTGTTTGACTTGCTGTTCCTAAGCTTATTGATACATTAGACATTTTTGTTAATGTACCACCAATGTTCATGTAGAATTCTACTTTAGTTTTATCTGTAATTCCTCCACTTACATCACTCTTGTACTCACTTGCTGTTACTTGTGAATTTGTTCTACCTCTTAATGTTATTGCTAAAGTTTTATTAGTTGTATTAAATGCTGTTGTTTCTACTACCCATTCTGTTCTATATTTTGGATTTATCGTTCTTCCACTTGTACATGCAATTGCTGTTGAACCTGCTCCACCTATTCTAAAGTGAGTAGAATCTTGGTAAATCGCTTCTGGTACATAAGCAACAAAACCTGATTTTCCTAAATTCGTTGCAAATTCAGTATTTGTTGATGCAATCTTTGTAAATGCTGGTCCTAAGTCAAGTGATGTCATTGCACCTGTACCACAGTTACTAAACATATTTGTCATATTTTCTACATTTGTTGTGTAGAATAAATCTCCTAAGTCTAAGCTTGTTAATAATTTATTTCCTGTCCCATTAAACATTCCTTGCATTGTTGTTACTAAACTTGTATTAAAGTTAGCACCTAATGTTAAACTTGTCATCTTGTCATGTCCACAGTTGCTAAACATCCAACTCATAGAAGTTACTGCACTAGTATCAAAATTTGTGCCTAAATTTAAACTTGTCATTGCAGTATATCCTGTTTCTCCAAACATAGACCCCATATTTGTTACTTTGCTTGTATAGAATGCTGAACCTAAATTTAGACCAGTCATTGCAGTATATCCTGTATGATTAAACATAGCATTCATATTGGTTACCTTACTTGTATTAAAGTTTGAACCTAAGTTTATTGTTGTCATTTTTGTAAATCCCGCATATTTGAACATTCCGCTCATATTTGTTGCACTAGTTGTATAGAAATTACTGCTTAAACTAAATGTAGTCATATTACTATATCCAAGATATGCAAACATGTTTGACATATTTGTTACATTTGCAACACTTATTATCTTTAAGTTCTTTATAATTGGATCACTTTCTTCACTTGTTGCCTTGCAATTAGCATCATATCCAATATAACTAAACCAGTTACTTGAATTTACATTTGCACCAATTAAGGTTTCACTACCTATATGGATAATATATGTATCACTAGTTGGTTTTTCATTTGCATTATACCATGCCATAATAGATTGATCTTTTTGTGCAGATACATCCCAACGTGTACTTGAAGTTCCTCCAATATAGCTTTCAAATACTATTTGTGCAATCTTTCCTCTTTGAATTCCATATGTATTACCCATAAATGCACTTGTTTCACTTGGACTTGATTCTGCTGTAGCTAAAGTATTAAACAAGTTAAATGATTTCTCTTTATTGTGGTTGCCTGATTGGTCAGCTACCAATCCTGCTGGAATTACCACTCTCAACTGATTAATATTTGCTGGGTAACCTGTAATATTTAATGTATATTCAATTCCATATTGTACATTTGAAGTTGTTCCATTTTGTAATCTTGACTCTGTCTTTGAAGTTTGAGATAGAGTTTTTGTAATTCCATCCCCTGAAGCAACTCCTACTGCTTTTTGTGTACCATTTACATATATCTGTATATTTGCTGCTGATATTGAACTACTTGCAAAATAAGAATCTGTTGCTCTAAATGTTAATGTTGCTGTACCTTTTGTTGGGTCAGCTACTGTGCTAACTCCTGTAATTAATGGGTCTACCACATCCACAACCGTTCCATTTCCGCTTCCATTAGGAATATTAACACCTGAAGTTATTGTTGATGCTGTATTTCCATTATTACTTCCATTATATGTTCTATCTAATACCTTATTTGCAGCTATTCCTACACTGATAATACCACTATAATCTGCTGTTGTCATTCCATCTGCAATCTGTAATTTTTCTAAGTTTGACATTTTTAATGTATATTCATGCCCAATTAGTTTCTTATCAGTAACATCTATTTCTCCAGTTGTTTCATCTGTTATATATATGTCATTTGCATAGATTTCTGTATCACTTAATGCAAGTGTAACTGTTCCTGCTTTTGCTAAATCACTTAAATTATAAACAATTTCGCTTCCATTTTTTAATTGACCATTTTTAATTTTTACTGTTAAATCATTTAATGTCAATTTTCCAGATTTATAATATTTATCTGTTATTCTAAATTTCATTGTATAAGTTTTGTTTGTTGTACTTATATCTGATGATTGGTGAGTATATTCTAGATATGGTTTTATAAGGTCTACAAAATCACATTCAATTGATGTTTCGTCACTTGTATTTCCATTTGTATCTATTGCCACTGCAGCATCAACATCAACTCTTACAGTACCACTCCAATCCTTAACTCCTTTTGAATTCTTACTCTTTTCAAAATTAGTTAATTCTAATGTATATCTATATCCAATTAATTGATTTGTTGTAGTTCCTATTGTATCAGTTAATTTCTCAACTTTTGTAATTTTTTTAGTTATGTTATCTGCTGCTTCATCATCTACAAATACATGTAATTTTGATAAATTATTATTTGCTTCTGTTGTAGTTGTTCCTAATGTTGAAGTTTTTAAATATTTATCTACTATATCAAATACTATAGTTTCTTTCTTATTAGTTTTATCAACAGTTGAAGATACTTTTACAACTTCTGGTGGAATTCTATCTATGTTTCCTAAATCTAATGTTGTTTTTACGTTTGTATTATTTGACGTATCTTTTAATTGACCTGCTGGCATTTCTATTTGAGTAAATCCGCTATATTCTCTGTATAATCTTGTTCCTGCCGCTCTTGCTGCTAAGAAAGTTTCATCACTTTCTTTAAAGTTTGATAATGTTAATGTATATATTACATCTTTTGCACCTGTTAATATATCACTTCTTGTTCCTTTATACTCAATAGACTTATTAACTGCAATTCCTGCTGTTGCCTCTATGTCTTGATTATTTATAACTACTTTAATCTTGCTTGGGTCAACAGATGTTTTTGATGTGTCTAAATATTTATCTGTTCCTACAAGGTCTACTAATATTTGAGTATTATCACTACTTGCTCTAAAGTTTTCTGCTTTCCATACAGGGCTAACAACATCGACAATTGTTCCTGTATTATGATTTTCATCATTTGTAGGTGTATCTACACCAATAGTAATTGTTTTAGCATCATTTGTATTACCTGTAGTATCTGCAAATTTACCGCTAGGTATTGCAATTGATACTATACCACTGTAATCAACACCATCATTTGGATTTTGTTGTAAATTTTTAATTACTAATGTGTATTTGGTTCCTTTTCCACTTGCTAAAGCTATTGCTGTTAATGAATTTCCACTTGCTGTTAATTCTGCTGATGTCATTGTCTTTTCATCAACTGTAACTGTTAAATCTGATAATTTCAAACTACTTGCTGATGCATTATAATATTTATCTGTTACCTCAAACACTACTGTTAAAATCTTGTTTCCTTGATCTATTGTTGTATTTGAAGTTTCATAAATAATATCAGGTTTCAAACAATCAACATTTCCTAATGAAATTGTCTGTTCTTTGCTTGTATTATGTGCATCTGATAATGTTCCTGCCGCAATCTTTACTTCGGTTTTTCCACTATATTCTCGATATTCTCTACTTCCATTCTTTCTTGCTGTCATAAACTCACTGTCTGGCTCTGAAAATCCACTTAATGTTAATGTATATTCAACACCATACTGCATCTCTTGGCCATTTCTAGTTTCTGTTAATGGAGTTGATTCACTTAAAGTTTTTTCAATATTTGTGATTTCTTTTCCGTCAACATATACTGTAATTTTTGAAGTGTCTAAACTATTACTTGCATAATATTTATCTGTTCCTTGTAATTGGATAATAGCTCTCTTATTCCATTTATCTATTGTAGTACTTTTTGCTTCCCAAATTGGTGTTACAACATCCACAATTTCTTGCATTCCAGATTTATCTGGTTCATCTATACCAACAGTAATTGTTATTTGATCACTTGTGTTTCCAGATGTATCTGTTATTACTCCTGCTGGGAATGCCACACTCATTGGTCCACTGTAATCTTTATATTTTCCATCTGCTGATTTACTTGCTTGCTCTAATCCACTAATTACTAAAGTATATCTTTCTCCTATTTTTCTTGAATTTTCATAAATATCTCCATTTGCTTTATATGTAATGCTTCCACTTGTTTGATCTGCAGATATTGTTTTCTTTTTCAATGTTTTTGTAATATTTGCTGGAACTGCATTAATGTCTATCATTTTTACTGTAATATTATTTACTGCATTCGTAGCACTCAAAGTTGTACTAAAGAAATACTTATCTACTATATCAAATTCAACTGTTAATGTTTTATTTGTGTAATTAATATCTGTTGATGAATATTTATAAGTAAATTCTGGCTTTACTACATCTGCTAATATTATATCATTTATGTCTTGAGCTATATTTTCGCTTCCATAATCATCTTTTAGTCCAGAATCTTTTGCTATTTTTAATGAAATATTTCCACTCCATTCTTTATAACTCTTTCCTGTTTGTCTTGCATCTTCAACAAAGTCTTTTAAGGTTATTATTTGTTCAACTTCAACCTTGTTTGTTGAAGAATTTGTAATATAGTTTGCAGAACTAATTTCCATAGAATCTTGTACTGCTTTAACATTTGTTCCATCAACCAAAACTGTTACTTTATCCTTACTTAAAAGTCCATTTGCTCCACCTGGATATTCTGCTACAGTTAATTGTGAGTTTGTTTTTCCTCTCAATGTTATTCTTACTGTTTTATTTGTTTTATCAACAGTCTTTGTAGTTACTACCCATTCTGTTCTATATTTTGGAGTAATTGTTCCTCTTGAATATGCTAGTGTTGTTGTACTTTCAATTCCTAATCTGAAATTCTTGCTATCTTGATATATTGCCTCTGGTGCATTCAATGTTGCTCCAGATTTACCAAAATTCGTTGCAAAATTTGTATTCGTTCCAGCAATCTTTGTAAATGCTGGTCCTAAATCTATTGTTGTCATTGCAGATGAACCACAATTGTAGAACATTGAGTCCATATTTGTTACATTTGTTGTATAGAACAAATCGCCTAAATCTAAACTTGTTAATTTTGCATTTCCTAACATATTAAACATATAAGACATATTTGTTACATTAGTTGTATCGAATTTTTTACCAATATTAAAGCTTGTCATTTGGCTTGAACCTGTACAATTAAACATTCCAGCCATATCTGTTACTTTGCTTGTATCAAAATATTCTCCTAAATTTAATGCTGTTAATGCATATCTACCACAACTATTAAACATATTATTCATAAGAGTTACTTCGCTTGTGTAGAATTTACCTCCTAAGTTTAGAGTTGACATTTTATTCATTCCACAGCTATTAAACATAGATGTCATATTTGTTACTTTTTCTGTATTAAAGTTTGAGCCTAAATTTAATGTTGTCATTGCTGTTGTACCAGTATTTAAGAACATATAACTCATATTTGTTACTCTTTTTGTTGTTACTAAATCTAAATTCTTAACAACCTCTGTTGCTGTACATTTTGTTGCTGTTCCAATATTTGCGAATAAATAACTTGAATTTGGATTTGCAAATATTGCTGTAGTTCCTCCAATGTAAACTTCTAGAGCACCACTTGCTGCAGTTTTATACCATGCCATTATTGAACCATCATTTCCAGCTGATACATCCCATTTTGTGCTACTAATCATCTTTGACAAGCCAGATTCAAATGTTACACTTTCTATGTTTTGTCTTTGAATTGAAGTATTTCCTAAGAATCCACTTGTTGCTGATGTTTCTGTATTAGTTGCTTTTAAACAACTGTATAACATAAATTCTAATGCATTACTGCTATTTTCTGAATTATCTGTTAAGGTTGCTTCTGGAATTCTTATTTTTACTTGTCCTTCATCAACATCAAATCCTGTTGCTATAATTGTATATTCCACTCCAACTAAATGTTGTGAAGTTGCTCCATTTTCTATCCAATCTTCATATATTTCTTTTTGCCCTGTTATTTCAAGAGTTCTTCCTGAAGCAGTGTCATTTGTAGTTACTTTTGAACCATTCATTATTAATTGTAACGTATCATTTGTTAATGTACTTTTTGAGAAATATTTATCTGTACCTTTAATAATTATTGTTGCTTCTTGTTTATCTAGGTCTACTGTTTGTGATTCTACTGACCAAATTGGTTTTACTATATCAAGAGTTTCTTTTATTCCTGTTCCTTCTGGTAAATTTATACCAAATGTAATAGTTTGTGCAAGATTTGTATTATTTTCTTGATCTTTTACTTTACCTTTTGCTACTCCAATTTGTACATTACCACTATATTCTAAGTATTGGTCTCCATCTTTAATCTGCGCTTGCTCTAAATTTGAAATCGTTATTGTATAACGTCTTCCTATTATTTGATTTGTCAATCCTTTTTGAACTGTTCCATTTACGGTTTTATTCATTGCTGTTGTGCAAGTAACATTTGAAGGTGTTCCAAATTGAATTTGTGCACCAGATATTGTTTTCATATCAATATAATTGCTTAAATTTTTACCATTTTGCATTTTTAATGCTAAATCTGCTAATGTTAAATCTCCGCTTTTATAATATTTATCTGTTACGTCAAATGTTATTATTACAGAATTTGCACCACTTGCTGGTTTTGAAAATCTATAAACCACACTTGGTTCAATAAAGTCTGTAAAGTCTCCTGCTAATGTTGCAGAATTACTTGTATTTCCGTTAGAGTCTGTTGCAATTTCTGCATCTACTGTAACCTTTACAGTTCCACTTATTCCTTTAAATTCATATCCACTTTGTAGTCCTTCTTTTTCAAAGTTTGATAATACTAATGTATATCTCTTTCCAACTGTTTTAGATATTCCATCTACTGTATCTGTTAGTGTTTCAACATTTGTTATTTGTTTTGTTATACTATCTGCTGCTTCTTCATCTACAAATACATGTAGTTTTGAAAGAAGTGTTTGCTCATCTAATATTGTTCCAAAATATTTATCTGTAACATCAAATATTATTGTCTCTGTTTTTGCCGTTGGATTTACTGTTGATGAAACTTTTACTATTTCTGGCTTTAATGTATCAACTATTCCAACCTTTACTGAAAGTTTTGAACTTTTATTTCCTGAGTTATCAACTAATTTTCCTTCAGGTACCTCTAATGTTACATCTCCACTGTACTCTCTATATACTCTCTTATTAGCATTTCTTGCTGCAATAAATGAATCATAAGATTCCTCTAAGTTAGTAATTGTTAGTATATATTTTATTCCATTATCTATATCTGTAGGTCCTGCTAAACTCTTGCTAAGTCCTGTTGCTATACTTGTAATATCTACTCCATCTACAAAAACTTTTATCTCATTTGGAGTTAAGCTTTTACTATTTGTTTTGTTTAAGTATTTGTCTGTTCCTATTAAATCCATTGTTGCTTGTGCTTTTCCATTTACTTGAGTAATTTTTAAGTTTTCAACTGACCATACTGGTTTTACTACATCGACTATAACCTCTGATTTATGTTCTGCATCATTTACTGGATCATCCACACCAATTGAAATCGTTTTTCCTGTATTGGTATTATTTGATGCATCTTTTACTATTCCTGTTGGAAATACAATTTGCATTGGTCCACTGTATCTTATACCATCACCTTGGTCTAATTTACTAATTACCAATTCATATTTCTTTCCAACTGTTCTATTTTGACCATTTACTGGTTCATTCAATGTTTTTATTTCTCTTACTTCTTTTTCAACATTTACTGCTTCACTGTCAACTTTTACTGTTATTTGGCTAGCCAATTGCTCTACTGTTAACAATGTATTTGCAAAATATTTATCTGTAACTCTAAATCCAACAGTTACTGTTTGACTGTCATGATTTATTGTTGTTTCTGAGTATTCATATATTATTTCTGGTTTTATAGAATCCAAGAATAAGTCTCCTACAGTATTTTTCTCTACTGCATCCTCTTTAATTTCTTGAGCTAAATTTGGATTTCCATATGCATCTGTTAAGGTTCCTTGAGGTATGTTTAATGCTACATTACCACTCCACTCTTTATATCCTTTTGATGATATATACCCTTCATTAAATCCTGTTAATCTTACATTACATTGAACACTTTCTGCTGCTGTTGAACTAGCACCACTTATTGTTTTTATAATTCTGCTATTTGGAGTTGATTCTCCATCTATTGCTACTGTTATTTGTGTTGTTGTTCCATTTGCAAATTTATTTGTTATGTTTTTATTATATCCAGCATAATTTGTTGTATTTACTATTCCTCTTAATACTACTGTTATTGCTGTATTTGCAGTATCTGGAGTTGTAGTAGATTTTTGCCATTCTGGTTGATATTTTGCTATAATTTTTCCTCTTTCAAAACTTACTGCTGTACTTGAGTTCAAGTTTAATCTTACTGCATTCTCATTTGAATAAATTGCTGTACCTACATATATTTTTATATTTTCTTGCTGTCCACATTCAGTAAACATATTTGTATTTGTTGCTGCAATTTTTGTAAACGCTGGCCCTAAATCTAATTCTGTCATACTTCCTATACCACAGTTTTGGAACATACTTGTCATATTTGTTACTGTTGCTGTATAGAAGTTTCCTCCTAATGACAATTTTGTCATTTTTGAACTTGCTGTTCCATTAAACATATAACTCATATTAGTTACTTTTGATGTATTAAATGCACTACCTAAATTCAAGCTTGTCATTTCTACATATCCTGTATTTTGGAACATACTTGCCATATTTGTTACTTTTGAAGTATTAAATCCTGTTCCTAAATTTAAGCTTGTCATTGCCATGTATCCTGTTCTTTCAAACATATTACTCATATCTGTTACAATTGCTGTATTAAATTTATTTTGTAAGTTTAATGTAGTCATTGCATTTTCACCAGTACTTGTAAACATACCAGCCATATTTGTTACTTTGCTTGTATCAAAGTTTGGACCTAAGTCTAAACTTGTCATTGCATTATAACCTGTATATGCAAACATATTATTCATACTTATTACAGTACTTACATCTAATAATTTGATATTTGTAATAACTTGTGTTTCTTGGCATTTATTTGAATATCCAATATATTTAAATAAATTATCTGAAGTTCTATTTGCTAATATTCCACCTTCACTACCAATGTGAACTATATATACTCCTGTTCTTGTTTCTTCATACCATGCAATTATTGATTGATCTCCTGCTGCTGATACATCCCAAGCCCTTGTATCATCTGTTATTTTGTTTGTTGTATGATTGTATATATCAGAAGATATGTATGATTCAAAAGTAACATTTTCTATATTTTGTCTTTGGATCGGTATCTTAATTTGGTCATTTCCTAAAAAACTACTTGTTGCACTTGTTTCTGTACTTGCACTTTTCAATCTATTATATAAAACAATGTCTTTTGCTTCACTTGTATTTCCAGATGTATCTGTTGCTGTTCCTGCTGCTATACGAAGTTTTCCTTGATCAGAATTTAATGTAATTCCTGTTACTGTTACTGTATATTGATTTCCATATTGAATTTCTGTAGCCACTCCGTTTACCATTCTTGTTTCTTTTAAAGCTGTTGCAGCACTTACTGTTTTAGTTATTCCACTTGTTACTGCTGTATTTCCTAAATATACTGTTATATTGTCTTTTGTCAATGTACTTGATTTAAAGTATTTATCTGTTGCTTTTACTATTACTGTTGCTGTTCCTGTTGTAAAATCAAATGATATGTTATTACTATCAGCTGTCCATGTTGGATTTACAAGGTCTATATTTGTTGTCTCATTTTCATCTGGTTTTAAAATATTGTTACCTGGTCCTACTGATATTGTTTTTGTTGGGTTAGTGTTTCCTGAATTATCTGTCATTGAACCCTTTGGTATTGTTATTATTACAGGTCCACTGTAATCTAAATAATTTTTTCCTACTGCTATTGCATCTTGTTCTAATTCTGTTAGTGTTAATACGTATTTATATCCTATTGTAGTTCCATTTTCAGTTATTGGAGTTTTTGCCAATCCCATATTTACATGTGTTTGTGCTAAATCTGTCCCATCCATAGAAACTATCATTCTATTTGCAGCTCCAATTTCTATTCCTAAGTTCTCTTTAGCAAAATATTTATCTGTAATAGAAAACTCTATTGTTACTGTTTTAGAAGTTTTATTAATTGTTGTTTTTGAATAATCATACATTATTGCTGGTCTTACAAAATCTGCAAACATTTTTCCATTAGTATTTTTGCTTGTAGTATCTGAATCCGCATCTTTTATTTCAATTGCTGTCATTGTTCCAGATTCATCACTTTGTGTTAAATTTGGATTTCCATAAGCATCTACTAATGTTCCTTCTGCAATTTGTAATGCAGTTTTTCCTGACCACTCTAAATAAGATTTTCCTGTTTGTAATACTGATTGTTCAAAATCTGTTAGTATTATGTTGGCACTAACTGTACTTGATGGTCCTGTTTTAGACATTGTAACTTTTTTAGTTATGTTATTTGCTTCTTGTCCTGCAACTTTTACATTAAATGGTTTTGTAGAATTTGCATCTGCAGTTCCATTTGTCAAATTATTTGTTACAGTTTTTATTGCATCTCCATATGTTGATGAATCTACTTGTCCTGCAACTTTTATTGTTAATAATTTTTCAGACTCATCAAATGTTACATCTGTTTTTGACCATGTTGGTTTATATTTTGGAACTACTTTTCCTACTGTATAACCTGTTGTTGTTGTTGAATTCGCATTTAATCTAAATGCATTTTTATTTGAATATATCGCTGAACCTGCATATATATTTGCTCCAGATTTTCCTGTATTTGCAAATATATTTGTATGTGCGTCTGCTATTTTTGTAAATGCTGGTCCAAGGTCTAATTTTGTCATTGCTGTTTTTCCACAATTGTAGAACATTGAATCCATGTTTGTTACATTTTGAGTAGTAAATCTATTGCCCAAATTCAATGTTGTTAAACTTGTACTACCAAAATTATTAAACATATTTTTCATATTGCTTACATTACTTGTCTCGAATCTTTGTCCTATTGTAAATGATGTTAATCTATTTCCTGCATCTTGGAACATTCCTTCCATATTTGTTACTCTTGATGTTTCAAAATTATCTCCTAATGCAAATGATGTCATTGTTGCATAACCTAATCCTCTAAACATATATTGCATGTTTGTTGTAAATGTTGTACTTAGTAAATCTAAGTTTTCTATTGTATTTCCTGATGTTGCTCCACTTGCATAACCAATATATGAGAATAAATATGATGAATCTACATTTGCATATATTGGGTAATCACTTGCTATATATACTTTTGAATTTGAGTACCATGCAATTATTGAATTATCTTCTGTTGCAGATACATCCCATGTTCCAGTTGATGGTGCTGTTGCTGTACTATTTAAGAATGTAACACTTTGAATATTTTGTCTTTGTATACTAGAGTTTCCTAGGAATCCACTTGTTGCAGAAGATTCATATACTCCTGAACTTGATTTAGCAACTCTTAATGTATTAAATAGTGATATATCTTTTGGCTCATTCTTATTTCCTGATAAATCATGTACCGTATCTTCAGATAATCTTAATTTTACACCTCTTCCCAAGAATTGAGAAAGTCCTGTTATTGTTACATCTTGTAATATTCCATATTGTGAGTCAGAACCATTTCTTGTTCCTATTAAAACTTCTGGTGTTCCATAACTTATTGTTACTCCATCATCATCATCTTTTATTTCATTGTCTACTAATAACATTATTTTATTAGCATCTAATATTTGTCCTGGTGCATAGTATTTATCTGTTGCTTGTATTTTTAATGTTAAGCTATCATTTCCTTCTCCATTAAAGTGTGATGATGCTACTGATATTTCTGGTTTTATAAAATCTGCAAATAATGCATCTGATATGTTATAAGTTTTTTCTTCTTCCTCTTCAATTACTACTGCACTACTTAAGTCATCCCCCATATAGAATACTACATTACCACTCCATTCCATATATTTCTTTATGCCTTGCCATTGTGATTCTTCAAAATTTGATAATGTTACTCTAAATTTCTTTGTATCCTTATTAAACCAATTTCCCCACCAATTATTACCACTTGAATTTGTAATTTCTGTTACTGCCATTGAAGGATTGCTCTTTCCTAATACCGATTCTCCATCAATTTTTATATCTTGCATATCAGCTTGAAAGTCTGCTATAGTATAATTATATGTTGTTCCGCCACCATTGGCCTTGTTTAAATGCATCAAAGAATGAATTTGCAGTATTAGCTATTATTACAACATCTAATGTTTTATTACTTTCATCTAATTCTACAGAATATTTTAGGAATGCTGGGTCACTTGAACTTAATGTAAAATTTATTGTTCCATTAAATAATTGTGTACTTACATTTCCATTTCCAGCAAGATCATGTACTGAATTTGCTTTTAATGTTATTGTATATGTGTTTGTACCTCCATACCCACCTGTTGTTGATGTATCAATATTAGAAATTTTTACTTGATAATGTTTACCATTACTTAATTTTGTTTCTTTTGTTATTTTTATGTTGCAACTTGATGTTATATCACTCGTTGTACCTTGTCCCCAATAAGGTGTAGTTGTTTTAGTTATTGTTATTTCTCCTGACTCTACAGCTTCTTTGAAATCAAACCATTCATCTGTAATATCAAAATCAATAACTACAGCTTCCATTCCTTTGTCTTGTTTTACAACAATATTGCTTACTGCTGGTGGTGTATCATCATCTAATGGTGGTATTACTCCGACTGTTAAGGTTGTAGCATTACTTGTATTTCCAGATGCATCTGTTAGTAATCCTTCTGGCAATGTTATTGTTATTGACCCATTAGAATATCCTGTCATTTTTAATACATATTTTATTCCACCTTTTCCATCTCCATATTCTTCTTTGTTCAATGTTAATCTTGATGAATCTATTACTGTTGAGCCTTCTTTTACTATAAATCCTTCTGTATCTAGTTTCAATTTACTTGATACTAATTGTACATTATCTGTTCCTGTAAATTCTATTGATACTTCATTTCCTTGATATTGCGTATATGCTGCACTTCTATATGTCCAAACAGGTATTGTAATATCTGGTGTTACTGAGAATGTTGCTTCATTATTCTTGTTGTTTCCTCTATCTGTTAATGTCCCTTGTTTTATAATTGTTTTTATTTCTCCTCCTGTAAAGTTTGCAATTGTTACTGTAAATACTTTTGTTTTAATGTCAGATTCACTGTCTATTGCTGCTATTGTTGGGGTTACTGCTGTACCATTAACTGTAACTGTTAAATCTGATGCTGTTAAAGATGCTGATGCAAGTTCTGCTTCATCTGTTCCTTTAAATTTTAAGGTATATGATTTAGCTGTTTTATTATAAGTTCCAGCACCTTCCATCTTCCATTCTGGTTTTATGATATCTATTATTTCATATTCTTTTGCATCACTCTTTTTACCACTATTATCTTCTAGTGCTCCAGAATCTATAGCTATTTGAATTTTGCCACCTGTATATCCACTTATTGTTATTTGGAATGTTTTTGTCATTTTATCTGCACTTATTATTGTGCTTTCAAATGTTACTCTATTTGATTCTTCATCTAGTGTTGTTCCATCTACAGTTACTATTGTATTAGAAAAATCTATTACTGATTTAGAATTGTTTAATGATGTTTCATCTCTACCTGTTAGAGTTATAGTAATTTTTTGGTTCCCCTCATCATAATTGAATTGTAGTTCATCATCCCAAGTTGGCTTTGCTATATCATTTGCTGGTAATGTAAATGTTGCTGCAGCATTTTTATTTCCAGTTGTATCATATATTGCACCTTCTGCTATTGATACATTTACAACTCCTGATGGATATTTTGGTATTGTTACTGTATAGATTATTTCTTTTTCTGTTGTACTCTTAATTGTTACTATTGGTGTTACAATTACATTTCCACATTTTACAGTAATATTTTGAGCACTACCACTTGGAGAAAGACTTGATCTTGTAGCATCTATTGCTTTTTCATCTGTTGCAACTACTTCAAATGTATATTCTCCATCTGTATCTGAATAACTAGGATTTTGTACTTTTAATGTAGGTTTTGTTATATCTTTTTCAGGAAGCTTTATTTCTTTTGCATCACTCTTGTTGCTTGATGCATCTATTAACGCATTCGCTCCTATAGAAATTGTTACTGCTCCTCCTGGATAATTATTTATTGTTAATCTATAAACTATCTTTTTAGATTCTGTTATAACTTTTTCTAGTGTTGGTGTTACTGTTGTATTTCCACATTTTACAGTCACATTTTTAGAACTTCCACTTGTTATTAGTGATGATACTGTTGTATTTAATGCCCTTTCATCTGTTCCTACTAATTCTACTGAATATGTTTTTGAGTCTGCATCATATGCTAAGTTTTGATAGTCCCATACTGGCTTTGTAATATCTGGTGTAAATTCATATATTTTTTGAATACTTTTATTATTTGCAGTATCTTTTAATGATCCTTCTGCAATTGTTATTTTTATTATTCCACCTGTATAATTATTTATTGTAACAGGAAATGTCTTAGCTTGAGTGCTTGAATCAAAAGACGTAGTTTCATATGTTACACTTGCCGTACTTCCTCCAACTGTAATCGTTGCATTTAATATTGAATTGGAATTGCTTAATGCTGTTTCATCTGTTCCTACTAAATCAAATTTATACGCTTTAGTTGAATGATTATATAATGCATTTTGTATAGTATCAGTCCATACTGGTGGTGTTACATCTTGGAAAAATGTATATGTTTTAGCTTCACTCCAGTTTCCTGTTGTATCATACAATGCTTTAGAGCTAATTGAGATTGTTACATTTCCACCTTTAAAATTTCTAACTGTTATAGGGAATGTTTTTGTTTTTCCATCCGAACTTAATGTTCCATTTCCTATTGTTAAATCACTTGAACTAACTACTGTTGAATCTGTTTTTATTGTTAATTTACTAGTTAGTGAGGATGATGAATTATTTAATTGTGTATTATCTGTTCCTACTAAGTTAAATGTATATGTACCATTTGAATATATACCTTCAGAAATATTACTTGCCCATGTTGGTTTTACTACATCAACTGCTGTAAATGTATATGTTTTTTCAGCACTAGTATTGTTTTGAGCATCTTTTAATGCTCCTTCATTAATTTTAAATGAAATCGCTCCACCTGTATGCTTTGAAATTTTTATTTCATATGTCACACTTTTTGATGTAGAAGCTGTTTTAGTTATTGTTGGTGTCACTGTAGTTCCGCCAACTGTCAATGTTGAATTAGATGTTGTAAGTGCAGATGCACTAGTATTTAATTCAATATCATCTGTACCAGTTACTGTTATTGTATAAGATTGGTCATCTGGATTATATTTTCCTGTTGCATTTTCCCAAGCAGGTGGTGTTATATCCGCAGTAAAATTATATGTTGCTCCAGTCTTTTCTTTATTTCCTGATGTATCTGTCAAAGCTCCTTTACTTATTACAATTTTTATTTCTCCACTTGTAAAGTTCTTTATTCCAATTGCAAATACTTTTGATTTTGAACCTGATGCTAATTGACCACTAAATGTTAAATTTGAAGCACTTACTGCAGTTCCATTTACTGTTACTGTTACATTTGATGAGCTTAATGTTGAACTTGAATTATTTAATGCTGTTTCATCAGTACCTGTAACATTAACTGTATATATACTGTTTTTATATGATGTACTTGTTATTTTAGAATCCCATGTTGGTGGCGTTACGTCTTTGCTAAATGAATATGTTTTTGCCACACTTAAGTTATTTGAAGTATCTTTTAATGCTCCTGCACTAATTGAAATATTTATCTGTCCACCTACAAAGCTATTAATTGTTAACTCAAATGTTATTGTTTTATCATTTATAGTTCCTTTACCGCCATTAGAAAATGTAACATTTGCTGTTTTTCCGCCCATTGTTACTGTTACATTTGATGAGCTTAATGTAGTTTGTTGGATTCCAGTCTCATCTGATCCAACCAATTTAAATGTATATGTTTTAGCATTTTCATCATATGTTCCACCATTTATAGCATTACTCCATACTGGTAAAGTACCATCAATAGTAAATTTATAGCTAATTTCGCTACTCTTATTTCCAGTCATATCTGATAATGCACCAGAATTTATTGTTATTACTACAGCTCCTCCTGTGAATCCATTTATGGTTATTGGAAATGTTTTTGTTTTATTATCTGAGCTTATTGAGGTTGAGCCAAATACTAAATTAGATCGTGTAACTTTTGTTCCATTTACTGTTACTAGCATATTATCATAATTTAATACAGATGCTGAATTATTTAATGCTGTTTCATCAGTACCTAGCAAACTAAATGAATATGTGTGGTTAGTTGATGAATACGTTCCACCACTTATACTAGTCTTCCATGCTGGTACCACAGAATCTATATTTGGGGTAAATTCATATTTTGCTCCATTTGCTTCTTTATTTCCTGCTGTATCAACTAATGCTCCTTCGTCTATTTGAATTGTTATTTTTCCTCCTGTATAATTTGTAATTGTTAATGTAAATGTTTTGGTTTTATAGTCAGAGCTAATTGATGATTTAAATGAGAAAGTACTTATTGGTGTTCCATTTATTTTTATTGTTACATTTGATGAACTTAATGCTGACATTGAGTCATTTAATTTTGTTTCATCAGTTCCTATCAATTTCACAGTATAAGTATGTGCAGTACTTGAATATGTACCTCCAGTAACACTTGAATTCCATTTTGGTGCAGTTCCATCTACTGAAAATGAATATGTTTGTTTTACACTCAAATTTCCTTCTGTATCTTTTAATGCTCCTGCATTAATTGTTATTGTTACATTTCCACCTGTGAAATTTGAAATCGTCATTCCAAATGTTATTGTTTTGTTGTTATTTGACAATTGTCCTTGTCCTCTATTTGAGAAAGAAAATGATGCTGACTTTCCTCCTACTGTTACAGAAACATTTGATGTGCTTAATGTTGTTTGTTGTAATTTTGTTTCATCTGTTCCTATTAAATTTAATGTATATGTACTACCTGAAAGTTTCCCATTGTTTATAGAACCATTCCATACTGGTGGTGTGGCATCTACAGAAAATGAATAGGATTTCTTTACACTTGAATTTCCTGCTGCATCTTTTAATGCTCCTGCATTAATTGTTATTGTTACATTTCCACCTGTGAAATTTGAAATCGTCATTCCAAATGTTATTGTTTTGTTGTTATTTGACAATTGTCCTTGTCCTCTATTTGAGAAAGAAAATGATGCTGACTTTCCTCCTACTGTTACAGAAACATTTGATGTGCTTAATGTTGTTTGTTGTAATTTTGTTTCATCTGTTCCTATTAAATTTAATGTATATGTACTACCAGAAAGTTTTCCATTATTTATAGACCCATTCCATACTGGTGCTGTAAAATCTGTCTGAGGATCCATCGTGTAATTTTGTGCAACGCTCGAATTTACTGGATTACCATTATCTTGCAATGCACCTGCTTTAATATTCATTACTATTTTTCCACCAGAATAATTTCTTACTGTTATTTTAAATGTTACTGTTTTATTACTGTTTGAATATTGTCCCGAACCATATGTTACACTTGCTGTTGAACCATTTACTGTTATTGGTGCATTAGATGCATTTAATGTCAATCCTGTTTTTAAACTTGTTTCATCTGTTCCCACAACTTCAAATGTATATGTATTAGCAGATGATGAATATGTTGCATTATTTACTGAACTATTCCATTTTGGTGCTGTTACATCTGTATTAGGAGTAAATTCATATGTTGCTCCTTTAGTATCTGCATTTCCTGTTGCATCAATCAACGCTCCTGATGCAATTTTTATTGTAATTTTTCCACCGGTGTAATTTTTAATTGTTAATTTAATTGTTATTGTTTTTTTATCAGAGCTAAGTACTGGTTGTGCAAAGTCTAAATTGGTTACTTTCCTTCCATTAACCTGAACCGTTGTATTAGAAGTACTTAGCTTATTAGATTGTAATTGAGTTTCATCTGTTCCTGTTATAGTCAAGCTATATGTATGTCCAGTTGATGAATAACTTCCATTAGTTACATTACTACTCCATTTTGGTGCTGTTGTATCTACATTAGGTCTTATTGTATATGTTGCACCACTTGCTTCTGTATTTCCATTTCTATCTACTAATGCCCCTTTTGTTATTGTAATTACAATTGTTCCTCCTGAATAACTGCTTATTGTCAATGGGAAAGTTTTAGTTCTTCCATCTGAGCTTAATGTTGTATTTCCAAGTGTATAATTTGACGTACTTGTATTATTTACTTTTACAGTTATATTTGAACCTTTTGTTAGTTTAGACTTGCTATCATCTAATGAAGTTTCATCAGTACCTACTAAACTTAATGTATATGTTTTATCAGTTCCTGAATATGTTCCTCCACTTACACTTGAGTTCCATTTTGGTGCAGTTCCATCAACAGATGCAATATTATAAGTTTTGGCAGCACTTTTATTTTCTCTTAAGTCTATAAGTGTTCCTGCTGATATTGTAATTGTAATTGCCCCACCTGTATAGTTATTTATAGTTAATGGAAATGTTTTAGTATTTTCATCTGAGCTTAAACTCGTTGCCCCAAGCGTATAATTAGATGTTTCTGAATTTCCTATTTTTACTTTTATAGTTGAGCCTTTAGTTAATTTTGAAGCATCTGTATCTAATGCCACTGCATCAGAACCAACTAAATTCATTGTATATGTATGGTCATTTGCTGAATATTTTGCACCGTTTACATTGTTTGCCCATGTTGGAGCTGCATTGTCAGGTCCTACTATATATCCTTTTGTATATGATATTGTTGTTGATGAACTAGTACTTAATTTTACTGCATGTTTATTTGAATATATTGCTCCTGGTACATATATTTTACATCCACTTGCTCCTGTATTATTTAAGAAGTCTGAATAATTTCCAGAAGCTATTGATGTAAATTTATCTCCAAGTTGGATTTTTTTCATTGATTTTGTTCCTGTTTGAGAGAACATTCCTTGCATATTAGTTACTTTACTTGTTGAAAAATTGCTTCCCAATTTTAGTTCTGTTAATGGTCCACCAAATTTTTCAAACATATATCCCATGTCTGTTACATTGCTTGTATTAAAATTGTTTCCTAAGCTGAATGTCGTCAATTTTTCTGTTCCGCAGTTAGCAAACATAGCATGCATATTTGTTACTTTGCTTGTATTAAATCCTATTTTCAAACTTGTCAAACTTTGATTTCCACACATATTAAACATATGTTCCATACTTGTTGCATTAGCAGTTGTCATATTTGATAAATCTAAGCTTGTTAATTTGTTGTATCCACATCTGTAAAACATTGATAAAAGATTTGTTGCATTTTCCAGTTTGAAATTAGAACTAAATGTCAAGGTTGTCATATTTGAAAATCCACATTCATAAAACATATCTTGTGTATCTTTTATTGAAGTTGTAGTAAATTTAGGTCCAATAGTTAATGTTCTCATACTTCCATTTCTTCCAATATGTGCAAACATTGCTCTTGCCTGTGTAATTCCACTTGTATCAACTATACTGCTAGAATCAAAAAATCCTTTTACAACTTCTGTTTCAGTACATGAAGATTCATATCCTAAATATGAAAATATAAATTTTGAATCTGAATTAAATTTTATAGTTCCTACATCAGAACCCGGAAGCATATAAGCTTTATATGTGCTACCATTAGGTATACAGTAAAGAATAACTGATCCACCAGTCGCTATTGATTGACTTTGTGCACCACTAACATCAAAATTTATTTTATTTCCACTTGAATCTTTTCCATCAGATGTAAGTAATGTTATACTAGATATTTTTCCTCTTGGAACTAATCCAAAGAAATTACTATTTTGTGCATTATTTAGTCCGTTTCCAAGTGATTCTCCATGACTCCAAATTGTGTCTAATGTCGCAACTTTACTTCCTGCTCTTGCTTGAGCTTTTTTAGGTCCATTGTTAGGCCTATTTACTATTGTACTATCATCAGAAGTTGTTGTATCTTCATCTATTTGAACTGCATCACTATCTTGTGTATCATCAACAACTTGTTCTTCACTTGCTACATTATCTGTTGTCTCTTGTTTTTTTACTGTATATATGAATTTATCATTATCATTCTTTAAGAAACTCAATATTCCATCTGTGTTTGTATAAACAACTTCTGTTACTGGTGTGCCATCAGAAAAACTATAGATTACAGTTTCTTCTTTGCTATCAGCTTGTTTTATTTTTATTGTTATATCTTCACCATATTTTGTTGAATCATATTCTATTAATTGTTTTTCTGTTTCATTTGTTTGAGCATTTTCAGCTAATCCAGTTGTATCATTCACTTGATTCTTTCCATCAGTTTTAGTTGTATCATCTGTTTCGGCTTTGTCTGTTGTCTTGGATACATCTATCATTTCTTGTATAGAGATTCCAAAAGATTTTTTTACTGTTAAATCATCACTAGGAAGTCTTATATCTTTTAATGCATTAACATCAATTTCAGTAAAATCTAATTGAATATCTAGAGGCATATATCCTGTTACAATAACATCTCCGTCTTCATTTATAAATTCTTTGTTGTAAAGAGTTGTTTCAACATCATCAATAATAGCAGTCTTTTTGTCATACTCTGTTCCTAAACTGATTTTTTTATTTGCTAATTCATCTTCTGTTAACTCTAATGTTATTTTTTCTACACTAGCTGGATCTATTTCAAGTTCTTCGCCATCTGATGTATAATATTTAGTTACCCTATTTCCGTTTACAGATGTTGGTAACTCTGCTAAATAAACTCCATTTTTAGTTTCTGTAGCATCAATCGTTACTGTTTGTTTTTCCAAGCTGTTGTTTTTATCTGCTACCTCCATCGAAATTTCTATTACATTTTCTGCTCTTGACCTTCGAACATTATGGTATGCTCCAATCATTATCAAGATTGACATAAATAATATTAATATATTTCTAATTTTCTTAACAATTATTTTATTTTTTAACATGTTTTTCCTCCATCTTTTGCTTCAAAAATCTTATATTTTTCTCTATATATTTATATCATAATCACTGTTTTTTTTCAACAATTTTCGCGATTTTTTTCAAAAAAAAAGTGCCATTTTTAGCACTTTTTTCTTTTATTTTTATTTTTACTTCAAACCCGTTTATTTCTAAGGTTTCAGACTTTTAAAATTTCAATATATTTTTACATTATTTTACAATTTGTTTATTTAGAATCAGCCCACTATTTTTGTATTTCAATTTACAATTTTAAAACTCTTGTGCCTTATTATTTTTATGTAAAGTTGGAAGACTTTTATAAATAATTTTAAAGCAAGAAAATTTCTCTAACTCATTATCTTCAAGGCAATCTAAATAAATATCTAATTCTTCTAATGTTTTGCACGCAGATATTATTGCAGGATGTAAATTTGACTCAAACATTAATTCAATTCCTAGCATTATAGCACTTCGTTTAGATTTTTTTTCTCTATAATACATTAAATTATATCCTTCTCTAAAACGTGCTCTCATAGAATTTTTATATTTATCTAATGGCAATACATAGTTTTGGTCAATAACTTCTGAGATTTTCGCACCTTTATTTTCCGAAATATCTTTTTTTATATCTTCTTTAGTGTATGGCAAATAAACTTTTCCATCTTCTTCAGAAATTACTAATGTTTTGTTGTCTTCTAAGCTATTTTCTATAACTTTTTCTTCATCTATTTCAAAATTTATTCCATCTTCATTTGCTACAATTTCTGTTAAATTTGTAAGCTTAAAATTTACTGCATTATTTTTTCGTTCCAAATTATCTATAACATAATTAATTTTAAAGTCCTGGTTAGTTGTTATCGCATAGTCTTCTCCTTGTTTTTCAATTAATATGTAAACTCCTCCAGAAACTATTCTTAGCATTGTTTCTCTTACTATTATGTATGATGTTTCGTTTGCTTCTGTATATACATTATACTCGTTTTTTTGTAGTTCTATTTTATATTTGTTTTCAAGTAAAATTATTTCAGTCAAATTGCCTTCTGTATGCATTTTTATTGCACTTTGGCTATCTGCAATCGTCTCTATATCTTTTAATTTAGGTTTTCTTCCTCGTTTGGCAGGAGTTTTAGCTATTTTTTGAACTTTGTTTTTTACTTTTGTACTTGTTTTTTTACTTACTTTACTGCTTTTTATGCCATCTTCTATCCTAGCTAGTTTTCTCTTTTTTGTTTTTTCGACAGTTTCTTGTTCAGTTTCATCTTTTTGTTTCTCTTCGCTTGTTTGTTCAATATTTAATCCGCCTACATTACCAAAAATGTCATCTATTTCGTCATCATCATCTATTATTTTGATTATTTTTCCGTTTTGGGGTTGTAATTCTTTGGCAATTTCTGTGTCTAGCTTTTCTGTTTCTTCTTTCAACGTTTTTTTCTCATTTTCAGCTTCGATTTCAGTTTCATCTTCAACGCCAAAATCTATTTTATATACATTATCTTCAATTTCTTTTGTTTTTCTCAATAAATTTCCAGCCATTTTAACCTCCAGTCTTTAGTATTTTTATAATCGATAATTATTTATTATATTATACATCATTTTCCATTCAATCTCAATATGTTTTATGTTACATTTGTATTACATTTAACTTGCATTTTGTAATATTGTTGTAATATTTTTGTGACATCAATTATAAAAAGGACACCTCTTGGTATCCTCCTTATATTTTTTGGTAATTGATTTATAATTGGTTTGCAATGTTAAAATTAGTTTGTAGCTCCAACAGTTGAACCTTTAACTAATCCTATATTAACTTTAACTCCTCCACCATGTGATGCATAGTTAATACAGTCAACATCTTGACCTTCTAACCATAAATAAACTCTTATTCTACAAATTTTATTTGGTGCAATACCGAATTTAGTAGTTCCATCAGAAGTACTTACTAAATCTTGTACACCCTCTTTTATTGTATAATCATCTTCAGATTTTTTATTTGTTTGTAAAGTATTTTGTTTTGCTACTAAAGATTCTGTTCCATCCCATTTATATATATCATCTATATTTTTTCCAGCAGCTTTGTCTGACAATGCATATGTAGGAATTTGAGTATCAACATCAAATCCTTGTGTAACACCATCTTTTGGATTATCTAATTTTTTAGGTGCATATTTTAGTGCATCTGATGCAGACCACTTTACTAAGTTATTGTTTGCAACCATATATTCAGCATGGTCCCCAGCATTTGGTTCCCAAATAGCAGCATTGTCTACTTTAGGTTCTGTAGCTCCAACACCAATTCCTACAGTAGCTTTTAATACCTCATCTTGTCCAGCCATAACATCAGCTGTTCCAGTATATCTAGCAAAAGCAATTCTTGCTGTATTTTGTAAACCTGTACTCTTTTTTGAGGCATCCAAAATTTCTAATGATGAATCATAATTTAATTGTAGAATATCATCATCTTTCTCTTGTTTAGAAGAGTTCTTTAAAAATATATCAAATGCGAAAAATCCAGGAAATGTCTTATCTGTAGATGGTAGACTACTAGTTTCCGGTTTTCCTTCATCAGCAGTAAAACCAATCTCACTTAATTTCTTTGAATCATTAATTTTACCTCTAAGCATTTTTAAATAATTATCTATTGGATCACCCTTTGAATCTTTTGCAGGTATAGCTAAAGTTGAAACTGGCAACATCTCAGAAGGTGAAATATTATGATGTCCTGTATAAGCATTATCTATAATATTAACTTCTCCATCTCCATCACCTAACTTAATAGAATTTGACCAACTCTTGGCATCAAGTGAAATTTCCAAACCTTCAGCAACTTGTACAGTACCTTTTAAATTTGTAATAGATACGTTCTTTTGAGTTGAGAACCACGCATATGTTGAAATAATAAATAATACAGCTGCAATCAATATAATAAAAAACATTGCATTCAACTCTGATTTTCTTTTGTTTTTCTGACTTTTTCCCTTCATGTTTTTTCTCTCCCTTTTCCTTGTTCTTTTATTTTCTTTTTTTTATTTTAGCCTCATCTTTTTTATTTTTATCTTTTTTCATCAATTAATTTTATTTTACTATCTATTTTTATCTTTGTCAACATTTTTATATTACATTTATATTACAATTTTGTGTCAATT
>ENA-ORND01000440-ORND01000440.1-human-gut-metagenome-genome-assembly--contig:-NODE-440-length-37262-cov-3.376650_pt1 | contig 37262 bp, 29 predicted proteins | sample MGYA00242111_ERZ509014 | MGnify/ENA primary metagenome ERZ509014 (study PRJEB26280, sample SAMEA2338694) | human gut metagenome | biome: human gut; feature: human-associated habitat; material: faeces... | reverse complement strand
TGACCGCTATACGCTCATTTTGCAGCCGCAGAGCGCCGGGCAGGCGCTGCGGCAGTATCTGGCCGGGCACGGCTTTTTGATCGAGCGCGAGGCGCTGGCGCAGGACGGGCATTTTCTCTATACGGTCCTGCGCGCGAAGAAGGGAACCATGCCCCCGCTCACGCCGGGGCAGCAATACGCCACGCCGCAGCTGCTTGCCGAGGGCGGGCCGCTGCTGGGCCCGTATCTGGCCCGGATCGAGGCGGCTCTTGCCGGCACAGTACAGGGGCTGCAAAAGGCCGATGAGCCGGAAAAACTCTGCTACTATGAAACCGCGCTTGCGGAAATCAGAGAAATGAGGAAGCACCATGACGACCGTTCGTGAGATCTATAACACGCTTTTTGCCTTTGCGCCCGCATCCATGAAAATGGACTGGGACAATGTCGGTCTGCTCTGTGGGCGGTTCGACGCGCCGGTCGAGCTGGCGAAACGGTATCTGCCGCTGTTCGACCTGAACCTCGGCTGGCTGCTCCCGGCCTGCATCGGCTTTGTCATCGGTATGATCCTCCGTGCATCCAAGCCCGCCAAGGCATAAAAACAGCAAAATTCTTGCCTGCATCGCAGCTTCGCGGTGCAGGCGTTTTTATCTGGAATTTTCCGAATCGCAGCCATACCGTGGAACGCAGTGAAACGACTGCTCCGTCCCCCGGCACGAGACAGCGCTTTAAAATGGGCAGCAGCATTTGCATCAAGCCGCGCTCAGAGCGCTGAACAGGCAATTGCGGCGATAGCTCTTTGGAAGCGGATACATACGGTTCCTTCCTTACAAAAACGGTTAGCTGGCTCTATCTATTATAGCACTCCGCATATGAGCGTTCAGGTCAGGATACAATTTTCGCAGCAAAAAAGCAGCGCCCAGAAGCCCAGACGCCGCATTCGTTCGTATTCAGCTGATTTCTTCGCGATAGAACAGCTTCAGAACCGTCTGCTCCAGTGCGTCGTCATCCACGTAAAACTCCGCGATGTTTTCCTCGCTGATCTTCGCTTCCCCCGCAGGCGCTGGCAGAACCGTCAGCTCGCACTGCTCTATGCGTTCGAGGAAACGGCTCAGCTTTTGCACCGTACAGTCCGAGCGCAGCCGCTCTCCCAGCGAAACCAGCGCGTCCGTTCCAAGCTCCACTGCGTCGCCGGAGGCCGTCTTTTCCTTCCAGGCCTCCCAGGCTGCGCGCAAAAACTGCTCCTGCCGCGCCATACGGCTCTGGTTCGTGCCATCGGAAACGATTTGCCGCGCCCGCACGTAAGAGAGCGCCAGCTCGCCTTCCAGCGTCACCGTTTCACCTTCGAGGAGCCGCGGGTCGACCGCAGTCATGTCCGTATCGATCGTGACCGGAACGCCGCCAACCAGGTCCGCCAGAATCGGGACCGCGTCCATGCTGAGCGCCGCGTAGTGGTCGACCGTCTGCCCGAAAAGGAGATTTTCCACCGCGCGCACGGTATTCTCGCAGCTCTCGTCTCCACCGCTTCCGTAGGTATGGGCAAGGCAGAGCTGCTCGATACGGCTCGTAGATGGCTCGCCGTTTACGTCCAGCTGCCAGACCGTCGTCATCGTGTCTCGGTTCAGAGGCAGCGCCGTACAGGTATTTTCCTGCTTATCGAGCACAACCAGCAGCAGAAAGTCATTCTGCTCCTTGTTGAGGTATTCTGCAAAGGCCTCATAGCTGGAGTCCTTGTCGAGGCCAATGAGCAGAATGCTCTCAAGATTGCTTTTGAGCCGGTAGGTTTTTCCGCCGTAATACAGCTTCTGCCCCGCTTCATCCGGCACGATCTGCATCTGCTCGGGCACAACCTGCCGATGCTGGAACCGGCTGACGCCAAACAGCCCCAGCAAAAGAAGGCACACGACAGCCGCGCGAAGCGAACGTTTTCCAATTTTCACGCTGGCCATCCGGACCTCCCGCGAAATGCTCAGCCCTTCTTCCGCTTGGGAAGAACCGCAACCATAATTGCCGTGCCCGCGGCCAAAGCTGCCGCTGCGGCCAGCAGCCAGAACGGATACAGCGGCCGTCCGGTCTTCGGCGAGGTCGACGTAGCAGCGTCCGCCGCGCTCACACGGTTCGTGCTGACGGCAAAGACCACGTAGCCAAGGTTATAGAACTTGATATCGACGGTGCCGTCATCGTTAAAATGCAGGCGCGAACCCGTGATCTCCTCCCACGTGCCGTCAGGCAGCTGGTGGAGCACATGCAGCGTTTCGCCGTCCTTGAGCTCGGTCAGAAAACGGATGGTAACACTGCCGCCTTCATCGAGAATCGACGAATGGTTCTCGTCAAGCTCGAGCTCAAAAATCTTCGAGACGGTCAGCTGCTTGTCGTCTCCGAGGCGATCCTGCACCTCGTCGACCTTCTCCTTCAGGCCGTTCGGATGCTCCTCGAGCTCCGCGAAGTCGACGTCCTTTTCGTTGACATAATCAATAAAATTGCCGTCCTTGTCCTCTGTCCAGCCGACGTAATCGCCCGGCGCGACCTCGCCGTTGATCGGCACGAGGCGCTGCTCCTGGCTCTTCGGCGCACCGGCGGCAAAGACCGAAACGCTTACGCCGAGCACCAGCGCCAGCACAAGGATCACACGCGCAAATTTTCTCATAACCCATTCCTCCATTTAATCGACGATCTGTGTCAATTTTGCAAGCACCAAAAAGCGTTTGGAATAATCCCCGGCGTAGCAGGTGGACAAAATGACCACCCGATCGTCCGGGCTGACGGACGCGTCCGGGACAATCTGCGCATCAAGCGCGCGGCTGTGCAGCAGTCCGTCAAAGAACGCGGTAAAAACATTTTCGTCCGTAAAATCGTAGCTGTAAAGCAGGTGGCGGCTGTCTGTCGGAACGGCGGCGAAAATCTCATAGTGCAGCTCGCGGTATTTCTGGTAAATGACCAGTTCGCGGCTTTCTTCCATCCACGAGGGGGCGGAATAGATCCGCTGGAGGCTGCTGAACATGCTGCCGTCATACATCTGGTGGCCGTAGATGACCGTCACGGGGTCTGCAAACGTCGTAGTATTGTAGAGCGACTCCGTGAAAATAGAGCCCCAGCTGGATGGCTGGCCGTGTGCGTCGTGCTTTAAATAATAGGTATCCTCGCCGTCTCGCTGCAAGATCGGGTCGCTGATTTTCGTCCCCGGCAGATCGAGCCATGCGTAAATATCGGAATTTTCCCGCCAGAGCGACTCAAAATCAACTGGGCTCTCATAGGGCGGCTTTTGCTCATCCGGCGCTTCCTCCGGCTGCTCCGCCTCGTCTGATTCTGCCGAAGCATCCTGTGAGACGGCCGATTGCACTGTCCCGGTCTGCTGGTTTTCCAGTCCCGCGCGCATGTATTCAGCCGTCTGCTCGATGACCGTCTGCTGCTTTTTTGCGCAGGCGCTGAGCGTGATCAGACAGCAAAACGCGGCCAGCAGGCAGATCACCTTATGCATACCACGCACATCCTTCCCGCAGAAGCTGTTCTTCTCTGCGGAAAAAATCCGCTGTGAAATCGTCTCCGAAGTGCTTGGAAAGCTTTCTTGCCGCCTCCTGCATCCGCGGTGGACGCATCTTGAGATTATGGCAATCGGAGGCGAGAAACTGAATTATCCCGCACCGCAGCATACGCAGGGTCTTCCCCGCGCTCGCCATCCGAAGAAGGGCGTTCGCGTTGGTCTGCATGTAAATACCGCGGTCAGAAAGCCGCTGCCACATATCCGCGCGCTGAAACCGGAAGTACCGCTCCACATGGGCAAACACCACCTGAATCCCGCGCTCGGAAATTTCCAGCGTCTCCGCCAGAACGCGTTCCGACCACGGCTCAAACGGCATCTCAAGCAGCAGCAGCCTGCTTGAGCCGATACAAAAGCGCTCCAGCTGCTGCATCTGCGAAATATTTCGGTAGAACGCCACCTCCGCACCCAAAAGCACGCAGGGCATGCTGGACTCCATTGCGCCGGAAAGCTGCTTCCACGCCGCTTCCCTGCGCCGGAAAAACTGCTCGGGTGTGTCGCTCGTCGCATAGAAATGCGGTGTTGCCGCCGTCAGGGTGACGCCCTGGGAGGCTAGCATGCGAAGAAGTGCAAGGCTTTCTTCCAGACTGGAGCTTCCGTCGTCGACGTTCGGGAGGATATGCGTATGCAGGTCGATCATGGTTTTTGTTCCGGATTTTCCCGCGCAGGAGAAGTCTTGGACGAATTTTTCCGCCTGTCCTCCTCGCGGCGGCGCTTTTCCGCTGCGGCATAGTAGCCGTAGTCGTAGCGATACGAGTATTTGTAACCGTATTTATTGCCATAGCGATAGCGCTTCGCACCGGTCTCGCCCGAATCGTCAAACGTCATGACAAAGCCGAGAACCTTTACCTGCGTGAATTCCAACTGCCGCATGGTGACGTCCAGCGCGCGCATATCCGTATAATTTTTCCGCACGACAACGATCATGCCGCTGAGCATCGGCGAGATCATCAGCGCGTCCGAAACGACTGTGATCGGCGGCAGGTCACAGAGAATGTAGTCAAACCGCTCCCGGAAGCTTTCAAGAAGTGCCTTCATGCGCTCCGAGCCCAGAAGCTCCGAAGGGTTGGGCGGCAGATTGCCGGCCGTAATGACGTAGAGATCGTCGTGAATGCCGGACTTTTGCAGCGCATCCGTCAAAAGCGCCGAACCGACCAGCAGATCGGAAAGGCCGGGCGCTTTGGAGATCGGAAGCGATTTGTGCAGCACGGGAAGGCGCATATCCATCTCGATGAACAAAACGCGTTTGGCCGATTCCGCAATGGAGTAGGCCAGATTGATGGCCGTGGTCGACTTGCCCTCGCCCTTTATGGGGCTTGTAATGCCGAAAATGCGGCTGCCATCCTCATCTTCCGCAAGGCTGAACATCACGTTTGTTCGAAGCAGCTTATAGGCCTCAGACGCCGAGAAGCTGAGCTTGCCGCCAACCATTGCGCGGCGGCTGCGGGAATCCTCGGCGTTTCTATGTGCATTCTTGTTCAAGTTGTCTGCTCCTTTTTGGCGGGTTCATAGTCACTGCGGTACGCACCGGCGCCCGAATACGCCAAATCCGGGATAACCGCCAGAATCGGCAGCTGATAGCGCTGCGTGATATCATCCTCGCTGTGAAGCTTCTCGTCGAAAATCTCGCGCAGGCAGATGATTGCCGCGATGACCACAAGCCCCACCAGCATACCGAGCGCCGTATTGCGTGTGTAGCTCGGAGAGGCGATTTCCGCCGGAACGATCGCGTAGTCGACGATCTTAACCGAGCTCCCCTCCACGATATCCGCGATCCGATCGGGCAGGATGTCCGCAATCGCGTTGGCAATCAGCTCTGCCTCCTGCGGGTCGGGCGAGGTCACGTCGATGGAGAAGACCTCCGTGGAGTTGACAGCCTCCGCCTGCACCATTTTGGTCAGCTGCTGATAGGAATACGGAACGCCCGTGCGGGAGATGACCTCGTTGAGCGTGCCGCGCGTTTTCAAAATGACGGTATACGTATCGACCAGACTCTGCGACGCGGCCAGGTCGCCGGCCGAGATGCTGACCTTCGCGCTGCCGACACTGATGGCGCTGTTGTTGACGTACATCATGGCCGTCGCCTTATATAAGGGCGTCACCAGAAAGAACGTATAGCCGAACGCCAGCGCGCCGCACAGCAGCGTCACCAGCACGATCAGCCACAGCTTTTTCCAGAGCGCACCCGCCAGCCGCAGAAGGTCAATTTCATAATAATCCGTTTTGCTTCTATTCATGCACTGCTCCCGTTTGCCGCATCTTTCGCTGCGGAGCAAATAAAATTCTGCCATCCGCGCGGTCGGAATCTCCCGATGCGCGCTCTTGTGGTATTTATAGTATACTGCCTACTGTCGGAATAATCAAGTGCAGAACCGAAATTCAAACGCATTTTTTCCAGAAAAGTGAAGCGTTTTTTGTGAATTTTCGGCTAAGAAAACCGCCCGGTCTCCGTATGGAAACCGGACGGTTCAGCTTTCTATGATGGTCTTTCCCCGTACATGAAGTCGCTTCTGCGCAAGCGCGAGCGCAGCAGGCCTGTGCGTCACGGCGACGCAGGTCCTTCCGGGAAGAGACGAGAGCCTCTTCAGCACCTCGCGCTCCGTGTCCTCGTCCAGTGCGCTCGTCGCTTCATCTAAAAGCAGCACGCCGGCGCCGCTCAGAACCGCGCGGGCAATCGAAACGCGCTGCGCCTGTCCCTCGGAAAGGCCGGCAGAATTTTCACCGAGCGGCGTATTGAGCCCCTCGGGAAGCTCCGGCAAAAATGCGTCCATACAGCTGGCATAGATGGCCTGCGAGATGGCTTCCTCCGACGCATCCGGGCTTGCAAGCATCAGGTTTTCCCGCAGCGTGCCGCTGAAAAGAAGATTTCCCTGCGGAACGTAGGCAAAAATCGGTCTCGTAGCGGGGCTTATGGGAAGCGCGCCGTTTTGCAGCTGAAACCGCACCGCACCATTTTGCGGGGTGTATACCCCGAGTAGAAGCTTCAAAAGCGTGCTTTTTCCAGCGCCGGACTCGCCGGTAATGACCGTGAAGCTGCCCTTCGGGATGGAAAAGCTGACATGGTCCAATACAGTCTCGCGGTCATAGACGAACGAAAGCTCGTCCGCCTCGATCGAAATCACTTCCTCATAGACCGATTTTGCGTCGATTCTCTCGCATTCCGGCTCATCAGGCAGTGCATCGAGCTCCATCAGGCGCTCACACGAGCCGAGCATCGCGATCATCTGCGGCAGAACGCCGGAGACGTTCACAAACGGGCCCTGCAATTGGCTGACGAGCGCGGTCATGGCGCTCAGGTCACCAAAGGTCATTCTCCCCTGCTGAATCCCGACCGCGCACCACACGAGCGTCACAAAGCCCGCGCCGTATCCAAGAAGGCTCACGCTGGTGTTCGCAAGCAGCGACACGTTTTTTCGGCGCTTCTGAAGCGCGAATCGGTTCGATAACAGCGTCTCTGCCCGCGTTTCCACGGCCTCGCTTGCGTCAAGTGCCTGCACCAGAAGCAGCTTTTCGAGGACCTCCTGCAAAAATGCAGCGCTTTTGCCTTCTGCCTCGCCGAGGGCCTTATGGAGCGTTTTGAGCTTTTTCCGGGCGGCTGCTGTCAGAACCGTCACGAGAAGCCCAGCCGCCAATGCCGCGAGCGTAAATTCAGGGCTCAGGGACAAAAGCGCCAGTCCCGCGCCAACGAGACGCACGAGCATTGCGCCAAGGCCCGGTAGCGTCGTCACAAGCCCATCAGACACGGCCTTCGCGTCGTTATTCATGCGGTTGAGAAGCTCCGCCGTATGGAATTTCGCGCTTTCCTCGTAGCGCGTGCGCAGAAGCTTTCCAAGGTAACGCCGCTTCCAGTCGCGCTCGAGATTTGCCGAAAGGGAGTCGCGCAGCGCGCGCAGGCCCGTGAGTGTCAGAAGCAGCGCCGCAATCAGCGCCGCCTGCATCCCGGAAGCACGCAAAAGCGCTGCCGCCTCGCCGGAGGCCGCAGCGTTGACAACGCCTCTTGTCCCCAGCGCGAACAAAACGCCAAACTCGGCGTTTGCCATGCTGAGGAGCAGCAGCGCCAGAAGCGAGGGGATCCTCGCCCGGACGCAGGTTAGAAGCCAAAAAATCGAATGGGTCTGTTTTTTCATCGGTTCCTTTCCCGTGTCACCTGCCGCCGGAGCCAGCCTGCCGCGCGGTGGGCGAACCGGCGAAGCGGCCGCACGGCGAGAAGTGCCCTCCAATAAAGACCGTACGCGGCGCTCGTTACGCTCGTCCAGCGGTCCGTTCTTTGAAACTCGGTCACAACGGCGAGAATCTGCTCGCGGCGGAGGCCTCTTTCGAGCACCCACTGCGCGTCGCCGCAAAAATCGTAGGTCTCCCCGCGACACGCGGCGACACGGTGCAGCACGTACTGGCCGTTATCCCGCTTATAGAGCACGACGGCCCCGCGCGGGAGCGTTTCGGGTGCGGCTTGCAGACGGACGCGGCTTTTGCGGTCATGGAGCGTGGGCTCCATGCTGCGGCCGGTCACTGTCAGCTCCGCCACGCCGCCGGAGGCGATGATCTCCTCCAGCAGCGGCGAAAGCTCCCGCATGGGGACGCGGGTATGTACGCGGTCAGTTCTTTCCAACGAGGTCACCAATGTCGATGGTTTCGCCGGGCTTGACCTCGATCACGTTCTTGTTATCGTCATATGCCGCCTCAGCCTTCTTTTTCCACTCGTAGAACGCTTTGGGCGAGTCAAACTTCTCGTAGAACTCATACTGCTCGTCCTCACTCATGGCGAGGTACTGCTCCCACGTGGTGTCCTCGAGCTTGCCGCTGGGTGGCGTGGTGCTGCCGCCATTGTTTCCGTTGTTCCCGGAATTGTCAGTCGAGCCGTTATTGCCGGAATTGTTGGTATTGTCGGACGTGTCGGGCTTCTTGTTTTCCTCGCGGCCCTCGCTCTCGGGGTTGCCGGTCTCGGAATAGCCCGAGGCGGTGGCAAACGCCTTCGCGTCGAAGACCTTCTGGTCGATCAGGCGATCGGCGAGGGTCTTGTCGGAGTCCTTGAGCTTGGTGTTGAGCGCGCGCCAGAAGATTTCGACGGCCTCGCCGCGCGTAAAGCTCGCGTCATCCTCGACGCTGTCAACGAGACCGATCTTTTTCGCCAGACCACGGCTCGTGCGATAGTAGAAGTCGGGTTTTTCGCCGCCGTCGGTGTAGCCGAGGACGCGCAGGACGATGGTCAGGTACTGGAAATCGGTGACGGTGTCCGCGCCGCCGTATTTCGTGGCGCTGTAGCCCTTGACGTACTCATTCGCGTAGGCGTAGGCTACGACCTTGGAGGCCCAGGGGGCGACGTCAGTGAAGGGGTGGGTGTAGCTGCCTGCTTCGGCGGTCTCCAGCGCGCCCAACATGCGCACGAGGAGCATCGCGCTCTGCTCGCGGGTGAGGCTGTTATTCAGCTCATAGCCCTTGTTCGTGCCCAGAAACAGGCCGAGGGAATAGAGCGCGTCCGCGGCGTTGAGCTCGGTCGTCGTTGCGGCGCTCACGGGCATGACGAGCATGCCGCACAGCAGGCAAACGGCCAGAAACAGAGACAAATATTTTTTCATTGGGTCAACCTCCTGTCAGGTTCGCATGGATCACTTGTATCTTACTTTTCCAGACAACCGGCCTCTTGCAGCTGCCGCAGGAAGTCCTGTACATCCTGTGCGGCCGTCTCCGGGCTTACGTCGTATTCCGCCGTCAGCGCGCGGGCGAGGTCTTGCTCATCCGCGCCATCTTTCAGCTTGTTCCAGAGCAGCACGCCGGTATCATTCAGGCGGAGCATGCCGTTAAAATCGACGCTCACCTGCCCAACGGCGACGGCCACCCAGCTGCCGACGATCTGCCGGAGGACAAAATTTTCATTCAGCTTCATGGGGTTCTCCTGTTTGGGGTTTGTCCGGGCGCATCGTCTCGTAGCTGAGGCGGGCGGCGGACTCGGTGGGTGTGTTTTCCAGCTCATAGACGGGAACTTCTTGCAGGAGCTGGTCCATATGGGTCAGTAATAGGTTCATGTTCTCCGGACGCAGTCGATAGGTCGTCTGCCCGAGCAAAAGCGGAAGTGCTTCCTCAGGCGTTAACTGCCGGATGCGGTTGTGTTCCGCTTTTTTGAGGAAGCAGATGCCCGCAAGCGGCCACTTTTCGTTTTTATTGATGCCGTCCTTGCCGCACCACGGCGTGCCGTAGGCGAACCAGCCGGTATCCAAGCGCCGAAGCGCGGGCTTGTCGTCATTGAAGACGCTGGCCGCTTCGCCGAACGCGGACTGCCACAGGCGCGTGTGCGTCGACTTTCCCCTGCCGCACGGGCCGGAAAATAGATACGCATTGCCATCCATCGCAACGGCGGAGGCATGCAGCATCAGGCCGTTAAACTTCAAAAGCTGCGTATAGAACTGCCAGCCGGACTCCAGATAGACTATCATTTCTGGCGTAACGTCTTCGTATAACTCCGGACGATATTTTGATTCGTCTATCACAATCTGCGCGGGCTCGTCCGTTTCCACGCGATACGCCGCACAGCGGGAGGCTAAGCCTCCCGCTGCTGGGACGTTTGTGATCAAATCAGAAATGAAACAGCGCAAAAGTGTATTAGAGGTCGCCGCCGATGCCACCAGAACCAATGTTTCCGCCAGCACCAGATGTGCTCAAAGCCTCTTCAACATCAAACACTACAACTTCCACTGCGGGTGCTTCGTACGTCTTTTTCATGCAGTAATTTCCCTCCATTTCTTATTGTCCAATCAAATTCGCAAGTACGGCAGCTGTGTCAATAGTTTTGCCGACAAGCTCAACCTGACCGCCAGCGGACTTGAGAACTGGTGTAACAGTAATCGTCTCAATATTCTCAATATCAAGTCCAGTCACAGTCACATACATATAAAGATTCTGGTTCAGGTAAATGTCCATATAAGTATCAACAAAGTCAAACTCAAAGGTCTGTACCTCATTCGAATTCTTATACTTATAGACCAGACGGAATGTAGCTGTTACAGGATGTCCATTTGCACTACCAAACATAGCCTTCTGTGCATCGCTCAAATCAGACGCTCCGTCCTTCTGCCTGGGTCTATAGACAGCCTGCAATGCGCCTGGTGTTTTGTTGGTAACAGGAGCCACTCTAAGCACGATTTCTTCGAACACGTAACCCTGCTTCTCCAAGCTATAGATCGGAATCTGCGTCATTGCGTCGATCTTTTTGTTCTTGGTAAACAGAATTTCATCCGCAGAAAGTACTTTGAGCAAGCCAGTATGGGCAGCACTGTTGTCAACCAGATTGCCACCAAAGTAAGTGACATAGTCGGCTTTCAATGTATGACCATTCAGATCGAGCGTTCTGCCGCTTCTGATAACGACTTCCTCAAGCTCCGCGTCCTTGAGCAGCTTGACAGTCTCGCGGTCCTTGGCTGCTTTGAGTGCTTCGTCAAGCGACGCGTACTTCACGCTGCCAATCTCAGCAACATTGCCGTCAGGCTGGACACCGTACGTGCCGTCGCCGTTGTCCTTCGGCTCGAAGCCTTCTGCGCAGTACTCGGGAGCAACTGCCGAAGAGAACGTGCCGCCGGAGATTGCGACCTTGTCGGATGCGGTGAAGTCGGACTCGGCCTGGTTCGCCCAGTTGTAGGCCTTGACAGCTGCGTTGCCGGACTTAGCCGTGAAGATACCTTCGGTGACCGTGATCGTGCCGAGGCCCTTGTAGCCGGCACGGTTGACGATGGAGATGGCTGCGCCGTCCTGGATTGCGCCGTCGTTCTCGGTCTTGGGAACCGGGTCGCCGTTGACCGTGATGGCGGCATTCTGGCCCTTGATGTCCAAGCTGCCGGAGCAGACCTGAACGCCCAAGGTCTTGGCCGTGATCTGGGAGTTGTCGATCGTCAGCGTACCGGAGGACGGGAAGTAGATGCCGAAACCGTTCGGAACGTTGAGCGTGGAATTCTTGAGCGTAACGGTGTCGCTCGTGTTGTTGCCGTTCGTCTCAATGCCGCTGTGGCCGTTCGCGGTCGCGTTAACACTCTCGAAGATGAGGCCGGAGTTGTCATAGGTAATCGTGCCGCCCATCGCCGACGGGATAAGGCCGACCATCGAGTTGCTGACAACCGTACCGTTCTTGACCGTCAGCGTAACATTCGGATAGTTGATTTCGAACGCCGCGTAGTTCGTATCCGTGCCGGTATACGTCCAAGTGAAGCCGTTCAGATCAATGGTGAAGCTATTGCTGCCGGAGTTCTGCTCCGAATTCGTGGTGTAGTCGCGAAGCAGATAGAGCGTCTCGCCAGATGCAACAGCAGCGTGGAACGCTTCGTCCATGGTGTAGTAGGACGTTTCGCCAACCTTTGCAAGGTACGCCTTTTCTACGCCGTACTTGCCTTCGCTGTTCGTCTTGACAGTCGAACCTTCGACAACATAAGGGGTCGGGTCGATATCAAATGTACCGCCGGTAACGCCAATGGTAGCCTTTGCAGGGTCATGAAGAGGAACCAGCCCATTGTTGTACGAGTAAGTACCCAGCGTGCCGGTGACTGTGCCGCCGGTGATAGAGACGCGAGCCTGCTTGCCTTCAGCTTTGTCATAGGTGATGGAAGCAACGTCGCCGTTGACTGTGCCGCCGCTGATTTCGAGATCGCTGAATGCTTTTCCATCACTATAGACCCAAGTCGAAACCGTACCATTGACTGTGCCGCCTTTGATCGTAGCGTTCCACCAGTTTTCGATTGCGTAGCTGCTCGCAGAAGTAATCGTGCCGCCGTTCAGGAAGAGATTACCACGGTCAACCTTGATCGCAATGAAGTTGTCCTGCTTGAAGTTGCCGCCCTTGATGTTCAGGCCGGGATGCTTTGCAACAGAATCGTCGCCAACGCGGACGAGGGATGCGCCCTTGCCTTCCTTTGTGCCGCTGTTGTTGATCACGTTGCCGCTCTCAAACGTCAGCCAGCCGTTGCCCTGAACGTCGATGACATAGTGGGAGGAAACGCCGGAGTTCTCTGCGGTATCGTCGCGCTTGATCGTACCGGACATATTGGCGCTGGAATCCTTGACAGTCACCCTAGCCGTAACAGTCAGCGCGGGCTTGCGTTCGCCGGTACTGCCATTGAGCGTATGGCCGTTCAGATCGAGCGTCAGATCAGATGTCGCCATGGTGACATTTTCTGTCGTGTCCGCAATCAGCTTAACAGTCTGTTTTCTGCTTGCCGCGTCGATGGCTGCCTGGAGGGTCTCATACTGCTTGCCGTTGACTTCGGCAACGTAAGTGCCTTCCTTGACACCATACTTGCCGTCGCCCTTATCCGCGGGGATGTAGCCTGCTGCGCAGTACTCGTAAGGAATTGCGCTGCTGAATGTGCCGCCGGAGACAGCGGGCTTTGCACCTGCCTTGGATGCAGCCGTCGTAATTCTCCAGTTGGTAACATTCAGATCACCGCCACTGATTTCGAGCTCGGGCTTGACGGAACCATAGATGTCCATCACGATTTCACCGGTGTACTTCGCGCTGCCGCCGATGGTCGTATGACCGACAGACTCATCCGCAATGTATGCATCCGTCCACAACTGGCCGTTGATTTCGCCGCCGGTGATGGTGGCCTCGAACCAGTTCTGGATTGCAGAGTGATCGGAGGAGATCGTACCGCCGGTGACATTCAGCTTACCAAGCGCGCCGTTCTTGATCGCGATAAAGTTCCTCTGTTCAAACTTGCCGCCGCTGATATTCAGCGTGCCGCCCAGGTCGTCGTCACCATTGCAGATCAGCGAAGAACCAACCATCGAACCAGAGGGGTTCGTCTTCTTGTAGCCGGAGTTGTTGGTAACATTCGCCTGCTCGATCGTCATCGTGCCGATGTTGCGGATGACGTAGTAGGACGTTTCGCCAACCGTGCCATTGTCGTCACGCTTGATCATGCCGGTCTTGTCGGTGGAACTGTCAGTAATCTTGACCGTGCCGTTGTTCGTGATGGTCGCCTTGGCATTACCTGTGCCGCCGTTGATCGTGTGGCCGTTCAGATCGAGTGTAAAGTTCTTAGTCGAACCAATCTCGATGTTTGCATCCACATCAGCAAGCAACGTAATCTTACCATTTTTAGCAACCAGGCTGACAGCCTTTTCAAGGGTTTCAAAGTTATTCTTGCCAGTCGTGGCAACATACTTGCCTTCCTTGACGCCGTAAGTGCCGTCGGCGTTCTTGGTCGGGATGAAGCCATCGGCGCAATAGGCATCGGAAATGCTCTTGTTGAATGTGCCGCCGGAGACTTCGAAGTTATCGCTCGTTGCTTTGCCAATACCCCGGAAAATACCCTCGCCAGACATCTTGTTGGTAAACATGCCGCCTGTAACTCTGGTAATTGCGGGGTGGCCTTCTACAACGCCAGTCGCGATAACTTGCGGATGATTCCACTTTCCGGTCGTCGTTAAGCTCTGAATAAACTCGCCGCCCGTGATAGTCGTATCACCGTAAACAAGAATGACGCCAGTATAGCCGCTTGTTGCATAGTCCAGCGTAAATGTACCGCCGTTAATGACCAGCGTCGAGTCCTCTTCGCTCTTGACGACGTTGAGGCCGCCGGTGTACGTGCCGCTTTCGATGGTCAGCGTGCCCCAGTTGTCAATCATGGAGCTGCCGGTGTTGCCAGCGGTTGCGGTGAGGCCTTCGAACGTGGCCGTGCCGTTGTTCTGGATGTTGTAGTAGCTTGTGCCGCCCTTGACGGTACCGTTCTTGACCGTAGCCGTCGCATCCTTGGCAATCGTGATGGTCGCATGGCCTGCGTTAGTGTTCGTCAGCGTCTTGCCGCCGAGGTCGAGGGTGATGTTCTTGTTGATCGTCACATCCTCGGTCAGGTCCTTCAACAGTCTGACAGTCTGACCTTCGATTACCGCATTGAAAGCCTCATCCAGCGTTGCAAACGCCTTGACGGAGCTGCCGGTTGCCTCGAGAACCTGTGCAACCATGCCGGCCTTTGCGGTAAAGCTGCCGTTTTCGTCGTAATCGACGCCAACGCCTTCCGCGACGAAGCTGGTTCCCTTGCCCTCAGCCGCATTATTGCACGGATCAAAGCCGGTAAACGTGCCGCCGTTGACAATGATCTTTGCGCTGCCGTCCTTGAAAGCCGCATCCTTGCAGTTCAGCGTCCAAGCAGGCGTGCCGCTCGTGAAGGAGCCGCTGTTAATGATGATCGTACCCTTGGAGGTATAGATCATATCCATCTGCTTGTCGTCTGTGTGGGTGATATCCTGGGTTACAGTAAGGTCCTCGAGTGTAACCACGCAGTTTTCTGCACAAGCCCAAACGGCCATCGCGTACTTGCCTGCGGTGCCGCTCTGCTCCACAGCAACGACATTGCCGTTCTTGATGAGAACCTTAGCGTCCTTACCGTCAATCTGGAACACGCCGTCATAGCCGTAGCCAGTGACAGTCTTGCCATTCAGATCGATTGTCAGGTTCTTGCTGACAACATACGTCGTCTCGGGCGTATTCACATCCGCAATCAGCGTTACGGTCTGGCCAGCTTCTGCCTTGGCGATTGCCTCTTCAAGTGTCGCATACTCGGTCTCGCCGACCTTCGCAACGTTCTTGACCGCAGGAACCGGCTCGGTCTTCAACGTGATCTGGTTCTCCGTCTTCCACTCGAGCGCGTCGGTAACCGCAATCTCGTTGCCACTCAGGTCTTTGACAGTCGAGCCAACAGGCAGAGAAGTCTGGTTCTCATTTAACGTGTAGAGCGCAGCTGTAGTGCCAATCTTCTCGTTGGTACCAAGAATAAGGTTGAACGCATTCTCATTTGTATGCGAACCGAAGTACATCCCAACGTTTTTAACATTGGTACCGTCATTGTCCTGTTTCGAAATGTCGAACTTGTTACCGTCCACCTTAATCGTCGTGGTGACGTCCCACTGAGAAACATACTCAAACTTCACCGGACGCGTGCTGGTGACCTTGTTGTTCGTGAAGTTGATCTTCGTCAGGGAACGGAAGTCACTGCCCTGACCCTCGTTGTCGCCCGATGTCCAGTTGCCGTAGGCCGGACGGATCCAGGTCGGGTTGGAGCTGTTCGCGTCCGTGGTGTTCGTGAAGTTCGTGAACGTGCAGCCGTTGAACGTCAGAGTCTGCGCGGCAGTCGCGCCGACGATGATGCCGTTGAACGTGCAGCCATCAAACTTCAGCTCGCCCAGCTGGCTCCACGGGGAGGTGTAAAGCTGGTAGTTGAAGCACATGACGTTGTTGAACGTGATACCCTCAAAGGTAACATTCGTGTAAGCTGGAACAGCCAGCAGGAGGCTCGTGCCGATGTTGTCGATCGACGTATAGCCCGTCACGCCGCTGGTGATCGAGCTGCCGACGAAGACAATGTTCTTGCCGTTCGCGCCGTCGTTATTCGTACCCAGATAGCCGTTCGAATTGTAGCCGTTCAGAACGTTGCGGTCTTCGGTCTGACCCGTCGTGTCGTCTCTCTTACCGTTGCCGAGAACGCCATCCTTGTCGTAGCTGTAGTCGCCAACGGAGACGTACATCGTGCCGCCCAGAGCGTCCTGCGCCGCAATGTACTCCGCACGGGTCATCGCGCCGAGCTCAGCCAGCGTGTAAGCGTTCTCCGCAGAGCTGCCCTTGATCCCGGTCGAGCCGCCAATCAGGTCTTCCATTTTGGAAACCGTCAGCGTTTCGCCCGCCGTAAGAGCTTTTTCACCCTTCAGCGCATTGTCCGTCGTGCCGTCATCTTTATAATAGCCGGGCTGCTGCGCTTGAATGTTCGCTTCGGTATTCGTAACGGTCAGGCTCACGTCGTTGGACTTCTGGCCCGTACGGCCATCACCAATGAGGATGTCGCCGTTCACGCCAACAGTACCGGCGAACGTGCAGGTATCGGCCGTTGCGCTCTGCGTGCCGCTGCCGCTGTTGACAAAGCGGACAGGTGCCGCGAACTGCTTCCAAACACCATCATCGCCGCAGCGTGTAAACGTGCAGTTCGAGACAGTCACGGTCTGCGCGCCGCCGGCCTTGTGGTTAAAGTTCACAGGAACCTGTGCGTCCGTGAACGAGCAGTTGGCAATATTGATATCGCCGTCCGCGTTGGAGTAGACGGAGGTTGCCTCGGTTCCAAAGTCGCAGCCGCTCAGGGTGATGTTGTTCACGCCCGTCGTGCCGCTGATGTAAACGCGCTGAACCGTAATACCCTGAACGGTATCGCAGTCGGTCAGGTTCACGTTCACGGTGTTGTTCGTGTTTCTCTGACCCCAAACACCGAGGTTATCCAGCTCATAAGCGGTGATGGTGATATCCTTATCCAGCGTTACACCATCGGTCGCCTGCTTGCCGGTTTCGCGGCTAAACTGGAAAGTATCAACCTCGAGGTCGCACTCGCCGGCGGAGATGTACGCCTTGTTGCCGTAGATGGTGATGTTGTCAGCAACATGGCCGTGCGTCATCGTGCCCACGTCCGCGCCCGGACGGCAGATGATCGTGATATAATCCGCTTTGGCCTTGTAAGCCGCTGTCAGAGCCGCCGCCAGAGTATCCGCATAGCCGCTCTGCGTGCCAGCTGCCCAGTAGACGGGCGTATTCGCATCCCACTTGGTGTCATCAAGGAGCGTCAGCGTGTGGTTGGCGCTGTCCAGAGCAGCAAATGCCTCTTCCAGCGTATCATACGTCACACCGCCAACCGTTGCCACGCCCTCGCTCTTCGGCGCGAAGACCGTTTCGCCCGCAACAGTAACCGTGGTGTTCTTGTTCGTGTCTGCGGTCTGCTTCTTATCATTCCAGAGGGTGTTGCCGCTCTTGCTGCCCTCTGCAAAGCCATCAGCAGTCGTATTTGCATCAACCGTGATCGTTGCGCCTTCCGTCATCAGGGATGTATCGATCTCGATAGCCGCCTTGCCTTCGACGGGTGCAGAAGCGTTAAACGTCGTGTCATTGACGTTCAGGTCAGTCTTTGCGTTCGCGCCCTCATTATAAACGAGGACAGACTTGCCGACGCAATTGAAGGTGCAGCTGTTGAACGCAACATTCTTCGCGCCGTAAGTCCAGACGTTGTAAGCGTCCGCACTCGTCTGATTGAACGTGCAGTTATTGAACGTCTCGTTTGTGGCATACAGGAAAACCATACCATTGATTACGCAGTTGTTATAGACCAGCGTGTCGGTATGCTGCAAGCCAATGTAGTTGCCGTTCGTCTTATAATCGAACGTAACGCCTTCGAAGGTGATCTTCGCGCCGTGCAGAGCAACTGCGGCGGACATGTCAAATCTAACCGTCTCGCCATCAGCGGCCTTGATCGTGAAGGCCTTATTCATGTAGGTCAGGCTGCCGTTGAGCGTGTACTCGCCAGCGCTGACAACAATGATATCGTTGTCCTGAGCCGCCTGAATTGCAGCGTCGAGTGACTCGTAGCCCGTCTCGCCGATAGAAGCGACAGAGTTCGCTCCTCCGACGACGGCCTGCTCGCCCACGCCTTCCTGCGTGTCAACCTCTTCATCAGAGGTTGTTTTCTTTTCTTCGGGGATTGTTTCCTCTCCCGTGGGGACGTCCTCTTTGTTCGTTACCTTGGAAGACTCGTCTTCAGATGCGCCCGAAGACTGTCCCTCGCCGGAACCGCCCTCAGACGTACCATTTGCGGCGCTTTCCCCGACGTTACTGGTATTCTGGTCGACCTCGCCTGCGAACGCCGTTGTCGTCAGCAGACCGAAGATCATACTCAGAGCCAGCAGCATCGCAAGAATACGCCGCGAACGCATGTGTCTCATCTGTATTTTCCCTCACTTTCAAAATATGGCCCGAAGGTCTTTTTTGCAGCTTGTTTCCCGTCGACCGTGGAACCGTTTACAGCCGGCAAGCCCAGCAGCCACATCTTAACACGATTATAGCAATCCAATTCTTCAAATGCAACCCTGCATTATCATTTTTTTACTATTCCGGAAATTTTTTTCGCTCGTCTCGCGTTCTGCTGCCAGCGCACGCTCGCTCAAACAGCCGCAGCGCGCGGAAAAGTGCCTCCCGGTCCCGCCCGACCCGGCTCATGTCCCCCAGCCGCTGCCGCTTTCCGAGCGCCGCTCTTACTATATATAGTATCGCCCGCCAGAGCGCGAAAAACGGGATCAGGACCGGGACTTTTTTCACGATCGGGTGGTGTGAGCGCACGCCGCCAAGCAGACTCTGCCAGAGCTTCTGTGTCCGCGTCTGCCGCTTCTCCTCGCCCCGGAATGACGGCAGAAAAACCGCGCTTCCGCTGTGCGTCTCGTCCCGCCGCCCGAAGTTTCCGCCCGAGAGAATATCCTCCAGAATTCCCGTGGCCAGCTCCTCCGGCGCGTCCTTCGCAAAGTCCAAAAGCGGCGCGCCAAGATACATCGCGCACGTTTTGGACAGCACCTCCGCAAAGCGCAGCAGGCCGATCTCCTTCAAGAAGTCCAGAAATTCCGGCCAGAACGCCCCGTCCGCTTCCGCCCGCAAAAATGCAGCCCAGTCGCACAAATGCCGCAGGCCGACGCCCGCCTCCTGCATGTGGTTCTGCGTGTGCAGCAGCAAAACGAGCGCATGGTCCTCCGGCGCGGGAGACGGAAATTTCTGCCCGTCCAATTCCCGCATCACCCGCCGGGATAACATCCCTTCCGCCCGCGCGCGCACGAGTTCCCCCGCCTTCCCGAACGGAATGCCCGGAATCGCAAAGTGCAGCTCCAAAAGCGTCGAGCCATGCGTAAGCTCTCGGTGGTGGCTGCTGTCGCCCGGCTCGTCGATGATCTTACAGCCTTTTTCGGTCAGGCAGTCCAACAGTGCGTCCGTCTTTGCCGGGTCCGTCAGAAAGTCGATGTCTCCCAGCACACGCCCGGACGGTTTACAATAGTAGCTCGCCGCGGACATGCCCTTTAAAATCACCATCGGTTCCGGCGCGATCGCGTTCTCCAGCCACGCCTCACTTTGCAAAAGCGCAAAATTTGCCCGCATAAGCCGCGCCGCGCAGCTTGTCCAGGCCCCGATGTTCGTCACATACTTCCCGAACGGTGCAAGCGCGTCCGCCGCCATCAGTGTCACCGCCTGTGCCTGTGATTCCTTTAATACCGCGTCCCAGTCGGCCTCCCGCAGCGTCTTTTCGTCCAGCTCCGCCGCCGTCCCCGTCAGCTCGCCGCGCAGAAGCGCCAGCAAAAGCTCCTGTTCTCCCGTCATAAAATCCCGCCTTTCTTCCTGCGTGATTATATCATATTCCATTGTGGTACGACAAGCGGAAACCCGATCATCTACATGTGTAAACCACCAGATTTTCAAAGAAAAAACAGTCTTGGTGGAAAAATCCAGCGAATAGACTTGATTCTTGCCCCCAAAAACAGTATACTACTATCTGGGAGTACGGCCATTCGTTTCAGGTAAAGCCGTTGATCGATGAATAAGCAGGCACGCCCATACGCGGCGCGCCGGAGAGGGAGAAACAGAACCATGAAACGAGGGCGGATTCGCTGGCCACTGGTCGCTTACGATATGCTGATCCTGCTGGCGCTGGATGTGCTGCTGCTGGTTCTGTACCGGAGCAGCGAGCATTTGCGCTGGAGCGCGATTTTGCTGCACAGCGGCATCAGCTTTGTCTGCGTCTTTCTCGCCCGTTCCCGCGGAAGCGTCTATCAGCAGATCTGGCGCTACGGCGGCATTCAGAGCTACATCCGGCTGCTGATCGCCGACGGCGCTGCGTTTTTTGCCGTGCTTGCCATTGAATTTCTGCTGCCTGTGACGGTGCATGTCCCACGGCTCTCCTTTGCGCGCCTGCTCAGCATCGCCTGTATGAATCTGCTCGGCGCGCTTTCCATCCGGATGATCTACCGATATGCCTTTAAGTATGGCCCCGAGGATACGCCCCGGGGGCATTTTCTGCGCCTTCTGCTGCGCATTTTTTCCGGTGAGGACATGGTGCATGTCAACGTCGACACCGTCCAGAAAATCAAAATCGCCATCATCGGCGCCGGCCGCGTGGGCGTGAACCTCGCCGAAGAGCTCCTCGGAAACGCGGACGCGGCCTATGCCCCGCGCTGCTTTGTCGATGGCGACCCGGAAAAGGCCGGACGTGAAATCCACGGCATCACCGTCGTGATGGAGGACGAGCACACCGTCGAGCAGCTCAGCCGCTTCGAGGTGCAGGAGGTCGTTCTCGCCATCCAGAACCTGAGCGAGGAGAAAAAGCGCGACCTCTACACCCGCTATTCCTCCGCCGGATACAAGGTCAAGGTATATGACTACCCCGTCATGCAGACCGCCGGACAGAAGCGCCATCTGCGCGAGTTCGACGTGGAGGATCTGCTCTTCCGCAAGCCCATTCATATTTCCGACGAAAAGACCAGCGCGTATTACCGCGATAAGGTCATTCTCATCACGGGCGGCGGCGGCTCGATTGGCTCCGAGCTCTGCCGGCAGCTGGCCAAGATGGAACCAAAACAGATTATCATTCTCGATATTTACGAAAACGGCGCGTACGACGTGCAGCAGGAACTCCTGACCGCGTATCACGGCAAGCTGGATCTTCAGATCGAGATCTGCTCCATCACGCAGAAGTCTGCCCTGATGCGCGTTTTTGAGCGCTATCACCCGCAAATCGTCATCCACGCCGCCGCGCACAAGCACGTCCCGCTGATGGAAAAGGACTGCATCGAGGCGGTACATAATAACGTTTTCGGCACGAAGAATCTTGTCGACCTCAGCGAGCAGTACCGCGTCGAGCGCTTCATGATGGTCTCGACCGACAAGGCCGTCAACCCCACCAGTGTTATGGGCGCGAGCAAGCGCATGTGCGAAATGATCGTTCTGAGCGCAAGCACGTGGGGCAGCGTCAACTACAGCGCGACGCGTTTCGGAAACGTGCTCGGCTCGGCGGGCTCGGTGATCCCCCTCTTTAAGCGGCAGATCGCTGCAGGCGGCCCCGTCACGCTGACCGACCGGCGCATCATCCGCTACTTCATGACCATCTCCGAGGCCTCGCAGCTCGTGCTGCAATCCGGCCCGATGGCGAAAAACGGCGAGCTGTTCGTTCTGGATATGGGCCAGCCGATCAAGATTCTGGACTTAGCTGAGAGCATGATCCGTCTCTCCGGCGTGCAGGGCGTGGAGATCATCGAAACCGGCCTTCGCCCCGGTGAAAAGCTCTACGAGGAGCTGTTGGTCAAAACCGAGCAGCTTGGCAAAACAGAAAACAGCCTGATTTTTATCGAAACCGATACGCCGCTGCGCAAGGAAGAGCTGGACGAGCGGCTCGCGCTTCTGGAGCAGGCCTGCGATACGCAGAGCGACGAAGCTGTCCGCGAAGCCCTCCGGCAGACCGTCCCCACCTATTGCTCCCCGGACGATGTAAATGTGCCCGATCCGCAGCCTGCGGAGCTGCGCACACGCCGTCCGCTGCGCGAGCGCTGCAAGCCGGTGCGTGTATAACCAGCAGCGCGCTTTCTAATTCTGTCGGTCATCAGGAGGAACAACGGCCTTTATGTATGTCACAAAAGAACACTTCCGGCCATTTGAGAAAAAGCTCTGGCTCGCCTCCCCGACCATGCACGGCGAGGAGATGCGGTATGTCCGGGAAGCCTATGATACAAACTGGATGTCTACCGTCGGCGCGAATATTACCGCCGTGGAGCAGCTTGCGGCAGAACAGGCGGGCGTAAAATACGCGGTCGCCCTTTCCAGCTGCACGGCTGCGCTGCATCTGTGCGTAAAGCTCGCGGGTGAGCGGCTCTATGGCCGTCCGGCGATCAGCCATGGCACACTGGAGGGTCGGCACGTCTTTTGTTCGGACATGACATTTTCCGCCACGCTGAACCCCGTCGTCTATGAGGGCGGTATCCCTGTATTTATTGACACAGACCGTGATTCGTGGAACATGAGTCCTACCGCGTTGGAACGAGCGTTTGCGCTTTATCCGGACGTGAAGCTGGTGGTATACGCCGAGCTTTACGGCTTTCCCGGCAACATTCAGAAAATTCGGCAGATCTGCCATGCGCACGGAGCGCTTCTGATTGAAGACGCAGCCGAGGCGATGGGCGCGTTCTGGGATGGCGCATCCTGCGGCAGCTTCGGAGATTACGCCGCCGTTTCCTATAACGGCCATAAAATCATTACCGGCTCTTCCGGCGGATGCCTTTTGACGAACGATATATCAGACGCGAACCAGGCAAGAAAATGGTCGACGCAGGCGCGCGAAAACGCCGCGTGGTATCAGCACGAGGAGGTCGGCTACAACTACCGCATGAGCAACGTTATTGCTGGTGTGATCCGCGGCCAATATTCCCATCTGGAAGCGCATATTGCGCAGAAAAAAGCAATCTATGACCGCTATCGGGAGGGGCTCCGGGATTTGCCCGTGCAGATGAATCCCTTTGACCGGCAGCACAGCGCGCCAAACTACTGGCTCTCCGCTATGATTATCAATCCAGAGGCTATGTGCGGGCAGGTTCGCAGTGATTCGGAGGCACTTTATCGCCCCGAGCGCGGAAAGTCCTGCCCGGCGGAAATTCTGGAGGCAATCTCCGGTCTGAACGCCGAAGGGCGGCCTATCTGGAAGCCGATGCATATGCAGCCGATGTACCGCATGCACGAGTTTGTAACTGCCGACGGTTCAGGACGCGCAAAAACGAATGCTTACATCGCAGGAAGCATCGAGGATATCGGCGCAGATATTTTCCATCGCGGGCTGTGCCTTCCGAGCGACAACAAAATGACGGCGGAACAGCAGGAACGGATCATCGCTGTGATCCGCGCATGCTTTGACTGAAATGGATATGGCACGAAAGCGAAGCTTTTACGAGCGGTACATAAAACGTGTACTTGATATTGTCTGCGCTTTAGCAGCGCTGCTCGTCTTTGTCTGGCTGTATCTTCTTGTTGCAGTGTTGGTGCGCTTCAAACTAGGCGCTCCTGTTTTGTTCGTGCAGCCGAGGCCTGGAAAAGACGAGAAAATTTTCAAGCTGTATAAATTCCGTACCATGACGGACGCGCAGGACGAACACGGCGAGCTGCTGCCAGATGAAATCAGGCTCACCGCCTTTGGCCGCAGTCTGCGCGCCACCTCTCTGGATGAGCTGCCAGAAGTGTTCAACATTTTGAAAGGTGACATGTCTGTCGTCGGTCCCCGGCCGCAGCTGGTGCGCGACCTGGTCTTCATGACGCCCGAGCAGCGCAGTCGGCACTCCGTTCGCCCCGGGCTCACAGGCCTTGCCCAGACCCGCGGCCGGAACGCGCTGAGCTGGGAGAAAAAGCTCGCCGCTGATTTGGAATATATCCAGCACATCACCTTCTGGGGCGATGTGAAGATCGTGTTTGACACCGTCAAGCAGGTTTTCTTCCACCAGAAGGGTCTGCCTGGCGAGGCACAAGACGAAGTAGAAATCACCGATGATTACGGTGATTATCTTCTCAAGCGCGGCGTGGTCACAAGAGAAGAATACGATGAAAAGCAGGCAATGGCACTAGCACTGCTCGATGGGCAGGAACGCATATCGGTCTTGTCGAGGTAACGCAAATGGACGAACTCGTATCAATTATCATGCCTTCCTACAACACCGCAAACTACATTGCCGCCTCGATTCAGTCCGTGCTTGACCAGACGTATCCAAACTGGGAGCTGCTTCTTGTCGACGACTGCTCTACAGACGATACGGACGCGGTCGTCGCGCCCTTTCTTTCTGACGCGCGGATTCGCTACCTGAAAAACGAACAAAACAGCGGCGCGGCCATCTCCAGAAATCGCGCGCTGCGTGAGGCCAAGGGACGGTGGATTGCGTTTTTGGACAGCGATGATTTATGGTACCCCACGAAGCTGGAAGCGCAGCTCAGATTTATGCAGGAGCACGGATACCACTTTTCCTACACGAATTACGAAGAGATCAACGAAGCCGGCGCGCAAACCGGCGTGCTCGTGTCCGGCCCGAAGCGGATCACGAAAACCGGCATGTACGATTTCTGCTGGCCGGGCTGTCTGACAGTTATGTATGATGCGGACAAGGTTGGCCTGGTTCAGATTGCAGACATCCGGAAAAATAACGACTACGCCATGTGGCTGAAGGTCTGCCAAAAGGCGGACTGCTACTTATTGGATACGTGCTTGGCGCAATACCGGCGCGGGCGAACCGGAAGCATCAGTTCGCACCACATCGCAGCAATGGTTTCCTGGCATTACAAGCTGTTTCGGAATGCGGAAAATAAAAGTCCAATGATTGCGCTCACCCTTACCGCGCGAAACCTGTTTTGGGGTTTATACAAAAAAGTCAGATATGTTAAGAGGTGACCTCGTGCATACAGCAGCCGTCCTTGGACATTTGGGACTCGGACAAAATTTGCTCAACGGGCAGACGATCAAGACAAAAATCGTAGCAGAGGAATTGCAGCGCCAGCTCGGCGAGGATCAAGTTGTTTGCATTGACACGCACGGCGGACTGAAAACGCTGCTGCGCGCCCCGTTTCAGGTGATTTCCGCACTCAAGGGCAGCAAGAACGTCCTGATGTTCCCCGCACAGAACGGTCTGCGCGTCTACGCGCCTCTGCTTGCTTTTTTCAGAACCTTTTTCCGCGAACGCGGCCTGCACTATGTTGTCATCGGCGGCTGGCTGCCGCAGTTTTTATCAAAACGCAAACTGCTTACCGGCACTCTGAAGCGCTTCGACGGAATCTATGTAGAGACAAACACCATGAAGTCAGCTTTGGAGGCGAACGGCTTTCGCAACATCTTTCTCATGCCGAACTGCAAACCGCTGGCCGTGCTTTCTGAGGACGAACTTGTCTACCCTACCGGCACGCCGTACCGGCTTTGTACGTTCTCCCGCGTCTGCAAAGAAAAAGGCATCGAGGATGCGGTTCGCGCCGTTATTTCTGTAAATGAAGCGCTCGGATACACAGCCTACACGCTCGATATCTACGGCCAAGTCGACAGCGGCCAGACGGAGTGGTTTGAGCAGCTTATGAAGACAGTTCCTCGTGGAGTGCAGTACAAAGGCAGCGTCGCTTACGATCAAAGCGTTGCTGTCATCAAAAACTACTTTGCTCTGCTTTTCCCAACGCAATATTTCACAGAGGGGATTCCCGGAACAATTATCGACGCATATGCAGCCGGTGTTCCGGTGATTTCTTCAAAATGGGAGAGCTGTTCAGATGTCATTCACGAAGGAATAACAGGCGTTGGATACAGTTTCGGGGCGCTCAATGAGCTGGTTGAAGTCCTGATTCGGCTTGTAGATAATCCTGAAATAATGATTGAAATGAAAAAGTCTTGTCTCGAAGAATCGAAAAAATACAAACTCGAAACGGTCGTCAGGGATTTGCTGAATCATTTGAAGGTGTAATGACCATGAAACGTTTGCTTTGCATCATATCGGCCATGAACACGGGCGGCGCGGAAACCTTTTTGATGAAGCTGTACCGAAAATTGGACAGAACTAAATTCCAGATGGATTTTTGCGTCAACGCTCCGGAAAAAGGCTTTTATGACGAGGAAATCGCCTCCATGGGCGGCAGAATCTATCGCATCCCGTGCAAATCCAGCGATCTCCCCGGCTTCCGGCGGCAGTTGACAAACGTCGTCCGCGAGAACCGGTACGACTACGTGCTGCGCATCACCGCCTCCGGCGCGGGGCTGATGGATCTGAAGCTTGCGAAAAAGGCTGGCGCTTCGGTCTGCGTCGCCCGTTCTTCCAACTCCGGAAGCGACGGCGGCCTCAAGTCTTTCCTTGCGCACAGAATCGGGCGGCTGCTCTATTCCAGATACATAGACGTTCGCATCGCGCCGTCTGATCTGGCGGCCATCTATACCTTTGGCCGTCGGGCCTATCAGCGCGGCGAGGTCAGAATCCTTCACAACGCACTCGATCCGGCAGTGTACCGCTTCGATTCCGCGGCCAGAGCGTGCATTCGGGACGCTTTTGATATCCCGCAGGACACGTTTGTCATCGGGCACATCGGGCGCTTTTCTACACAGAAGAACCACACGTTTTTGCTGGAAGCCTTCGCGTCTGTTCACCGGATGCATCCGGAAGCTATTTTGATGCTTGTCGGAGACGGCGAACTGCGGCAGGACGTTACGCAGCAGGTCGAGCGGCTGCATCTATCCGACTGCGTGCGCTTTTGCGGCGTGCGGTCGGATGTTCCGGCTGTTCTTTCGGCGATGGACGTGTTCGCGTTCCCCTCTTTTTATGAGGGCATGCCGAACACCATCATTGAGGCGCAGGCGACCGGCCTTCCGTGCGTGCTCGCGGACACGATCACAAAGGAGGCCGACATCACCGGCCTTCTCACCTATCTTCCATTGGGCGACGCGGAGCGCTGGGCAAATGAAATTGCCGGAAAGTGCGCCTGTGTGCGCCGCGACACCTCGGAAGAACTGAAGGCCGCCGGGTACGATATCAACGAGGTATGTAAAGAATTTGTCCAGATGATCTTCGGAGAAGACGCATGAGAATCAACACCAAAGCATTTTGCGACCGCCTGATCTGGCTTCTGACGCTGTTCTGGGTCGTGGCCATCTATCTGTTTACGATGGAAACGTGGGGTCGCTACATCTATCTGGCCTTAGCTGTCGCTATTTTTCTGCTGACGGCGCTGCGTAACGGCGGCTGCATCCGTGTGAAGCTTTGCCGGTACCATGCGTATGTGCTGGCCTTCGTGGTCTATACCGGCCTTTCCGCGGTATGGGCGTGGGCGCCCGCGGAGGCGTTTTCCAAGTGCATTACGCTGCTGAATATTTTTATATGCTGCGCAATGATGTATCCCTATTACGCCCAGCAGGACTCCGCCGAGCCGCTGCTATCCATATTCATGTGGGCAGGTTACCTTGTTGCGCTCTATTCTATCCAGAAAATCGGCCTTACCGCCATATTGGAGGCCACCATATCGGCTCGCGCAAGAATGTATTTTGAATACAATAATGCCAACACGCTTGGCATGCTCTGCGCGCTGGCAATCATAATCCAGGCCTACCGGTGGCTTTTCGGCCGCTTCTCACTTTCGGCGCTGCTTTCTGTTCCGGCGCTGCTGGTAGTTGCCGCATCTCAGAGCCGGAAGGCGATTTTGATGATCCCGCTTGGAATCATCATCCTTCTGTTCCTGAAAAATCTCGGAAACCGTAGCTTTTTCAAGAGCTTTTTCCGCATCGTTCTGTCCCTAGCGCTTTTCGCGGTAGTTCTTGTTCTGATTTCCCGAATCAGCATCTTCCGGGGCGTCAACGAGCGGCTTACTTCTATGATCGCCTCCTTCACGGGCGAGGGCGCGGCAGACGGCTCGAGTCTGCTGCGCAAAAAAATGCGCGAGGTCGGCTTTGCGCAGTTCCTGAAAACGCCGATTTTCGGCATCGGCATCGGCTGCTCGGACGTGCTTTTACAGCACACGATCAACAGAAGCACCTACCTTCACAACAATTACATTGAACTCCTGGCCTGCGGCGGTATCGTCGGAACGGCTTTGTATTACGTTCCGAGGCTTGCCCTGCTCCGGGACTTTTGGAGCAGCCGTTTTCTGCGAAACCGGCAGGCCATCGCGTGCCTGACGATTTTGCTGCTGCTTCTGATTATGGACTACGGCGCGGTAGCGTACTCGGAAAAGATGCAGTACCTGTATCTGCTGATGCTGTTCGTGCAGGCGGACAAGCTGCGCGAAAGCAATCATCAGACTTTGGAGGATGGAGCGGACGAATGAACCGGATGCAGCGTTACACGGAAAAGCTCAAAAAATACTGCGCGGACAGCGCTTACCGCTTTGTGGTCAACGCGGCGCTGGGGCTGTATGACAGCATGCCGGAGAGAGACTATCTGGAGCGGAAATTTGAGGCGCTGATGGGCACGCCGCTGCATCTGGATGCGCCGCAAACTTTCAACGAGAAGCTTCAATGGCTGAAGCTCTACGACCGGAAGCCGGAATACACCATGATGGTGGACAAATACCGCGTGCGGGAATATATCACGCAAAAAATCGGCGCGGAGTATCTGATCCCGCTGCTCGGCGTGTGGGACAGCCCGGACGAAATCGACTTTGCCGCGCTGCCGGAGCAATTTGTGCTCAAGTGCAACCACAATTCCGGCCTCGGCATGTGCATCTGTAAGGATAAGTCCACCCTCGACCTGCGCAAGGTGCGCCGCGAGCTGCGAAAGGGTCTTCGCCAGGACTATTACCTCCCCGGAAGAGAATGGCCATATAAGGACGTTCCCAGAAAAATCATCGCGGAAAAGTATATGGTCGATACGGATGGCGGTGACGAACTCAGCGATTATAAAGTATTATGCTTCAATGGCGTTCCAAAGCTTATTGAAGTACACAAAGGCAGATTCGGCAATCAGCATACGCAAGACTTTTATGATGCAAATTGGGATAAAACTGCGTTTAATCAGCCGGATATGCCTACTTCAGATGAGGTGATGGTTAAGCCAGTTTTTATGGATGAGATGCTGGCGCTGTCACAGGTTTTGTCTCAAGGGATTCCACATGTCCGCGTTGATTGGTATTACGCAAACCATCGACTCTTTTTCGGAGAATTGACTTTCTTTGATGGCTCTGGTTTTGACCCATTTGATGGAGAGCAAGATTTAGAAATTGGAAGTTGGCTTGCTCTTCCTGAAAAATATAACGCAAGGTGAGTGAGAAAATTGCAGGTTCTTATTGGCGCGGACATTGTTCCGACGCGCTCGAATGCTTTGCTGTTTGCAAACGGCGATCTTGACAGCTTATTAGGCAGTGAGCTTTCGCAGCTGCTGCGGCAGGCCGACCTGAATATTTTCAATCTCGAGGTGCCGCTGACGGACTGCGCCGCGCCGATTCCGAAGTGCGGCCCGTGTCTGATTGCCGGAACCGAGACCGTATCGGCCTATCAGAAGATGCCTGCCCATTTTCTAACGCTGGCAAATAACCACATTCTTGATCAAGGCGCGCAGGGACTCGCGTCCACGATGCAGACGCTGGATGCCGCCGGTATCGCGTACGCTGGCGCAGGCCATACCCGATTCGACGCCCGCAAGCCGTATATCCAAAAAATCGGGATCTACTGCTGCGCGGAGCACGAATTTTCCATCGCCCCGGAGAACTGCCCCGGCGCAAATCCCTTTGACCCGCTGGATAGCTTCGACGACGTTGCCAGCCTGCGTAAGGACTGCGACTATCTGATCGTGCTGTATCACGGCGGAAAGGAGCACTACCGCTACCCTTCTCCGAACCTCCAGAAAATCTGCCGCAAATTTGTCAGCGCCGGCGCGAATCTCGTCGTATGCCAGCACAGCCACTGCGTCGGCTGCAAGGAGGACTATCAGGACGGCACGATCGTCTACGGACAGGGAAATTTCCTGTTTGATGACAGCGACAGCGAATTCTGGCAGACAAGCCTGCTGCTTTCTGTAACCGACAGTGGCGTTTCTTACCTTCCGCTCGTCAAGCGGAAAAACACCGTTCGCCTCGCGCACGGGCAGGATGCGGAGGCGATTTTGCGTGGGTTTGAAGAACGAAGCGCGCAGATTCTGGACGAGGCCTTTGTCCGGGAGGCATACGCACGATTCAGCCAGCAGCTGCTCAGCCTGTATCTGGGAACGTTCACGCAAAAAAGGCATCGTCTTCTCTTCCGGGTTCTCAACAAGCTGACGCGCGGCAAATGGAGCGCCAGCCTGCCCGAAAGGCTCCCAATGAAGTATAAGCTGGCCGTTCTGAATTTTGTAGAGTGCGAAGCGCACAGGGAAGTGCTGATTGCAGCGCTGCATAATTGCTGCAACAGTCAAAGCGTCTTTCATTCTATCAGAAAGTGAGACGGTAATATGATTAGCATTATAATTACTACATACAAAAGAGAAGTTGGCATATTGCAACGGGCTATTAAGAGTGTACTCGCTCAGACGTACAAGGAATTAGAATTGATCGTAGTTGATGATAGTCCGGCTACGTATGCTCACAGGGAAGCTATTCGCAAATATGTTACGTCTATATCTGAAATCCCAACACTCTATATTCAGCACGAAAGAAATATGGGGGCCTGTATCGCAAGAAACACTGGCATCGATAATTCAAGTGGCGAGTATATCGCTTTTTTGGACGATGATGATGAATGGCTCCCCCAAAAACTTGAAAAGCAGCTCCAGATGTTTCGCGAAGATGTTGGTCTGGTTTATTGCGGAAGGCTCATATCAAATGATGAAACCAGTCAAGTGTATCCGAGTGACGTAACGTTCCATAACGGATATATTTTTGATTCGTTGATTAAAGCGAATTATATAGGTTCTACTTCCTTTCCGTTAATCAAACGGGATGTCATATGCAAAATTGGGAAGTTCGATCCAGAGATGAAATCTGCACAGGACTACGACGTATGGCTCAGAGTTGCGCAGAAATATCGTATTGAATATGTGTCTGAGCCTTTGGTGATTTATCATGTGCACTCTGGTGAACAAATCAGCAAAAACGCTAAAAATGTCATCTGCGGGCTTGAACGTCTAAACAATAAAAATTTTGATTATTTAAAAGCGCACAAACAAATTCTTGGGCTGCGAATTATGAAAATCACACCATATTATGCAGTGTTTAATAAAAGGCAGGCAATTACAGTATGGTTTAAGTCAGCGTTCATGCGTCCCGCCTGTGTTAAATCGAACGTCTATTATCTTGTCCAGATTTTATTAGCAAAAAAACAGACTTCGCGTTGAAGTACGGTTTAACATCAAAAGTAAATATGTTTTATCTTTATCACAATAATGAAAAAAACGACAGAACAGCCCGTGCAAAGCTGAATATTGTAATAACGCTGCTCTGTCAGATTGGCTCATTTGCCTGCGCGTTTATGCTGCCGCGATGGCAGATTCGCGCGTTTGGCTCAGAGGTCTACGGCGCAACGACTTCAATCGCGCAGTTTCTGGCCTATATCACCCTTTTGGAGGGCGGCATTGGCGGCGTTGCCAGAGCGGCCTTATATAAACCGCTGGCTGAACGAGATGCCAAGGCAATCAGCAGTATTGTCAAAGAAGTTCGGGATTTTTTCAGAGTTGTCGCGTATATCTTTTTTGCATATGTCCTCGTCCTTGGCGTTTTTTACAAACGCATATCGCATTTTGAAGCGCTTGACTGGACAGCTACCTTCTGGCTTGTCATCGTTATCAGTCTGTCGACATTTGCGGAATACTTCGTCGGAATTACGTATTCCGTTCTCATTCAGGCCGCGCAGCGAACATATGTCATTAACCTGATCAAGCTATTTACAACAGTTCTGAATGCTGCGCTCGTATTTGTTCTGATTCAGAACAATTGTGATATCATTCAGGTGAAGCTTGGCAGCAGTCTTGTCTTTATCATTCGTCCCATTCTGATGAATGCATACGCACACAGGCTATTTCATCTTGAGAAAAACGTCGACCACAGCAAGAAGTACTTAACGCAGAAATGGACAGGCTTGGGACAGCACATTGCTTTCTTTCTCCACTCGAATACGGATATTGCAATTCTTACCCTATATGGAAATCTGAAAGGCGTAGCTGTTTACTCTGTCTACAATATGATCATCACAAATTTGCAGAATATCATCTCTTCTTTTTCCGCAGGGATGGAAGCGAATTTCGGTGATATGATCGCGAAAAACGAAATTGACGAGTTAAACGCAAGCTTTACAAAATACGAAACATTGATTTCTCTGGTTGCAACGATTGCTTTTTCGGCCGCGTATGTTTTAATCCTTCCCTTTGTCAAAGTGTACACTGTCGGAATCAGGGACACCAATTACATGGACGCGCCATTTGCGTTTTTCATCATTCTTGCAGCGCTCGTTTATTGCATCCGGCAGCCTTATCACGCCGTCGTAATTGCCGCCGGACATTTCCGGCAAACGCAGGCGATTGCTTACGGGGAAGCGGCGATTAACATCTTGCTCTCCGTTCTTTTGATAAACCGGTACGGTCTGGCCGGAATTGCATTTGGCACACTAGCCGCAACTAGCACGCGGCTCATCTATTATGTGGTATATCTATCAAAAAGAATCTGCAAACGTCCGGTGAGGCTCTTTCTAAAGAGACTATGTTGCAGCCTCGTTCCTTTTCTGTTGATTGGTTTCGCCGGAAACTACATTCTTTCAGGTATTACAGTTTCGAGCTATTTGCAATGGATTCTGGTTGCAATTCCTACAACAGCTCTTGCAGCCTTGTTCATTTCTCTTGTTTCTCTGGTTTTCTACAAGAAACCGCGAAAGGATACGTAAACGTATGCTAATTTTCATTACCGGCGCGGCCGGGTTTATTGGCGCGAACCTGGCGAAGCGCGTTCTGACGGACGAGCCGGGGGCTCACGTAGTCGGGCTGGACAATCTGAACGACTACTATGACGTCCGGCTCAAGCAGGCGCGGCTGGCAGAGCTCGAGGCGTTCGAGAACTTCACGTTCATCCGCGGAGACCTTGCCGATAAAGCCCTGATTTCCGACCTCTTCGCGCGCTACCGGCCGCAGATCGTCGTGAATCTCGCCGCGCAGGCAGGCGTGCGGTACTCCATCACGAATCCCGATGTGTACATCGAAAGCAACATCATCGGCTTTTACGATATTCTGGAAGCTTGCAGGCAGTATCCGGTCGAACATCTGGTCTACGCCTCGTCCTCCTCCGTTTACGGCTCCAACTCAAAAGTTCCATACGCGACCGAGGACAAGGTGGATAATCCCGTCTCGCTCTACGCCGCCACCAAAAAATCGAACGAGCTTCTGGCGCACGCCTACGCCAAGCTCTATGACATCCCCTGTACCGGCCTGCGCTTTTTTACCGTCTATGGCCCCGCCGGCCGGCCGGACATGGCCTATTTCAGCTTCACCAACAAGCTCCGCGCCGGCGAGACGATTCAGATTTTCAACTACGGAAACTGCAAGCGCGACTTTACGTACATTGACGATATCGTCGAGGGCGTGCTCCGCGTCATGCGCAGGCCGCCGGAGCGCAAAACCGGCGCGGACGGTCTGCCCGTTCCGCCCTACGCGCTCTATAACATCGGCAACAGCCAGCCGGAGAATCTGCTGGACTTCGTCCGGATTTTGTCCGAAGAGCTGGTGCACGCCGGGGTTTTGCCGGAGAATTATGATTTCGCGGCGCATCAGGCGCTCGTCCCCATGCAGCCCGGTGATGTTCCCGCCACCTACGCCGATACGGCCCCTCTGGAGCGCGACTTCGGCTTCAAACCCCATACGCCCTTACGCGAGGGTCTGCGAAAGTTTTCGCAGTGGTACCGAAAATTTTACATGACATGAGGTGTGCACTATGAAACTTGCCGTTGCCGGAACCGGCTATGTGGGTCTTTCTCTGGCAGTGCTGCTGGCGCAGCACAATGAGGTCGTGGCGGTCGACGTCCTCCCAGAGCGCGTCGCGCTGGTCAACGACCGAAAATCAACCATTCAGGACGAGTACATCGAAAAATACTTAGCCGAAAAGCCGCTTCAACTCACGGCGACGTTAGACGCGGAGGCGGCATATCGGGACGCAGAATTTGTCATCATCGCTGCGCCCACGAACTACGACAGCGAGAAAAATTTCTTCGATACCTCGGCGGTCGAGTCGGTCATCCGGCTCGTCATGCAGTCCAATCCGGATGCCGTTATGGTCATAAAATCCACGGTTCCGGTCGGTTTTACCGCAGCGGTCAGAGAAAAATACGGCTGCAAAAATATCCTGTTCAGCCCGGAATTTCTGCGCGAATCGAAAGCGCTGTACGATAATTTGTACCCAAGCCGGATTATTGTCGGCACGGATATGCAGGACGAGCAGCTGGTCAAGGCGGCGCATACGTTTGCGCAGCTGCTGCAAGAGGGTGCGCTCAAAGAAAATATCGACACGCTCATCATGGGTTTTACAGAAGCCGAAGCCGTCAAGCTGTTTGCCAATACATATCTCGCGCTGCGCGTCAGCTATTTCAACGAGCTCGACACTTACGCCGAGATGAAGGGGCTCGACACGCAGCAAATCATTCAGGGTGTGTGCTTAGACCCCAGAATCGGCACGCACTACAATAATCCATCCTTCGGCTACGGCGGGTACTGCCTGCCCAAGGACACCAAGCAATTGCTCGCGAACTACTCGGACGTTCCGCAGAACATGGTCTCAGCCATCGTCGAGTCCAACCGCACGCGCAAGGACTTCATCGCCGACCGTGTGCTGCAAAAGGCGGGCTATTACGGTTACATCGAAGACAACCAGTATAACGCAGCCGCCGAGCAGCCTTGCACCATCGGCGTGTATCGGCTGACCATGAAGGCGGGGTCCGATAATTTCCGGCAGTCGTCCATTCAGGGCGTCATGAAGCGCATCAAAGCCAAGGGCGCGACGGTCATCATCTACGAACCGTCCTTAAAAGACGGCACGACCTTCTTCGGAAGCCGCATCGTCAATGATCTGAATACGTTCAAGCAGCAAAGCAAAGCCATCATCGCCAATCGCTACGATCCATGCCTCGACGATGTCGCGGAAAAGGTCTATACAAGGGATATTTTCCGCCGCGATTAACTTCCCGCAAAACGAATCTGGTACCGTCAAGATTTATGCGCAAATTTATTTGCAGACTCCGGCAGACCTGAAGTCAGCCGACAACGGAAACGTCATCCATGACCGCTTCCAAGTGCTTCGTGTTCATGTAATTCTTGTTGCTCCACTGGGTGCCCGCCACATGGCGAAGCCTCGCGCAGACCAGCATTAGGGCGTAATTTCCATCGGGGAACGTCCCCACCACGCGAGTCCTGCGGCGGATCTCACGGTTCAGCCGCTCGATCACATTGTTGGTACGGATACGCGTCCAATGCTCTCTGGGAAAATCGCAGGAGGTCAGCGTTTCTTCCATTCCTTGCTCCGGATGACTTCTCTGCATCCCGTCCGGGCAAGTCGGCAAACACGGGTTGCAGAGCGGAACCGGTCGTATTATAATAGTACCGCAATCCGCCGGTTTTCGGCGAACAAACAGAAATGAGGCATATTATGCATTACGATTTTACGACCATTTATGACCGCCATGGAATGGACGCGCTGGCTGTCGACGGTGTCGGCTCCATGCCGGGCTTTTCCCCCGACGCACCGAAGAACGGCACGACATTTCTTCCCATGTGGGTCGCGGACATGAACTTTGCAACCGTCCCTACCATTCCGCAGGCCATCGCTGCGCGCATCCAGCACCCCCTCTTCGGTTATTTCCGCCCGTCGGATGCGTATTACAAGGCCATCATCGACTGGCAGCGGACACAAAACGGTGTGGAGGGTCTTCTTCCGGAGCACATCGGCTACGAAAACGGCGTATTGGGCGGCGTTGTGTCAGCCTTAAACGTCTACTGCTCTAAGGGGGATAACGTTCTCGTCCTGAGCCCGACCTACGTCGGCTTTACAAGCAGCTTGGAGAATAACGGCTACCATATTATCCACAGCGAGCTCCGGAAGGACGAACATGGCATCTGGCGCATGGACTATCAGGATATGGAGGAAAAAATCATCCGCCATAAGATCCACGCCACCATCGTCTGCTCGCCGCACAACCCCTGCGGAAGGGTTTGGGAGCGCTGGGAGCTGGAGCAGGCCATGGAGCTGTTCCGCAAGCACGATGTGATGGTCGTAAGCGACGAAATTTGGTCGGACCTCACCATGCCGGGCTATCAGCACATCCCCACACAGTCCATCAGCGAAGACGCGAAGCTGCGCACCATCGCGCTCTATGCCCCGTCCAAAACCTTCAACCTCGCGGGTCTTGTCGGAAGCTACCACGTGATTTATAACAAACTGCTCCGCGACCGCGTGGACAAGGAGTCTTCCCTTTCCCACTACGACGAAATGAATGTTCTTTCCATGCACGCGCTCGTCGGCGCTTATTCTGCCGAAGGCCGCCAGTGGCTGACAGAACTGCGCGAGGTGCTGCAATCGAACATCGATTATGTCTGCGATTTCCTCGAAGCGCAGCTTCCCGGTGTGACGTGCGCAAAACCCCAAGGTACCTACATGGTCTTCGTCGACTGCACCCAGTACTGTGCGGCTCACGAGCTCACGATGGACACGATCTTAAAGCGTGGCTGGGACGCGGGCGTGGGCTGGCAGGATGGCCGTCCGTTCCACGGCGCGCACCATATCCGCCTGAATCTGGCCCTGCCGCACGCGCTCGTCATTGAGGCCTGCAAGCGCATGAAGCAGTCTGTCTTCTGCGACTGATTTTCTGGCATACTTCCGTTTCTTCCGCATAGAATAAAAGGTAATGCTTTTATGGTTGGAGGGAACGGCAATGGATAAGCCTATTTTTGTGCCCGCGCCGCAGGGCGACGTGGACGATCTGATTTTCGCGGACTGCGAATGGCGCGCCAGTGAGCGCTGACCGGTAAAATCGAGGGAAAGGAGCACGAACCGGCTTCTTTCCCTCTTTACATGTTCCGTATTTTAGGGTATAATGACTTCGTTATGACGAAAATTTGGAATACTGGGATTGACGAACTATGATGATTGAATTTGATGAGTATAAGGTCAAGCTGAACGGTCTGAAACCGAAGCTCGACGAGCTGGCCGCTTCGCTCGGCATCGAGCGCTGCAAGGAGGATATTGAGCGGCTGCATGCACAGATCGAGTCTCCGGGCTTCTGGGACAACGCGGAGGTTTCGCAGAAGGTCATGAAGCAGGCGCGGCAGGTCGAGGCGAAGGTCGAGCGGTACGAAAAAATGTGCAGCCACTGGGAAGACCTCATGACGATCTGCGAGATGGCCATTGAGGAAAACGACGACTCGATGCTGGACGAACTCAAAGAGGGCTACACGGCGCTCGAAGAAGAGATGGAGCGTGAGCGGCTCGAGACGCTTCTGTCCGGCGAAT
>ENA-ORND01000421-ORND01000421.1-human-gut-metagenome-genome-assembly--contig:-NODE-421-length-38229-cov-6.132184_pt1 | contig 38229 bp, 44 predicted proteins | sample MGYA00242111_ERZ509014 | MGnify/ENA primary metagenome ERZ509014 (study PRJEB26280, sample SAMEA2338694) | human gut metagenome | biome: human gut; feature: human-associated habitat; material: faeces... | reverse complement strand
ATGAATGCGACCTCCTGGGAACGGATGGGCACTGGTACGTGGACCCGGAGAAGGATGGCTGCACCTGGGGAACCAGAAAGGAGGAAGAAAATGAAACTAAATCCTGAACAGAAGACTGTTTATGAATATGGAAAAGCAGTCAAGGACCTCAGCAACATAATTAAAGAGATTCGCAATAAGGCCCGAATGCAGTTTGCAACGGAGTATCACGAGCTACCTCTACAATATCGTGCAGAGTTATTGAATTATTTTGGTTTTGAGACCTTTGTTGATGAAGTTCGATATAGGCGGGCCGAGTGCCGGGCGTTTATGGTCCCAAATGACTGTAGCAAGTGTATTCACTTTCCCAATAAATATCCCGGTTGGAAATGTGTCGGCTGTAAATGGGATATATCTTACAAAAATGTTAAATCACGTTGGGAGCCGAGAAAGGAGGAAGAAAATGAAACTGACGCCTGAACAGCAGGCCTTTTACCGATATGGGTTTGTCAAAGCCTGCTTATGTCTTAAAATTCAAGAGGCTCGTGATTATGCGCGACACACCTATGGGACGACCTACGCTAAATTAACACCGAAGGAACGGGCTGATTGCCGGAAGCAATTTCAAATTGAATTTCTTATCAATCTGGTTAGAGACCGGAGAGTCACATGCCGGGCATGGGTACCGTCGCGACAACGCGGATGTTCTACCTGTAGGCACGATGGGACTCATTACAAGCTTTGCGCCCTTTGCCACGGTGAAGGATGGCCTGTCAGCTGGGAACCGAAAAGGAATTCCCCAGGTAAGATGAAATGACAAATTCTACTAAATAATATTCTTGACAAAACAACCGGGGGTACTACAATACCTCCGAACTCCAATCAAATTCAATGATGAAGTTAGACCCTATCGTACCCTCCTGCGCTCACTGCCACTACAGCGACCTGCCTTCGGAGTCGTTCCCGTGTTCAGATTGTGACAAAGACTATAGCCAATTTACGGCTAAGTCTGGTTGCTGTAACTGCGTACTAGCAAGCATGTCACTCTGCCAACCTGATTGTTTCACCTGCAATTCATCCTGGGCGGAGATTAAGAACAACAAAAAGAAATAACCACCCCATGTCTCAAACCAAACTTACAGACTCCTGTGACCATTGTGTCTATAGTGAATTGAGTCCGAATGTATATCCCTGCTCAAAATGTTCGTCCCAGCGGACCCATTACACTCCTGACCCCATATGTCAGAACTGTGAACATGCGGACACCCCTGTGGCAGAATATCCTTGTCAAACCTGCCGTGAAGAATCTGGTAGGAGACATTACGTAGAATCCACGGAATCCACGGAATCCACGGAACCTGTGTCTCCGTGCCAGTCCTGCCCGCACGCGGGAACCCCTCCGCTCCAACAGCCATGCGTGGACTGCGGTCACAATGGGTTTAGTGCGGGCATTCAAAGGTACATAGAAGCAGAGTACCAGCGGTTCGTGGAGGAAATGAATGCACGCCCAGCCGCCTGTATCTGCGGGGAGAATCCCGAATATGTGGAAGACAACATCTATCCCGGAGAAGTCCACCGCTATGTGGTCTGCAACGGGAGTCACCCCGTCCCCCATTCCCTGTCGGTCCACGGCGGCAATAGCCGGGAGGAAACCATTGGACGATGGAACGCTTTTATTTTCAATCTTAAAAACAATAAATAATTATGTATATGGCAAACACACCGCTCTATCATAATCAGGTCCGACAAATGCGTAAACTACTTCAGATTAACTTCGGCATACCCTGGGAAGAACTTGCGCTCATGACAGACAATGAAGCCGAAGAAACTCTGTCCTCCCTGGGGTACACCCTCGTCAAAACCGCCTCTGTGGATGACGGCACTCTGTACGTCGTCCCCAAAGACCTGCTCGAAAACGCTTTCACTCTAAACCGATGATTATGTTTCTAATCGGCGCGGCCATGGCTCTCTGCCTAATCTACATCATTGAGAATAACGAACCACTTTTACCTGCATGAAGAATCAAGGAAAACTCATCCAGCACCCAGGGCTCAAGTACCCACGGAAACCGCGGAATTGTACACCCACGGTAAAGAAGATTCCCTATGGCTACATGTCCACTCAGGAAATCGCGGAAGCCATGGGTCGAACTCCCACCTGTGTTCTCGTTACTCTGGAACGCCGCAAGGTGCCGAAGGTACGTTCCGGCAAGATGGTTTACTGGGACGGAGACATAGCACGGGAATATATTAAAACACTTAACTCAGACGTGTACGAGGGAATTCCTAACGGATATACGGATATGGAAGGAGCCCTGGAACTCACTGGTTTTAAGAATGGGGCGACCCTCTCCACCATGTTTAAGCGCGGGCAGGTCCGGCGTGTCCGGTACCGTGATGACATGGGTGCCGGGAGAAAGACGCGATTCGCGTATAATATTCTTGACCTGGAACGGCATATGGGCTTAACTAATGTCACCGAAGATGACGACGAATAATAACCATCAAATGGCAAAAGTCAGCAATCAGGAGGCATTACTGACAATTCTGTCCTGGGTCGATTTATTCGACCCTGACATGAGCCTGACCCGACTCCGCATCCTGCTCGCCCTTCACGGTGCGGGGGGCACCCCCACGCTGACGGTCAAGGTTTTGTCTCGCTATCTGTCTCTTTCCACGTCCAACCTTAACTATAATCTCAAGAAACTGATGGAGGATGGATGGGTGGAGATTGTAGAGGATAGCGAACCTGCTCTCTATCAACTGACAAGACGTGGCAGAACCTTCTGCCGCGATATATTCAAACCCCGAAAGTACATCAACAAATGACTCACGAAGAAATTGAAAAGGTAGCTGAACAGCTATACACCCTGACAGAATCCCGTACTGCATGGTCTGAACTTGACACTGCGGGCCAATACCCCTACGTCAAACTGGCACTCAATCTGGGAGAAAAGAAACCGGAAATTCTTGGTGAACTGGTTTCAAAGTACTGCGTCGATTTCGGAATGCCCAGCAAGTACAAGGCGATTGTCGCTGGGATTATTTCCGGGATTCTTACGGTACTGGCCGCTTTCGGTCTCATCTCCCAGAACAGCTGTACCCGTGTCGATATGACGGAAGACCATGCAATTATTTGTCGTGGCGATTCCTGCATTGTCCTTGAGCCGGGCCGGATTTCCTACAGCCAGGCCCAGCCGGAAACGGACGTGCCTCCGGTGGTTCAGGTAAAACCCAGCAAGAAGTAATATGGCCGACAACGAGGTTCAATATTCAGAACTGCCCTCAGCCCCGGACCTCTTTAATCATCCGGTACCCACGGTTCCCGTGGGTACCGAATTGTTTAATGACATGCCGCCGTTCGATTCCCTTCCTGACCCCATTGCCCCAGTTTACGGTGAAAGCGATGTCATGGTACATACTCCGTCGCCGTACAACGACGACCCCCTGATGCGGAACCGACCGGAGAATATGTTCGCTATCGTCTATGACCCAACGAACAGCGGAGCCAACGCGGCCATCCAGTATGTTGCTGGGGTAATTATCGACAGCAATGAGGTTACTAAAATAGGTGGGGAACCGGGAACCCTGCACAATGTCGAATCCAAAGAGCAGGCACCGCTGGACAAGGACATTACCTGGTACCTCAATGTAAAAAGCGACCGAGCCAGTTCCACGGTGACGAGCGTAAAAGACGAGAGTGCTGACTTCTCCGTTCCTCTGGCCAAGATGACTCGCGGCACCAACGGGTACATTCAGCAGTTGCACCGTGGTGCTGTGTTCATTGGCGGTGGTAGCGGAGGCGGCACGTTCCCGTTTAAGGTTACTATCTCTAAGGAGCAGGACGATTCCGGCGCATGGCATACCTACGCAGTAATTGTTGAGGGTGGCTTCCGGGACACTGACCGGAAGAAGGCTACCGTGGATGGGTTCAAGGACGGGAAGGCTAAAGTGGAAATCGTCACGGACGGCGAACTTCCCATCCTGTTGGAGTGGGAATACGCATGGCCCTATACCGGGCTGACCCAGGCCAAGGTGGTTGTTGATGATAAGCCCTGGGATGGGAAGGAAGTCGTTACCCCTATTACCAGTGAAGAAGGGAATGGTAAAAGTAAATGCGCTTTAGCCATACTGACCGTCACCCGCGCTAAGGATGGGACGCTCGACGCGGTTGTTAAATCCCAGCTGGTCAATACCGGGTTAATTGCCATGTGGTATAGCGGCTACGTTGACGGAGTATCGGGCAACGTCGGCCAGTATGCAGAAGCCAGTACTGTATCACCATGAGTTCTCTTCTTCTCTACCCCAAGCCATTGCAGGGGAATAGGCCCGCTTCATTTCTGCAACAGTGGCACCAGAAGCTGACACATCCCTTCAATGAGATGTACTGGTACGGAACTCCCGGACCTACACTTCACGGTATGCCAACCCCGAACGGTCTTGCTATACCCATTAAAGCGGATGCAACTTACCGACCGGGAGTCCGGTGCAAAAATATCAGTGATGCGTGGAAGATATACAATACCCTGAAAGGATTAAAGACTCCAGAAATGACACCTGTATTGCCGAGCCAGGCAGGATGGAAGACCCATATCTACCCTACGGAATCTGTACGTGTCTTTGACTACGAAGTCTGGAAAGTGTGGCACCCGAATCAGCCACAGCATGAGATGACTTTGGATGAAGTCAAGACCTGGCCCATACCTACAGAGGGTGGCCTGGGAGGTTCCATTTACGTGGTGACGTATAATGAGAACGGGGTTCTCATCGATAACACAGCCCGGTTCCTAATTGACCAGGTATGGTACATTGAAGAAGAGACGGGAGCTGTTTACCTGGACCTTCGCTACAATATCACAGGCCAGTATGAACAGAGGGTTTCCGGTGTTGGCCGAACCTTCAACGTATCAGCTGACTTCGGAAGACGACAGCACATCAATGGAACACAGTCCCGTATCATCCAGTGGACTGGCGAGATATGCGGCGTGACAGTCGATTTCCTTGCTTCCTACTTCAGCTATGCTCCTTCCACGGTAACAGTCCCCCAGGTGCCTGTTCTTACCACATTCTTCAAAGGAATCCAGTTTACTACCCTTTGAACATTTCAATACAGCTGTACAATCCCCCAGCGGATTTCGTACATTGAAATGTCAGAGCGTTTAGATTGCGAGAATATACGGAAAATGTATATTCTCGCAATCATTTTATGGAGGAATGACGAGGAAAGTAGTTGACAGAAACAAACTCTCCACTATGATGGGGGTCATGTCCGAACCATTACCCAATCACGAATTCGATGATTTTGTTTTCATCATCTTTGCGTACAACGCTACGCTTGACTGGCCGGAACGAGAGTCCCTGCTTGTCCACTACTCCGTCAACTACCTGCTCAACCACGGAATCCACGGAACCCGTATCACCGTTCTGGCCAATGACCTGTCGGTATGTTCCTGGGCAAATTTGCAGGGGTTGAAGTTTATCCAGCTTAAAGCCACTGACAAGGAAACTGTTACGGAAGCCATATCCACCGTGATGCGGGAAAACCCTGAGAAGAATGTTGCATGCCTCAATACTGTATTCCCTGTACGTGAATCCGACCTCCTGTCTCTGATATGTAGCCAAACCCGAACGGAAAAGGATAAGCTCTTTATCTCTGCCCACATGGGTGCCAAGTATGAGAAGGACGACAGGACAACATCCTGGGGCACTACTCTGAACGGAAGTATCATAGGCTTTCGTCATGACTCTGATATTAAAGCTCTCTTCCATCCTAAGAACATTTACCCCGTACTTCACACTGCTGAATGCGGAAATTATAAGGTCTGTTTCAGGTATGAGTACATGAAGGAACCCCTGGAATCCGCGGTTGCCGTGGGATATAAGATGTCCGCATGGTCTGCCCCCTGTCCGTCAGAATATCCTCGCAGGGTGGAAATAAAGCTGGACAACGGAACGGATGCCCGCTAACCTGAAGCCCATGAACAACACCAACTTATACTTTGACGGTGCGCTTGGCCAGTTCATAGGAAAGCACAACTATGACCTCATCAGCGTTGACCCAGACCTCGAAGTCCAGCACGCCACGTCGTCTAAGACAATCTGCCTTGGAGCCGACTTCCAGGGAAACATCAACCTGTACATCTCCCATGCCGCCGCGCTGGGGTTGACGGGCAGTGCTTTCTCCTGGGATATTTATCTGGCTCCATACAACAATGCCAATCTCCCTGTCTGGGAGAATATAGCATCCGGCAATACCTCCGCAGAGAAACCGGGAGGGACTACAGATACAGTTCTCCTGGCCACTGACATGTTTACCCTGGGCCTCGAAAAATATCCGCGAGGCGTTTACTGGATGAAACTGCATTTCAGCAATATGTCTGACTGGATGCGTTCCTTCCCCTTCATTCTTCACATCATTTAACCGACATGAAATTAGACCTCAACAAAATACTCCGGCTCTACCCTCTCCTTAAAATCCTCCACTATCAAACAGGGGTGGGGTTCCATCATGAGAAATATGACGATGCCCTCGACTGTCTGGGGGAGATAGCAGACAAGTACATCGAGACTTACATGGGGCTGAACGGACGGGACTGGGTTGCAGGGACTTCCCCCATGCCCAAGCTCGTAACTGGTACGCGCCCCTGTGTTGTGCAGTTCCGCATGGAAATCGTCGAGACACTTGTTCCCTACCTCTATCAACTGGCCAAGGGACAGAAGGCTCTGAACAAACTGGCAGAAGACTTTGACGAAGCCGCCCACGGAATCCTCGGTCTCCTGGAAAACTACAGCAATCAATAAATCAACCAAACACACTATGCCCTGCAACGTACAGCGCGGAGAATTCTATATTGCCAACGACGGACCGGAAAGCAATTCCGAAATCATAGCAAACGTACTTCCCAGGATGGACGGGATTCTGTCGCGGTCCCGCTCCATGACCTGGGGTATGATTAGCTACACCCTGTCCCACCTGAACAATCCGTTCGGCATTGCTCTGGAACATATGCGGGTAGGTTTCGCGGCGCGCACCGCATCCCTGCCGGACGCTATGGGGGTGGTCGATGTATCTCACTGGATTATCATTGAGAAGGTACCTATCTCTTTTGAGGACTTCCGCTGTGTCTTCAAGATTCTGGAACCCACGGATTCCCCGGATGAGCGGAAAGATTATCTTCTTCATGGCAAGTGGTTTACGCCCACCAAGGAAATCAAACTGAACAACGATATGATTACCCGGTTCCACTGGGAACTGGGCTATCCTGAAAACGAACGAATCAACCTGCTGGAAGACAGCACAGAAGAAGACGATGACACAGAAAGCTAAAATCAAAAAGATTCAACAGCTGGTCGGCGTGACTGCTGACGGCATTATCGGACCGAAGACCATTGATGCAATTCTTAAACGGCTAACCCCGGAATCCACGGGTACCGGGGAATCCACGGATTCCGTGGATGCTCATGAAATCCGCAACCGGATGGCCGCTAAAATCCTGAACATGGAGGACTACAAGATTACCGGGCCAGAATCCCTGCGGGTTACGCGCCTTCCCTCCGGCGATGGTGGCGGCACCTGGGAGATTGCAGGTATCTGCGACGGGATTGAACCTGACGTATTTAACCGGATTAAATCCTTGCTGGACAAAGGACTGCGGGAAGAAGCATGGGAAGAATGCCTCAGTTACGTACTTGAGAATACCGCAACCATTGCAAGCTATCTTCCGAACTATGGCTTCGGCTACGAATTCATGATTCGTGACCTGGCCTTCAACATGGGTAATGCTGGAGCCATTAAGGTCATTCAGGGGATGATTAACAGGGAGGGCTTAAACGAGATTGCCGTGGACGGGAAGTGGGGGATTAAAACACAGACAGGCCTGCTGGGGCTGACCTCATCCCTGCCGGAGGACTACACTATCAGGGCCCTAGACCAGGCGGCTCGTGCAAGGTATGAAAGCATTGTCAAGGCCAACCCCGTTAAGAAGAAGTTCCTTAAAGGCTGGTTTAACCGATGCGAAGCTCGTGTTAAGTTTGCCGAGACTATTATGTCAAGAAAATAATTCTTTACAGCAATAAATTCATTTAGTACCATGGCGGTGAGGTAAACCTTGCCGCCATGTTTTTGTATAGTCTCGCAAGCGTGGATGCAAATGTCTGGACAATGTTCCTGACACGCATCGTTGATGAGATGAGCCCTGCGTATCTGGTGTTCGTAGGGCTTATTTACGTGGCGGCGAAGCTTGCCTATAAGTACCTTAGTAAAAAAATTGATTATACTCTTGACAAGGAGAAATCTTTTTTAGTACTTCTACAGGAGGCACTGCGGGTTATCTCTGAACTGGATGAAACTCTGGACCAGCTCCACGGTAAACTGGATTTCCTGCGGAGGGACCACGAAGAACTGTTAGAAATCGTCAAACACAGCGGCATGAACAATGAAGCTACTCCCAAAACTATTCCGAAAAGAACCCGAACCAGAAGGAGTGATTAAGAACATCACCAGTCTGGCTGATGAGTTGCAGGTTAAATTACACGTCTGCGGCGAACGCATTGCCAAGCGGAATCAGTTCTACGCGACTCTGCCCCTGGGCCGTGAAGGTGAAAGAAAGCTACCCAAGAATCAGTGGGTTTACTTTCTGCGTGGTTCGGTAGGTATCAAGTATGTTGGAGAAAACCTCACAAGCTCTGTTACTTACATCCGAACACATGAAGAGATTAAGCTTCCCAATCTTATTGACAGCGAACGCTCACATAAACTTCGTGTCATAAACGGATATATTATTGACAGAAGAACAAACCGGAAGTATTCTGCGGGTGAGTCGATAGACTTTCAGCGGGGAGAACCTATGCACTTAACCATAAACGGATATGTGTGGATGACCTGGACACCCCCGCTTCCAGGTTCAACACTTCCGTTCTACCACTCAAATCATGCCTCTAATTCCTAATACAGGAGCATCAAACCCACAACCTCCGATAATTCCGATAGGAACCACGGACAGTTCATGGCGTAACGGGCATAACCCGGACCGTCCCATGGGGGAACCCATCATCAATTTCCCCTATGCCGTAGTCAAGAACGTCATGTTCTTCGTGGAAAGGATTGTCAAGAATCCCAACGAATTGTCGGCAGAACTGGGTACTCCCTACAACCCCACAGCGGGAACTACTTTCCTCCCTTTCATGCGTGAAGCTGTGCTTGTCCATGTCGAACCCGTAGCGGAAGACACGCGCCGCCACATCTATCGGTTCTACTACATGGTCCCACCACAGGAGCAGTATCGGTATAACATCCAGGATATGAAGAAGATTCAGGATGGCTATACGCTCAAGGACACTGCCGCGGATGGAAACTTCATGAGCAGTGCCGCTGACGCTGAAGACCTCAAGGACTTCTATGAAATCATTCGTGAATGGGTTGAACCCACGGATTCCGCGTACACCCCGTTAGCCCTTGGTTCCTTTGACCCCAGCAACGAGAAGCTTGACCCTGACTTCTATGACCTCCATGATTATACGGCCTACGATGCCCAGCTGGTCTATGAAGAAGTTGGCCGCTTCGAGCAGGAACATCTCAACAAGTACTTCCGTAAAGTTACACGGGTGTATAAAACTCTGCCCGGTCCTGTCGTTAAGGAGTTTATGCCCAATAACATGTGGGTAAAGGGAGACACTGTATGGGAAAACGGTGGGCCCGGAACTTCCGTACCGGAGAACGAATGGGTATCTCAGAACGCTATCAAACTTTCCCGCGAGGTGTGGGCCGCCCCACTGTGGGAAGGTGAAGGAGGGGCAGAGCCCGGACAGGCACGCATCCCTTTCATGCCCACCAAAGAGTTCGAAGGTAAACCTCTTAGCACTGGATGGGATAAGGGCACGTACCCCAGCCTCCAGAACTATACGGTGGTTACGATGTTCAAGCGCAATTCCTCCATCGTGGAGAATGAACAGCAGAACAGCCTTTCCGGCAACTGTTGCAACCCGGACTCCCGGTTTGTGCGTTGCATCAATACCACGGTGACGACCAGCCAGTCAGTGGACTGGACGGCCAACGGAGACCTTCCATCCATTGAACCCCCGGAACCCGGTGAGAACTGTAGCCAGTGGAGAGTGGATAGTAGTGTCGTTGTCCGGGAAGGCTATAGCCAGAAGGAGACGAGAAAGCAGTGTACCACTTACGAACAGATTGACGAGTTCTGGGAGAGCCAGTTCGACCGGATAACGAATCAGGTTTATCCGGTGCTTCGTAAAATCGTGCATGAACCCTCCACCGAGTTCGATAAGGACTGGCAGGAAGAAGGGTTCAAGAAATACACGGACTCCGTGGGTAACGTCTATTACGGACGCAAACTGGAATCCCCGGTAACTGAGGTTTCCATATCCATCCCTGACACTGTGTGGGTTAAAGAGAACTACAGCCTCAGCGATTTCTCCGTTGGCGAGGACAACCCCAGCCCTACGGGATTGCTTTCTAACCTTAATGTCATCAACGGATGGAACGACCCCAGCTATCCTTCGTTCTCCAACTACTTCGCATTCACCTGCGAATTCACTTCCAACAATCCGGGGAGAGACAGGGGAACCGTGGTAACGGTCTATTACAAGAACAAACGCTGGTGGCCCATGTATGTGCAGAATAGCATGCCCGTGGAGCAATCTCCTGGCACCATCTCTACGGCCAACCATTACTACAATGTCAACCCGGATGGCCCATGGTACACTGCGGACGGCCTTTATCGGATTAGCATGGAGGGGATTATCTCCGACACGCTGTACGGTGAAGGAGTATCTGGCCAGACCTGGACGCTTCCCATAGGTTATATGGATGGTTCAGGGATATATAAGCGGGGAACCTACAACCCCGAAATGAAGTTTACGGTTGGTTCTCTCCCCACGGGGATTAGCAAGGTATTCCTTGATGTCACTAACGGTCAGCTCAATATGCTGGTCTGGGTAGAGAACCCTAATGGCATCGCCATTAACGGGAACATTCCCATTAAGCTCAACGGCACCAAGATATTCGACATTGCAGTAACCTCTTCCGTATCATCGTCTAATGAGCCTCCTTCTGTTGTGACCCGCAATGGCGAGAAGAGCGAATACACGGATGGAACCTACTCATTGAAGGCGGCAGTAGCAAACCGGATTGAACTCTCCTACAATGGAACGAGATACCCTTACTTCCAGTTTGGTGCGACCGTAGCTACCTTGACCGGGAATACATTCAAGCTCCAGAAGAATACCAACGTGTCCCGCGTCGTACTCCGGCAGTGGGTGAACCCCTGTTACGCTGTTGATAGCTACATGCAGATTCCCGGCATTGGCTATTACCGAAAGTACACCACCACCATGAACTACAGTTTCCCCGCAGTGCTGGGAAATGTTTCATGGATGGCCTGGAATACGAGGCCCGACATGTCGGGTAAACAGGGTGGCCAATACTTCCCGTCCACGAACATGAAACGGGATTCCTACTCAGGCCCCTGCCGTGCCGTGGTGGAAGAGCTTTTCAGCCCGGACGGCTCCTGGCCCAGCACCTGGGGCCTGGGAACTTCTCCCCAGTTCACTACGGCCAGCGGATATTTCTCTACGCCGTTAGTGGACTTCCGTCTTCCGGCCTGCCTCCACACCCAGTTGAACTTTACGGTCACTATCGGAAACCAGGATGCCAAGTGGACTCCCGGAGTCTTCAATGCAACCTTCCCGGCAACCAGTGTTACCGACTGGACCTCCGTGACATCCTACTATGCATCCCCGTGGAACGGCGGCATGCTGTGCAAGAAAGTAACCATCTATCCTCCAACCGCATAATCTCATGGCGTTCATTACTAAATCCTATTTGACGTATCGAAACGTATGCGACGAATTGTGTATGCTCATTACCAATACGCCGCCCTCCAAATCCAATGTTGACTTCCGCAGGATTCTGAAGGAAGCCCAGAACCTCCTGCTTAACGAGGCCACGGTTTCCCCGGATTCCATGGCAATCCTTGATTTCGAAGGAGTTGAACGGAATGGAATCATTGCCCTCCCTGATGAGTACGATAGTATCGTTGCGGCATGGACACCGGGGGGACAACGGTATAACATCGTTGACCGGGCCATGTTCGAATCCAACACCTGGTTCCGTAGCGAGTACCCCCGCAGGCCGCACGGCTCACCCCCTCTCATGGTGGACATGGGGCTGAACGAGATGAACCTCCGTACCTATGCCGTACTGTCTGGTAGCAATGGCATCAATGACAAGGATATGGGCATGACCGTTTCCGCGCGTTGCGCTCTCCGCGGTCTCTCCCTCAATGTCTATGATGATAAGGCATGGGAAGATAAGGAGGTTCGTATCTATCCCGGATGCCTCCCCGCCCTCAAGGCCATGATGCTGTCAGTGGTCTATAATGAACAGGGCAATACCCAGATGGGCACCGACAGCTATGGACTTGCGGTCAAGTACCTGAACGACCACCTCCGCAAATATCGTCAGGGAACTTATCAAGCTCCCAACATTGTACAGAACGGCGGGCTGATGCAGAGCCCCGGCCTTAACCTCATGTAAACCATCATGGCAACTCAATCCACAGATATCAGCAGTGAAGGGAAGAACCCGGCAACCAAGTCTCCCCGGCAGAAGATAACCGAAGAAGTCCTGCCCAAGGTGAACCCGGATGTTCCCCTTCGTCCCGTAACCAATAACGACCCGAACAAACCAGTGGACGCTAAGGCATTGAACGAGGTGGCCGCGGCAAACAGCAACCGGGGGATTCAACGTCCCCCGGCATCCCCGGCACCCGCGAATCAGTATGGCCGCGGCATTACGGAACCTACGGTTCCGGGTGCCGTGGACCCGAACAGTCAGGCCTATGCGGAAGCACAACGTGCCAATTACCAGAAGCTCATGGCCCAGGGACCCACTGCGGAGGATAGGCTTCTCATGCGAGGGGTGGACCAGAATGTAAGCAGAGGGCAGATGCCCGTTGGTAGGGTACCAGGAGCCACGGCATCCCCGGTACCCACGGGTTCCGGTGCCACCCGTCCCACGGGTTCCGCTACTCCGGCATCGCTATCGCAGGAAGCTTTCGGCACAGACATTAAGAACAGGCTCAGCCCTGACGACTATAAGCTATATCAATCACTGAACCCGGCCAAGCAGACTGAGCTCTACAATAAATGGAAGGAACAGCAGGTAAAGCAGAACCCCTCCCTGCTCACAGCACCGACAGGTTCTCCGGCGGCCCCGGCGGCCCCCGCTGGTGCCCTACCCTCCGGCGGCTCCCCTATACCCACGGCGCAGGTATCGCCGCCCGGACGTGATGAGAAAATGCTGGAGGTACTGCGTGACCCTACGGCAGACCCGCAGGCAAGGTCTCAGGCCAGCACCTATCTGAAGGTCAAAACCATGTACGCACAGAAGGCGAAATTCGGCAACGAGATTAAAGCTCTGGAACGGGCCAGCCGCGCATATACACGCCAGCTGGGGAACATGTTTAAGAATCCCCTGAACAGGAGAGACCCGAAGTACCAGCAACAGTACGAGCACTGGAAGGCTCTCCGAAAAGGAAATCCACAGGCGAAGCTCATCATGTTCAATGAGTTAATGAAGCGACCGGAGTTTGCTTCCCTCAGTTTCAAATAATATTGCTGACAGAAAAAGTTAGTATTTCTCTTGACCTTAGCCCCTGCTTTGATAGACTTAGGCAGTCCCTCGAAGCAGGGGCGCATTGTATTAGAAACCAACCTATTAAGTAAATGGCTATTGACTTTACTACAGCTAGCCCGGCAGACTGGAACCCCAGTTCTGAAATCACCGGAATCCGAGAAGCCCGCGCCGCAGAAAAGCATGCGGCATGGCAACGGGGTCAGGAGCAGAAAGCTCTCGACCGTCAGAAGAAGGAAGCAGAAGAAGCACAGAAACAGGCCGTTAAAGGCGTAGAAGCGGAAGCGGATTTCTTCACTCACCTGTCCGGCGTACTGGACACCGAACGCAAGGAACAGGAAAAACGAGCCAAGGAACAGAAGACGGAAGCAAGGAAAGAAGTTACCGAGGCCCGTGCCGACATTCAGTTTGAGCAAGGGCAGGCTGACCGTGCGCGTGCTGAACGCGACCGGGATGTCAAATCCCTGTCCCGCCGCAACATGGGGCTCAACTTCGAAGCCCTTGAGGACATGACCGACTACGTTGGCCGCAGTGCCGATAGCTTTGTTGACCTGAAAGAAGGGGCCAAGGCTAACCCGCAGGTGATGGAAAAGCTTGGCAACTCTCTGGGTCTCAATGTCGTAAGCTCCAACTCCCTTACGCCTACCGACCCTGCATTCACTTCCCGGTTCGGCTTCTCTGTCGGTGCGGATGGACAGCCAGTTATTACTGAAAAGTTCCTCGCTATTGCCGCCGACCGGAACCGTAGCAGTAAGGATGTAAGCACGGCGATTGCCCGGACTCTGGCCGCTGAACGGAAGAGCTACATTAAAGCGAATACGACTGCGGCTCCTGACAGTGCCGCGAAAGCGGAAGCGGAAGCCCCGGAAACCATGGAAGCCGAAGAGATTAAGGCAATCATCGACAGCATTCGCCGCGAGGATGTAAATACCTTCAATGCGGCCCGCAAGATTTACGACAAGTATAATACGGCATCCACGGAATCCATTCAGGGTAAAGCCGCTAAACCCCGCGAGGCTAGCGTGGGGGAGCTTGGCGTTGGCGAATCCTTTGACACGGCACCTTCATTCACTGGGAATGTATTTGCTGAGCTCGCCAACTTGTCCAAGTCCCCCAGCACCATGTTCCGTCTCGTCCGCGACTACGGCAAATACGTAGCTGACACGGCATCCACGGTAGCCGCGGATGCCCGTGCCGCTGGGGCCGGGAAGCGGGCCGTCACTGCCGCGAAGACGATTGACAATCTAGTTAAGCAGATGGAGGACGAGTATGAGGGCATCAACTCCGTAGCCCTCCGGGATGCTTTGATGAACGAAGCCAAGGTTGCCGAGGCCGCCGTGAAACGGTTGGCCCCCATGGTTGACCTCGACGAGATGCGGGCCATGGCTGACAAGAAGAGCCATGAACTGGGCCGCACCATTGAATCGGATTACCGCCGCGATTATGCTGACACGCTGTATGCCGAACTGGAGAAGCGCAATCCAGGATTGAGCCGTGACCTGATTCGCACGCTGGGAACTACGGAACTCCTGAATGCCCAGACCAACGGCCTGAAAAAACGCGGCAGTCTTGATGACGCGGTTGCCGGGGCCATGAGTCAATACCGCAGTGCGGCTGGTCAAGTCGCTGACGTTCTTACCTTCCAACCGGGAAGTCAGGTAGGTAAAACCAGCGACCCTCTGAGTACTATGGAATGGCGGCAGGGTGCGCGTGGTTGGGAATATGGCGTAGTTGGCGGTCCTACCTTTGAGGTCAGCACCGAACAACTCCGCGACTACATGAAGAACTACGGGATTAAGAGCACGAAAGACGCGCTCAATTCCCTCAGTCATGCGGCGCGTCAGGGGGACCTCAACATTGGCAGAGGTACGCTGTTTGCATACAACCCTCACACGAAAGAGGTTGATACAAACGCCACACTCCAATACAACCCCAACGCCCTGTATGATGACGACCTATTCAATCGTAGCGTCAACCAGTTGCAGGAGTCAGGAGCAGACCTGGAGCTGATTGAGAAAACGATTGAGCAATGGAAGAAGGCCCGCACCAAATCCGCAAGCGAAATGGTCAAGCAGAACATGGAACTGGAAGAAACTCTGGGCACCCTCCGCGATACCTGGATGGGAACTGGTGCCGGATTTGCTGGTGGCTGGGTCATGGACCGTCTGGATAAGATGCTGTCCTTCAAAGAGTTCTATAACAATGGCAAGGAGAATGGCCAGAGTGATGAGCAGATTCTTGCCGCATGGCAGAAGGAAGGACAGGGGGCTATTAACTCCATCCTGCGTGGCCTTCAAATCGGCACACACAAATTTGCTGACATTGGGACGGGTGCTGTTGCGGGCTCCCTTCTTTTCGCCTCCAACCTTATAGGCAGTGACACTGGCCGGGAAAAAGCCCGCACCATGTGGAACACGCTGAATGAAAAACAGCAGGCAGAAGGTGAACTGGTCAAGGGGAATCTCATGGCTGACATGTCTGCGGAGATTGTCAACCTGGGATATCAAATGGTGGCGACTCATGTCGGTGGTACGGTCGGCAGTATTGCGGGCCGTGCTCTGGAACGGACTGCGGTCAATGGTCTCATTAAGGCCAGTGCCAAAGTCATCGCCCGAAAGACGGAAGCCCTTGTCCCTGCCGCGCGTCCCGGCCTTGCTGGAGGTATTAGCGGTGGTGTTCAGCGTGTATTAAACCGAGCCGCCGCGATTGACCTTCAGCGGGTTGGAGCTGGTGCCGGGGTTAATACCGTCATTGCCAGCCAGATAGTTCCGCAGGCATACTCCGAAATCTTCTATGCGGTTTACGACCGTGAAATGGAAGGTAAGGAACACACTGCGGAAAACCTCGAAGCCGCTCAGGCAAAGGCTAATCGCAGAGCTATGATGGGTGCTGGTATCGCGGGCGGCATGTCCGTCCTGATTAACAACCGTATGGGTATGGAATCCTTTATCCGTAAAGCGGTTGGAGCTAAAAACCTTCGCAGGGAAAACTGGTTCAACCGTGTGGATGACCGTCTTTCCAACTGGCGCAGGAAGAACTGGAAGGACATGACCAATGTGGAGAAGGTGAAAGCTGTATCTTCCTACCTGTACAGCTGTGCCAAGGTGTCCGCTGAAGGCGCAACCGAAGAACTCGCGGATGAGTTTCAGGAATGGGCCGTCACGGAACTGGCCAAGAACGGAGAGATTTCTGAACAGTCTATCGGTACGTTCGAAGGAGTCGTTGAAGTAGGAGCAAAGGTTGCTTTCCTTGGTGCGCTTGGCGGTGTCTATGGAGCGCGGATTGCAGGGGAGACCCCGGCCCAGTTCCAGTTGCCCGCTATCGAACCCACGGAATCCAAGGTATTCAGGGATGCGAGTCAGCTGGTGGATAGCACGGGCAAAGCCCTGGAATCCGTGGACCCCACGGGACCCGCGGCACCCTTGCTTGAAACAGGAATGCGGACGATTGAAATCGCAGGGGATAGGGGAGACGTGGAACTGGTGGCAACTGAATGGGTAAACAAGACCATAACTGACGAGGCCCTACAGCTGACGGATGAGCAGAGAAAGCAATGGATATCTAGGGCACCTGCCCTGGGTATGACCAACTTCCAGTCTTTCCGTGGCTACGTGCAGGAAGCTTCCGACAGGTATCAGTACGAAGGCGAATCCGCCGCGGCTGAATACCTTGCGGGCGTTATTCGCGACCTGCCCAACACGATGGCCTATGCCAACGATACAAACGTCAGTGTCATGCGCTCCATGCTGACCGAAGCATTCGACGCAATGAAGAGCCGCGAAGCCAACGTTCCCCTTGATGACCACCTCGACCTTCAGGGTACGGGGGATGAAAGCCTTGATGAAGCATCTGTCGTAATCAATACGCTGACCAATGAACCCACGGAAACCACGGAAGCCGTAGCTCCCGCGGAAACCACGGAGACCGCGGCCCGTGAGGAAGCCAATAAGATAGTAGCTCCTGTGCAGAACTTCCTCGACAATGGTACGGGGAGAGAAGCCGCCGAGGAAACCGTAAATACTTTGGCCGCAGGGACGGCTACGTTTGACCCCAACACCGGGGCATGGCTAGCCAGCGGCTCCTTGGAACAGCGGGCAGAAAAGCTGGTGGTGCTTAATAGCATGACCAGTCCCACGGGCCCCGTAGTTACCACGAACACCGGGGAGAGTATTGTCATGACTCCCAACGCCAGTATGTATGCGCCAAGTGCCAACGCCAAAGCGGAAGAAGCTCCTACTACCAAATGGGGGAACGCCGTCATGAGCCTTGACCTGCCTACGGACGGGACTGGAGTCAATGGTATTAACCTCCTGAACAGGTTGAGCGTCAACGCTACACCTGCTCAGAAGAAAGCCATTGAAGGATTGACGCAGGCTCTCAATGCCGCGGGCCTTGACCTCGCAGTCCGTATGAGCACAGCGACTGACGGTAACTTCTCCCCTGCCATGATTACCTACAATCAGGGTGCGGATGGTGAACTGGCTGGTGGCGTTATTGACCTCTTCACCAACAGGGAGAACGCGGTGGAAGGCACTACGGGTACACTCATCCATGAAGCTATCCACCTGCTGGACCGACACCTGCGGAAGAACAATGCAGAATATGGCCGGGAAATGAGCAAGCTTCGCTCAGCTATGGCGGCTCGCTTCAACGACATCCATGCAGTCTTGCGGGAGGCTTACGACAATAGCCTTGACCCCAACGAGATGAACGCAATCGCCGCTGTCATGAACGACCTGGCCTACGGGATTAAGGGTGCTGACGAGTTCGCCTCTGTGGTCTTCTCCAACCCCGTCATCAATTCTCTGGTAATGGGATTCACCGGGAAGAATGCGGATATGGACATGCTTACCCGGTATGCGGAAACGACAGGTAAACGTAAGCCGATTCACAATCGTATCATCGACTGGTTGCGCGACCTCTTTCATGAGGTTCGCAATGAAATGCAGAATGCGCCTGTTCTCGATGAGGCAGAATGGAACGCCTATGTCCAGCGCGTGGCCGACGTAGCCCCGGAAGGTGCCTGGTATAGTCTTGACCGACCGGAAACCTATGCAGTAAATGTGACGGACTACACCGGGAATAAGCTGGGTAAATCCTATTTCAACCCCATGGCCTATGAGAGCGGCCTCTCCCAGCGCATGAGCTTCGGTGTGGCCGCAGAAATTGTAGGCTCTTCCTCCGGCAACTGGGCGACCATGTTCCGCAACGGTTGGCGCATGACCCGCTGGGGGCAGGGAGGTATCAACGTTCCCACCCCGGAACAGCGTCTCGTCCTACAAGAACAAATGGTCAACCTGAGCGCATCCTATGAGCGCGTCAATAAGCGTCTGGGTAAGGTGAAGGAGCTTGCGGATAAGTATGTCCAGAAGAACAACCTCACCACTGATGCCCGGCAGAAACTTGCCTCTGCCATCATTGACACGGCAGGTAATCTGGACAATGACATCGACCCGGAAACCGTGGAACGTATTAACCGTGAAACGAATGCGGAGATTGCTCAGCTCAAGGAAACCCGTGACTACCGTATCAATGCGGCGAAGCAACACGTACAGAGGGTGGTTAATCAGAACGCTGAACTGATTCGTGCCGCCAACCTCATGGCCAACACCAGTGAAGGACGTGCATCCATCAATGAAATGATTCGTCTCCTTAACGAAGTTGGCCGGGAAGGATATGCATCTACGGTCAATGCCGAAACTATGGCTCCCGCCATGAACCAAAGGCTCACGGAATCCATGGATTCCCTGGGTTCACGGGTTCGTGACCTGGGGAATGCGGCTCTCGCCTCCCGCTACTATGCACTGGCACGGGACACCAAGAGCTACATTCTGGACCAGGTGAATGGAGTGGAATCTCCGTTTACTCTGGATGAATTGCAGGAGGGCTGGGATAATATGCGCTCCGACTATCTGCGTGACGAGCTGTCCAAGAAAGTTGAAACGGCCAACATGCTTCGCGACATTAAGGAGGCTAAGGCTCAAGCTCGTGAATGGATTAAAGAAGCCAACGCGGAATACGCGCAAGCCACGCGCCATACGGGTATTAAGGCAGACGGTACGGTCGTTGAATCCGGCATCGTTTGGAAGAAGCGTGATGCCGCCCTGCTGGAAGCCCGAAGGAAGAAGCAGGCCGAATTCATGGCTCGTCGTGAAGCTGGTGAAAAATACCTGAAGGAGCAAGGCGTAATCGGAAACCTCATCTACAATGCAGTTGTCGATGCCCGCAAGGAAATCGCAGTAACGCAAATGGCTATCGCCCGCATCACGGGTGACAGCAAGATGGAAGACAATGCCAAGCGCATGGACTACCTGCATCGCACTTATCTGGCTGTGGGTAAGCACGCTGGGGACTACACGAAGACGATGCGGGAAATCATCGCCAATCCTAACGGTGAAACCGCACAAGCCTTTAAGGGGCTTACCGTTCTGTTGAATGAAGCCGCGACGGCTCATGCCGAAACCCATCAGGGGGAGATGGCCGAAACCGTAAGCACCGTGCTGGACAATATGCAGGCACTTGCAACCCTGCATGATGAACTGAACCTTGAGGTAGTGCCCGCAGGGGACACGGCTAACGAGAACAACGCACTCCTGTTCAATGGTGTCGCCAAGAACTTCAGAAGTCGCAATATTCTTGACTTCATCCACGACAACTACGGGGAAATTCAGTTGGCTTCTGACCTCAAGAACGGAATGAATATGTCCAGCATCTACGATAAGGCCATGTCCATGATTGTGCAGAGCGACAGGTACACGGCCAAACGTCTGGACAAAGTGAAGCGCAGGCTTCGCACGGAAGCCCAGGATAAATACATTGAATCCCTCCTACAGGATAGGCCAGGTGATACGCTTCTGGACAAGCTGGGTTCCTTCAATTCAGGAGACGCTTTAGCCCACAGGATAAATGAAATCCTCCCCATGGTTCCGGTCAATGCCATCAACCAAATCTGGAATACCCCGCACCTGGATATTGAAGAGAAGCTGAACGACGTGGTGGACCTTCTCCGTAAGCAGGCAGAGATTCAGATGAACCTCAATGGTCTGGGCAATGTCATTAACGCTCAGGACATTAAGACGTTGGAATACCCCCAGCTCGCGGAACTGGCCATGGCTCATGCCAAGGAAGCCATTGACGAAGTGCTGTCCAAGAAACGCACCCGTGAAGACGTAACGTCTATGCGGAAACGTGAACCGGAATGGAAGCGCAAGGCCATGCACGAACTCCACGATACTACCATTGGTGAAGCCATTGGCGTATTGCAGAACACTGTTTCCCTCCAGTCTAAACTGGCAGTGAATCAGGTGCTGTCTGATGAATATGCAACAGTGCTTAAGGACCAGGGGGTTGTAGTCGCGGAGGACAGTGCGGACCGTACCCCCGACATGGTGGAAGTCATGTTGAAGAATAAGCGTAATTCCCTGAACGGACTCTACACTACGCCGGATATGGCTCGTGCCATTTACAAAATCTACATGCCCTCCGACGAAATCATGGACTCCAAGACCAGCACGTATGAGGATGTCCGCAAGTACTGGAAGAGCCACACAGGAAGACCTGGCTTCCTCTCAAAGACGGGCGGCTACATCAACATGGCCACTCTTATCGCCAGCCCAGGTTCCACCTTCCGTAACGCCTATGGTACTGCGGCTCAGATGCTTCATGCTGGTGCGTTCCCTGTGAAGGGGCTTAAGGACATTGGTTCCCTCGTGAAAGAATGGGGCCAGATGCACAAGCTCTACCTTAAAGCACAGGAAGGAGGCATTGGTGCGGAGTCTTCTGCTCAGAAGCTCCTACAGGCTGAGTCTAAATACAATGAGAAGATTCGCTACTGGCAGGAGATTGGTCTTCTCGACGCGGGGCAGGGTGAATTCCTTCGGAACATTTGGAAGTCCGAAGAGTTCGCGACAATGCAGGGAGAACTGGAATCCACGGATTCCGAGGATTCCTTCTATGCCTTTGCCGAAGCGTTAGAGGATAAGAGGTCCAAGACCACCATCAAAGATGCGGCCAAGAAGGCAGGACATGGTGTTGCATACCCCGTGAAATTGGCCGCCTTTGCTTACGGGATGCCAGATGCCGCGGCTAAGATTGCGTTGTTCGGTAATCAGCAGGCACTCAGCCGCAAGCAGTTGGAGGTCCAGCTGGAACGGGCGACCATGAGAGCGGCCGCTGGGGAAGAACTCAATGCAAGGCAGAAGGCCCTTGTCCGCGCGGCAGGTAATGGTGAAGTGGCATGGAATGCGTATGTCGATAGGCATGCGGCTTCCAAGGTAAAGAACCTGCTTCCGACAGGGACGCGCACGCCGAAATGGGTGAGGCACATGGGGTCGATTGTAGCCCCTTACTTCATGTTCCAGTACCATACCTTCCAGTCCGCTATGTATAACGTGGGCTACGGCATGGAAGAAATTAGCGACGGTGTATGGGCTATGAAGAACAGCATGAGTAAGGACGGTGCCTACCTCGTAACCCGCGGGCTTGGCCGATTCATGGGTTCCGCGGCGGCTCTGACTGCCATGCCCATGCTTTCCCGCTGGGCTCTCATCACAGCGTTGCATACTCTTTATGGTGATGATGAGGACAAGATGCAATTCATTACGAATGAGGGGGCACTCCGTAAGATGGCAGAGGCTGGACTCTTCCCGGAATATGACAAGTACGGTGACTTACTCGCCGTAGTGGACAAGGAAAGGAACGAGTTTACCTACTTTAATCTTGACTATGTGAACCCCTACAAGAACGTGGTCAAGAGCTTTGGTACACTCTACAGACTAGCAGTCAAGTATGACGAAGACAAGTGGTCCAGCAATCCTATGGGTGAACTTCACAACCTGTTGGAAGGCACTGTGTTATCTCCGTCCATGGGGCTCGCTACCCTGTTTGAAGTGTTAGATGCTGAAGGATTCCATTATCAGTATGCGACTACGGGCAATGAGAACGTGGACTTCATACCTGCGGTCGTCAATGCTCTAACCCTCACGGCGGGCTTCGAACCGTCCATGGGTGGCGGCCATACCTGGGAATGGGCTGAACGTCTGGCAACTACAGTGAATAGCCAAGTTCCGTTCTATAGTTGGGGTGTCAAGTCTATCCGTTCTCTGGGTGGAGATACCCCCGACCTTAGCTGGGGAGCATTCGCCGCGCAGACGATTGGTACGGGGATGCGTAGGCCGAAGGACCTGACGGAAACCTTCGCTCAAGGGTTGAAGAATTCCCAAGCTTCACTCAACCGAGCCAAGCGTATGACGATTCTCAAGCCGAACTACTATAAGCGAATGGAGTCCGGGGCTGACGTGGATGCCGTGGTTGCCGAGGAATCCGAGGCTATCATTAAGAGCTATACCAACGTGGTGAACGGGGTGCGCTTCGTCTATGGACTGAGCCGAACCTTGCCAGAGAATATGAGGGATGCTGTCCTTGCCTCCGCTATTGAACGTTCCGGCATGAGTGCCAACAGGTTCAAGGCGGCCATGAGTGGCATCCTCCCTGAACTGATTAGCAAGGAGTCTGCCAAGGAAGCCATTGCTCGTCTCCAACTGGAAGATAAGAAGGCAAGCACGACGGAACGTGGTCATGAACTGATTCAGAAACAGATTGACCTCATCCTCCAGCAGGCTGGAAGCGGTTCCGTGGATGTCAATGACAGAGCCTTGAGCCAGAAGGAAATTGATGGTTCTCTTCGACAGTAGGCTACATTAAATCCTTGACTTACAGAGGGCATGGGGGGTACAATCCTCCCATGCCCTCTTTTCGTATAGTACCCAATCATGTCAGAGCCACCCCTCCCGGTGGCTGGAAATTTATTGTCCCGGAATCTATGAGCGTTCGACTGAAAGGTGTTAAGGTTGAAGGCCCTACACTGGAACAGCTCAGGAAAAATGTTACCCGCCTCTTCATCAACAACGGGGAACCTTTCCGAAATGAAGCTTTCGAATCTGAACTATGCTCCTATCTCCCCCCGGAGTATTGTCAGACGTGCGGAGATAAGGGTATCGAGTGGCGGGAATATGAACCCATGTCTGCACGCAAAGTCCTGTCCTTCTTTGCCACGATGGTATTGTGGTATAGACAGGGGCACAGGTTTGTAAGCAGTGAAGAGGCTCGACGACGCTACGATATTTGCAGGAACTGCCCTCGTGCTACGGACGTACCTCCCCCAGGTTTGGATAAGGAAGGGTGTGCTACCTGCGGTGCCGAAGGGGCTGGAAGAAAATTCTTAAAAGAGAAAACACAAAATCTTGTGGACCTCTCTGGCGGGCGGCCTCCCTTATACTGCACCTTGTGTGGTTGTGACCTGACGGTGAAGGCCCACTTTGATATAGACTCTGACTGTTGGAAGAAAAATTCTTGACAATAATAAAACAACAGTCATACTGGCGTTGCTATGAAAGAGCAACGAACTAGAAAGAAACTAACACAATGAAGAGAGAAGAATGCAAAGTAGGAACAATGGTCCGGGTTACTTGTGGCGAACACAAATCTGCTATAGGTATTATCAAGGAAGATGATGGAACCGGAACATTGCCTATCAGAGTCAGATACATTGATGAGACAGGCTACGATTTCTACGAACCCTTTGAGTTAGAACCTTACTCATGCACAGACATTAACCACAACGAATCCAAAATGAAAACCACCTTTGAACCTGAAGAACTTAAAAACATAACCCTGCATAAGGGAAGCACCGCATATATCAAATCTTCACAGGGCGGGGTCCCTATCGTCCTTGGTGTTGAAGTGGACCATATCTCCTACGATATTAAACGCAAAACTGTTGAAGTGACATACACCAACCACCATTTCAGGACTCAGGAATGCGGCACTTTGAATCTGGAAGTATTCTTCTGTGCAGATGATGCCAACATGTCAGCTATTCGAGAATACGAACGTGTAGTCCAGAGCCTCAAGCGCGGCTGGGAATCAGCAGAAGCTCATTTAGAACAGCTCAAAAAAAATCATAAGGATAAAAACTATATCGTCAAATAAAGATTGACAGCTTGAATGGTAACATGGTATAAAACCCTTGCAACGATAGACATTCTGTTTGGACTGTAAGTTGTGTTTGGGTTCTTAGCATCAGCCCCCGTAGGAATTAACCTACGGGGGCCATGTGCTTATTTAGATTCAAGGTGGGCGACAAGTTGTGTAATCGCTCCAATGCAGGCTTGCAATTCGGAAGCTGGATTAACATCCGCTAGCCTGTCATGCGTCCAGATGTTGAAGAGTCGTACAAGAATCCTGTCCTCTTCACATTCTTTATAGCTTTTAGCCATCACTGTGCGCTGAAACTGTTTCAAGATTAGGTGAAGCTCATAGGTCTCAAATACTTTCGCCCAGTTTTTGGCATGGTATTCGAGGTACCACTTAGCCTTCTTGAGGTCTTCAATGCGGTTCTTCTTGTACCGTGAACGCATCAAATATTTTACGGCGTTGCCAAGGGCAAAGGGAAGCTTGCCTGTAATCTGGATAGCTTCAATTCCGCTGGGGTGTGATGTATAATGGGAGGGATGATTAACTGCATCATGGGTAATGGAATCCTCTTCAGGAATATCTGCAAAAGCCTGGGTCTTTACCCGGCTTGCCACTACCGCATTGATTACTTCGTGTTCTTGCATTGATTTATAAGAGCTTTATAGATTAAACGTTGTTGATATTTTTGAACAAAGTGTTGGATGTTTAGAATGAAATCCGCAGGGACTGCGACTAGAGTATATTTTCTAGCGTATCTTCGTAGCAGATACCGCACCATTCCATTTGTTTTTCCTACGATTTCTTTAGCTTTAACAGCATCTCCCACCAGTGTCACTACCATGGAAATATGGTGCTGAACACCGTTAAGATAATAACCGACCGAAAAGGCGTTGCTGTCTGCCTTCCACATTATAGCACACTCTGAGTCCTCACCGTAGCGAGGACCTTTGGATGCCTTCGGTCTATCACTGGCGAGAATTGCGCCATAGTTTAATTGACTGCTGGTTAAGGGTTTGGCACTGGATAGGTCCGTATCTACCCACTTGTCATGTTTAGGGTATAAGTCTGTTATAATACGCCTGCGGGCTTCAAGCTGGTCTCTCCCCAGGCGCACACCCCATGCGTGGTATGTCTCTTTAATTCGCCGATAGGAATCCGGGGTATTATTGAACAGCTGATAGCGGCCGGGGCCGTAGTATAGGCGAGGCATTAGTCCAGATATATAGCTGAGTTATGGATGCGATTTGGGCAGTGGGGGATATCCTCGAATGCCCAGCTTAAGCCGTATTTGTAGCTCATGGCTATCTTCAATGTAGTGAAGAGACTCCGTATCTGAGGCTGAGCCGCGCCATCAAGACGCATACGGAAGATATGCCTCCACTCCCGGAGGTTAGCAGTCATAGCAATGGTTGTGGCTGTGCAGTTAGGGAGAAGACCGCGGGCTTCTTCAGGGGGCAGTCCTTCTTCACTAATCAGCTCAGCATAAGTGTACACCAGAGATAGGCACTTACCTTTGAACAGCCTGACAACTGTGGAAGGGGTTGAAGAGTCTCCAAAGAACTGAGGCTTAACCAGTTGAATAATTCCCTTCTTGTTGTAGTTCACGTACCTCTGAGACTCCATAGAGAAGGCGCAGTGGCGGTGACGTACCAGCTGGTGAGTTACACTCCTGTCCGTAGTTAGAACGGCAGAGATATTGATGTGTTCCAGTACGCTTTCATGTCCCCTATGGAGAATTTTAGACAGGAAAGCTACCGGGTCTCCTTTAGGTTCGCTTTTGTAGCAGGTGCGTCCGGCTTCTTCTGCCATAGATATGGCCTCAGAAACAGTTTCCTTACTAAGGGGGAGTCTTACCTGCTGGTCAATCCATTCGATGTCCATTGTTGTCTGTGTTTAAGAGTTCTTTAATTCATTTTCCATTCTTCTCAATGCTGTTCTGGATAAGAGTTCTTTAACTCTTTCCTCAGCATCTTCAATGCTGGTGTAAGTCCAACCGTAAGTTCCCCATTCTTCAGGGCTTGGCAAGTATTCATCCCCAGCTTTAGTACCAGTGAAGTCATTGTCTTTTGTTCTGGTTCGGACAACGACCACTTCATACCTCCGGGTCTTCCCTTCGGGGTGGGTTTGTGAATAAAGGGCTACGTGTTTTTCCCTCCTTATCAGAGTACATGTGAAGGGTTTGCGGATGTATTCGTCAGGAATCTTTTTCATTTTGTTTGAGCATGTTTAGGAATTCTTTCTCACTAATCACCGGGACTTTATGGAGTGCCGCAACCTTTTGCTTGTGTTCTCCGGGGGAGTCTCCGACAACTAGATAGCTGGTCTTTCTGGATATATTCTCCTTAACACTGCCACCCATCCGTTTTACCAGCATGGCATACACAGAGCGGGGCTGGTTCAGCGTTCCCGTGATAACGAAGTTAATGCCTTTCAGGGTCTGGTTCTCTGGAAGGTTGCCCTTAACATCAACAATATCTTCACGCAGAACTGCGTAGTACATATCATTCCATGCAGGGTGCTGTTCAATCCAGTTCAGGATTTCCTCCGTCATTGCGCTTCCGAAACCTTCAATGTTCCCCTTCTTCAAATCGTCAGGGAAGAGGGTAAAGAAAGCTGACAGGGAAGAATATCTCCAGGACAGGTTTACGGCTCTGGTTTTGCCTATGTAGGGAATACCCATTGCCGCAATCCATTGCTCCAGTTTAGCGTCCTTTCTCCGCTTGTCAAGACATTCCTTCAACCTTTTAGTCCCTGGTATCTGTGTAATCATGTCATCATAATCTCCAAGCATCAGAGGGAGCCACGGGTACTGGGCATCCGAAGGTATCTCTGCACACAGGTCAAGGCTGTCGTCAACGTATTCACGGAACCGGGCAACGAGGTTGCGGGCTACCGCAGGCCCCATGCCGTCAATGTCCAGAGCGTTCTTCCCACAGGCGTAAACGAGACTAGCCGCCATGCGTCCCCAGCAGTTGGGGTTAGGGCATGCAAGGTTGTCCGCTTCCAAACCCTTCTGCACGATAAGGGAGTGCTGACATTCCGGGCAGGATGCAGGGGACTTCGTACCAGTATTTGCAGGCTGAACCACCTTTCGGATAAAGGGAATGATTTCTCCTGCTTTCACCACTTCAACCACGTCCCCGACATGATAGAGCTGGGCGTTGGAGTAGTTGGAAAGCGTGGCACGCCGGACTTCGGTACCTCCAATGATAACTGGGTCAAACTCTGCCACTGGGGTCAATACTCCGGTTCTTCCTACCTGCCAGACAATCTTTCGGATGGTGGTATCTACCCCTCGCGGGTGGAACTTGAACGCAATAGCATCCTTCGGGTGGTGTGCCGTAGGTTCTCCGGCCTCTTCAATATCCTGCAACGAAATCAGTTTAAGGACAAGGCCGTCCGTAGGATATTCCGTATCATACTGAAGTCCCTTTTGAAGAGCCTCCAGAAAATCCTGGGTAATTTCCCCATCAGTCAGGGGATTCCATATGCGTTGAGGGGGAACTACTCCGAACTGGCGTTCCATATAGACACCCGCATAAGCGCGAGATACGGGGGCTTCCATGTCGAAGGGCATGAAACGGATAAGGAGGTCTTCCGCATTGAGGCGATTGTTCCTGAGCTGTCCCACAGCACAGGCCCGGAGATTAGAGTAGCCCATAGCCAGAGCTTTCGCTTCATTCTCCACAGCTACCACCACTTCACCGCGAATGGTACCAGAGAAGGGGGAGTCTAACGCAAAGGCCGTATCGGGAAGGAAGGATTTAAGCCGGGACATGGGAACAATTTCTCCACGGGTTCCGTTGCCACGGGTGACACCGCGGATGAGCAAACCATTCTCATAATAGAGAACGAGAGTTAGCCCATCGTATTTAGGCTCAATGTACACCTTGCGTCCATTTATCCAGCTGTTAAGCTGGGCCACCCCGCTACCATCCTCCCCCTCATGAATCTTGTCGAGGGAGAGGATGCGGTGGGTATGGACTACAGTCTTCGCTCCCCGCTGTGCGTCGTCACCGAGGGAACAGAGAAGCGGGGACTCAGGGTTACGGCTTCGGAGTTCAGCAATAAGTGCATCGTATTCACAATCGGGAACAACAGATAACCCTTCCCCATAATACTTCTGGTTCAGGAATTCAATCCGCTTTTCGAGTTCTGGTGTACTGTAGTCTTGAGGTTTCATGTTAATTCAAGTTTTGAGGATTTCTTAAAACAGTACCGGGGCGTGGTATAGCCATCCGTTCCACGGCCAGCTGGACTTCCTCCCGCACAATGGATTTAATACCCCGGATGCCTGTGTTATAGAACGCCAGTCCGATATAGTGGTCCATATTCATGGGGATTCCTTTCTTACTGGCCGCCTTATACCACAGTGGGATATGCTTTCGGAGGTATTCCCGGATTGATGCTTCGTCTTTCATGATTACCAGGTGGTCATAACAGACACATTATGTCCCTGCCAGTGGTGATATTTAACCGCCCGGCCCTGCTCATCCCGCTCTATCACGGATATATGGGTTCCATGGGTGTCGGTTATCATATCCAAATCGGAGACCTTGAGTTTATCGAACCCCTTGATGCAGGTGCCACCGACAAAGATAAGGCATTGAGTATAAACATCATCCACTTTTGTGGGACGTTCGGGGAAGCCGCAGGATGAGAGGCATACCACGGCAATCAGACCCGCCACGAGGGCCAGAACCAGTGTGAGAATCCTATGGGTTAAATGCTTCATATATTTTCGTTGTCTTCTCCGTTTGAGTTTAAGCTGTTTCTTAATTCTTTTCCGATTGTTCTTTACCAGACAACGTATGTTGTCGGGCAGAGGTTTAAGGGAAGAGCGCATCCTTTCCAGTTCATAGAAAAACAGGAGGACATACCCGCAGGTAGCGCATACTATTTGCGGATTGGAACCATCAGTGACCTGATAGGGGCCTCCGCAAACAGGGCATACCGGAGTATTAGGCGAGGATGATTTTGGACTTGGCATCTTCTACTTGCTGTTGCAGAACTTCTTTACTGATGAAGGAGTATTTGGAAAGCTTCAACAGCTTCATGCTTACGACGTTGGACAGTACGGTGAAATACCTGAACGCGTTAATCTTTCCTTCACCGTCTCCAACCAGGTCGGGCTTATTCAGGGTGGTGTAGGAAATGAGCATATGCACCGCCATGACCATGATAATGGCACGAACCATCGTGTTCGTATCAGTGTACATAGCGCATGCCTGTCCTGCATTCTCAATCTCCTGCGTAAACATGATAGAATCCCGGAGGTTGGACACCAGTTCAATAGCCTTCTCCAGCATGAACTTGACACCATGAGTTGTGGGAAGTTCTATACCTGGGAAAATAGAAGCCGCATGTTCCCCAATCTCCGTAGCCTTTTCAGCCACGGCTTCCGCGGATGCATAGGGTGCCAGACCGAAGGTGGGAATGGATTCCCAGGCCAGTTCCATTTCCTCTTTAAGCTTAATGGATTCCGGTTCCTTCAACAGGGCGGCCACTGCTTCTTCAACTGCGTCGAGCTTGATTTCTTTAATAGATTCGTTCATTTGTGTAGGTTGGCTAATGGGTTTAAATGATACCGTGGGTTCCGTGGATGTCAATGAAAATCATCGAACATTTTAGGGACACAGGAAACTGCATTACAGATGGAAAACCGGGGGATAGATGCACCCGAAGGGGCCTCAATCTCCAGCTGGTTCTCAACCTGGGAGAGCAGAGCTAAAACATCCTTGCAGAATATCTGCTCCTTCCCCGATTCAATATTTTTACAGCGGTACTGGAGAGTGTCTGCGATAAAGGATGAAATTACAACGTAGTCCCTACATGGGCACGAATCCAGCGAACAATATCCAACGTATCGAACTACATCCCCCACTTGCAGTTCGCGGTCGGGATAATAAAACATCGGCGTAAGGTCTAGAGGATTAGCCAGAATCGGTTTCGGGTTCGAGGCCTTCAACAGCTTAATCAGGTAGTTCCGGTCCTCTGCAAGAACAACTCCGGGGGTTATCCCATCAAAGAGAACGTGGTCTCCGATTACTGGATGTCTTAACTGGTCGAGAAGTATGTTAATGGTCATTGTTTCTGATTGGTTTTATGATTTCTTTCGTCGTCAAAGCGTTTCCATTCTTCCTTGTACTGGCGGTAGGCATCCCACAGGATGATGAAGACGCACAGAGATAGGATGAAGGAAAAAATGATACCAAGATATAACAGAATTTGCATAGAACTTATTAGTAGCGTTATATGAGGGTTCTAGTTAGGCGCGGGTGTTGTCCTGAAGAGAACCACCAAGGATGAGACTTTCTATATCCAGTGGGTGTGCCGGGTCGAGGCTGATAGCTAAAGCGTCCACGTTAAAATCTACCAACGTTTCCCCGTAGGGTTCAATGTCCGCGGGCCTGTATTTAACCTCACGGGTCAGGGCCGGGCGAGCCTTGAATAGTGCGGAGAAGAGGTTCGTAGAGTAGCGTACTGCATTGAAGCCCATTTGATATGGCGTGTAGAAGAGTGTCGCATAGTAGTGTTCTTGTCCGCGCTTAATTACGGGGGTGTTTAGCCGCATAATCTGAACACATCTCCGGTCATGGTCGTTGTGGTAGGTGGCTGTCAGAGTTACCTGCTTTTTCTGCCACCATGCCGGACCAAGCCCGAAGCCTTCCAGTTCAATGACATTTGGAGTCACTGGCTTCCGGGGAATAACTATCTGGGTCGGCTCATCTACCATAAACAGAAGACCTTTCGGAAGTCCTTCGTAAACCGTCGGGTTCTTCTTCACGTAGTCAGCGAGAAGCCAAATCTGCTGGGCGAGTGCGATTGATTTCATTATCTTATTGATTAGTAGGGTTATATGAGGGTTCTAGTTAGAGAATAGGTGGGTTAATTCCGAAGTCCTTCATCCAGCGGGCCAGTACTGCGGCCTGGCTGATATGTTTACGCATGCGCTTCCTGCATATGTTGGTTGCAATCTCAATCAGGAAGGAGGGAAGGAACCAAACCAAGATGAGAGCGCACCATACATAGAAACCCAGGTCAAACTTTCCAACCACACCCGCAACAAGCATGGCGGTGGAGAGAAGGAATCCCACAACAGTAATTGCAATCGTAGATTTTTCGAGCAAATCCCACAGGGTGTGGTACCTGTCTGCAATTCCCATGTGCTTCAAATACTGGGCACGGGTGTTAAGAACTGCGTCCTTAAACGTGTTCATAGCGTTCTATGAGAGTTCTAGAATTAACGGAAAACTACCTTAATTTCAGTGACATCTGAACTTTCCTTCTTCTCAACCACCGTGCTAAACTTCACCATGCAGGGGAGGAACAACTTTTCAGCCATGCGGCGAGCCTTGATAGAATTTAGTTTCTTGGCTTGCGGTTCGTCAGCATTTAGTACCCTGAATTTCATGTAGGTCAAACTTTGGTCCACCATAAAATCAACGGCTAGAATCTCATTGGCAATTCTGAATGCCACATCCTGCCAGTTCTGGGTGATAACCTCCAGGAATGTTCGTGCCCATTGCACCGCGTCTTTGAGGGAAAGGGAAGCCACTTCCAAAATAGTGAGAGCCTGCCCGTTCCACTTCAGCTTGTGGATGCGTGTGATAAAGGAGGTGGGTGAAATGCGTTGCAGTTCAACGGCGTAAGGTCTTCGATACGGTTTAATGAACACGGAACCTTCACCACTCCATAGTTCCGGCTTTTCGATACGTACAGACTCTTCATCCTTATGTAGGAGCAGGGTGTTAGGCTGAATTTTATTTACATAGGTGGTCAATCTAATCCATTCAGGGCGAGAAAGTTCTTCACGGCTCTTGCATTCAGTATTTACGAAAAAGGCTTTCATGATTTATAGCGTTCTATGAGGTTTCTAGTATTTTGGTTGATGTTAATTTAGGTTAATTATCTTTTTCTTTTGGATTGTTAGGTCAGCCTAATTTGTTAGTTCTATCTAAGGGAAGAAGTATCAAGCACCGGGTGCACTGGGTTAGTCTTCGAGTTGACAAGATAGGAAGAACGGGAAGACATGAGGACGTGAAGCCGTTGATGCACCGCCTGATAGTGGTTGTGAGCATCTAACCACTCCGTCAAGAAACTGCGTAGGTACCGCTCACTTTTAGCACTAGTCAAAGCCGCTTCCACCTTTTCAAGCTCGCTTTTAATACGGTTCTCCTGCTCTTTCAAGACTTGCGCCAATTCCGCTTGCGCCCCTTCATCCAGTCGGAAGCTGACGGAACCACGGCATACATTGAAGGCACTTGCAGGGAAAGAAATAAGCTCAATAGCTTCCGCATCCGTTGAACAGTCTTCGCACCCTACCCAGACTTGCACGGCTAATCTCTCCATATCCACAAGAACATCAATGCCATGTTTGTCATGCAGATTGCGAAGGGCCTCAATTTCGCCGGACGCACGGTTGAATAAGTGTTCAGCAAGGTATGGTGTGAAGCGATACCCTGCTAATGCCTTCAAATCAAGGCGTAATGCGGTCAGGAGATACTGGGAAACTGTCAAAGCTATCCGGCGATTGATTAGATAAGACTGTGTGCGCTTGATATCATGGAGAATAGACCACGCCGCATTGTGACATGCGGCCCCTTCATCAGGAGAGAGCAGGGGAAGAAAAGTACTCATGGCTCCAGCGCAAGCATTATCCACCAACTTCAGGTGATTGTCTATTTGGTCATACCCGTTCACGCTCAAGAAGTTGAACAGGTTTGCATGGGGAGAAGCGGCTAAAGTTTTTCCGTTGGTGATATGGACTCCGTATGTTGGCATGAAATGGGAGGTTGCCAGCGTTACGCCGTTTCTCCGGCGCATTTGCGCCCCTTCTGCGTCATACGTCCAATTATAATCTGCATAGTTTATCCCATTGAACAGGAAAGCTTTCTGGACATCCTCCGGTTCCGGGTTGTCCAAATATTTCACAGGTCGAAGGCAATCCAAATCACCGCAGAATTGAATGAGGGAAAGGGTGTTGTCCTTGAAACTCTTGACAAGTTTAGTTGCGGAAATGTTTGTCTTACTTAAATAATTGCTTAGGGTTAATGAGTTAGGAATTAGCGGTTGTACTTAGGAAGGGCGGCGTTGTAGTCCGTGCGCTTGTAGTGATATGTTTTCGGTGACGTAATGGACGCAATAAGGGCATCCTGCTTCACCAGTTCACGCTTTACTTTAATTGTAGATTGCACAATCTTTCGCAAGATGCTTTCCTTCTGCATGTTGTGGAGAGATGTAAGAGCACTTTCCGCCTTAGATTCCAGATATTCCACAGTTGCGTTTAGCTTGTCAATCACGGGTTGCATGTCGTCTACGCTAACAATGCGCCCAGTTTCCGGACTCACTAACACCTTGAAATCCAACGGGAAAGAAATATGTTCCTCCAATCCTAGGCTTCCGTGGAATCGGAGGCAATGCAAATCGTAATTGCTGAAATCTACATAGCCTTTAATTGTACGGAGAGTCTCTTTTTTCCGGGCATCATCCAAAGAGTCGGAGAAGCAAGCCTTTATGGCATTGTCCAACCGGGCGTTGTAGACCTTACCCGCAAAACTGGGAAGCTTAGCAATTAGCCGCCTGATGAAGTCAATGGAGATATTGGCGGCGTAATAATAATTAAAAAGTTTCACTCGTGTAACATTCAAATCATCCAAAAAGGTACGGATTGATGCACCCAGTTCCTGCCAGTCATCTTTACCGAGGCCTTCCCCCGGTTCACCGTTGAACTGGTTCCAGACTTCTTCCCGAACCGTTTTAATAGCGGCATCACTTTTCGCCATGTATGCAATCGTTTCGTTATGTGCGGTATATTTCATTTTCTTATTCTTTCTATTGGTTTTGTTAATATCCTTAAATATCAATCAATTATGCGTAACACCCTTGCTTCTGCGTCATCCGTACTGGGTGCCATATAACGCCCGCAACCGTCAAAAGTTTCCGTTGCGGATGCGTCCATGAAATTAGTATGGACGTAATAGCTAAGATAAGGGCGGCCGTGCTTCGCATAATTCCACCCTACGGGAGCATATTCATCATTCCAACGCATATCTGCAACACGCTTAAAACCTGCGTTTTTATATATTTTCGATAAATGGGGCGTATCGAGGCACATCAGCCACCCGGCACCGTGAGCAACCGCATCACAGACTAGCCAGCTTCCGAGTATGATACTTTTCGGAGACTTAATGAGAGATACTAGCTCAATATTTTCCGTGATTGCATAAACTGCAACCGGGTTTGACGGTGTGCCTATCAAGTGGCAGTGCGCTTTCTTTTGGACATACCAGCTTTCTTCATGCACATCCACCGCGCCGCGCGTTCCTTCGTCAATCTTATTACGCAATTTATGCGCGGCGGTCAGCCATTCATTAAGGTCTTCGGTTTCGGCGTTGTAGCAATATCTATTCATAATCTATTGTCTTTCTATTGTTCGGTTGTTTTGTTCACCGCCCCTTATTGGCGGCTGATGTGGCTATTTTAGCGGATTTGCGGATGTTGTCAACTATTTTATTTAAAAATTTTCGAGGTTGTATGACAAAAGTTGCAACTAGTTCATTTACAGATAGTTGACATGAGAAAGATACTTGCTCCAATTCAAATTTTCCGGCTCTACTTCTTGCCCTTTTATTTGACGGAAGCGCATGAAAAGCTCCACCTTTTTTCCCTTAGTATCATATCCGGGTGCGCTCCATTCTTCCAGATATTCTTCCCCTTCCCCCACATGATGAATGCTACCCGGGAAAAATCGGTTGGAAAGGGTCATTTGACGGGTGGCACAATAGACGCGCCCTTGATAGACATACCCGCCAAACTGTTTTAGGAGGCCGTGAAAATCAACAGGGCATTGACCTTGCACAAAATAAGATTCATTGTCTGCAACCAGCTCCAGCCGCAGGGAAACGGAACCAAGGGCACGGGCAATCAAACCTTCCAAAGATTCAACGGATTCATGAGCCGGAAGATATATGAGCCATGCATTGCCGTGCTTCCAACAAATGTGCTCCCGCTGGAGAGCGTTCTTGACTCGATTTTTAGCGTTGCGCCCTTCCGCACCGTGTGCGTTGAGGTAGTCAAACAGGATTACGATTGTTTTTGCGGTATTCATATTTAGTTTTTCTATTTGGTTTGTTCACCGCCCCTTGTGGGTGGCTGATGAAGTTAATCTAGCAGATTTTGCTACCTTGTCAAATTATTTTTTACTTTGTATGACAAAATGGATAAATTATTGATTGATAATGGCTTGTGCGTAGTCCGTAATATTGCTTACGTGTACAACCCGGAAGCGTTCCTGTTCCGCAATCAGGGCAATGTCTTTTTGCTGACGGGAAGTTGTCTGGGAGTATTTGCGGGAAGAAAGATAAAGGATTTTATTTGCTCTATCTACTGCCGCAATTATGGTGGCGTATGAGTACAAGAGCGGCCCCTCAAATTTCATTGAGCGAAGGCTTCCCTGGTTGGTGCGGCGCAATGGTGCTTTCCCGCTGGTTGCGGTTCCGTCCAGATACGGGTACATAAGTTTTTCAACGTAGTTTCGGGTATTCATATTCTGTTTTCTTTCTATTTGGTTTGATTTGTTTGCCGCCCTATTGGTGGCGGATGAAGCTAGTTTATCGGATTTGATGATGTTGTCAACTATTTTATTTAAAATTTTTACGGTTTGTATGACAAAAGTTGAAACCTATTTATTTTCAGTGCGTTTCACGTTTGTAAATATTAGGCAGGTTAAGGGGCCGCTGGTAGGGCATATGCCTGATAAAACCCATTCACCGGGAAATTTCCGCTTGTCAATTCTTTTTTCTCTTTTTTGCGGTGTATCTGATTTCGGCCCTAGCGTCATCACCCTTTCCGGCGTTCCCCTCATTCTGCCTATCCGAAATGTTTCGGCGGTTATCTCGTCCATATTAAGCGGCATTCATTCCAGCATCTTCCAGCATCAAGCAAAGCGGGTCAGAAATGTGCACCCGTGAAACTTTCCAATCGGCTTCATTTCGGCGGTACTCGTCAATCGTCATTTCCCGGTGCGGTACGTTTTTGAGCAGGCCCCGCTTTTTAGCGATAATGGTAAGAGTTGCACCGCATTTTTCCGCTAGGTTAGTAAGATAGACTAGTTCCGTTGCGGCATTTTTTGAGAGTTGCAGGGTATAAGGTTCAACTTGTCTCACATTAGCGGCTAGATTTTTAATCATCACCCGTTCATGTGGTTTGAGTTCGGCAATGGTATTCATGATTGATTGTTAGTAGGTTAGAGATTAGTCAAAAAGCAGTTCGAAGCCGTCTTCATATTTGCTCAATTCCGCATCCCATGAATCCGCAACATCTTTGATAAGTGATTCAATGGCTTCCGGGTTTTCGGTAATAACGAAGACTATGCAAGTATTGACGGTGCGGAAACTTTGCCCCGTGATACGGTTGATATGCAAGTATAGGTTTTGCTGATGCGCCTTTACCCAGATTTCGCTTGCAATTATTGCCATAGTTTCTTCTCTCATAATCTATTGTCTTTCTATTTGGTTTGTTCACCGCCCCTTGTGGGTGGCTGATACCCTTAGCGGGCGGGTTATGCGGCTATTTTATCGGGTGTTCTAATGTTGTCAACTATTTTATTTAAAATTTTTCGAGGTTGTATGACAAAATCGTAAATTGTTGATTATTAGTTAGATAGTTTGAAGTGAGGGCGGGCAATACTGGTTGGCAGGTAAATATCATCATGGGTGGCAAAGAGCACACGCCCATTGCGGATGACCGCAAACGCCGTCCACCCGTCATTGCGGGCAAGTACTGATGTCATGGCGTTAAGATAGGTTCCTATTGTCCTGCGTCCGTCCGGTTTGTGTGCACCAACGGGCGGCTCGCTTTTATCGCACCAGAAATAGACGGTGCAGTTATGAAGTGAAGTAGATAATGGGGCCGGAATGATGCCCGTGTATCTATAGCGGCTCTCCACATACCAAGGTGTACAAGGTGCCGGGCCACCAAAGGCAGGGAAGTTTTCGAACCGGGAATCCGGGGCGGTAGGGGAAACTAGCATAAAATGCCGGGAAAACTCGTCAGCTTGTGCCCGTTCTTCTGGTGTGGTATCTCCATAGGCCCCTGTACGGAGGTAATTGACAAGGCGGGTAGGTATATTAGCAATATCGGTGTTCATATGTTTATTTTGGTTGTGGGGGAAGCACTCCTTCCCCCGGTGATTAATATTTAGTCATTAACGCCGAAGGCCTGTTTAGCCGCCGCACCCATTACGGAAGTATTAAGCTCATACCGGGTAGCTACGATATTATTGCCCTGACGAGTAGTTACATCCACAAAATAGAGATTGCGGGCCTTACGGGCATCTTTATCATTGCGGATATCATGACCCAGATAATCTTCAAGCAAGTCTTTATCCTCATTCCAAACGGCCGCAACCTCAATGTTATCGATGCAGGGCCTAATGGATTCCGGGGGGATAGGTGATGCAAAGACTGTCCGGCTCCCATGCGTCACAAACATGTGTAAGGTTCCGGCGTTATCTTCAACTACAATGTAGTTCATATTCATAATATATTGTCTTTCTATTGTTTGGTTTGTTCACCGCCTTTAGTGGCGGTCGATGAAGCTAGTTTATCGGATTTGATGATGTTG
>ENA-ORND01000416-ORND01000416.1-human-gut-metagenome-genome-assembly--contig:-NODE-416-length-38543-cov-69.647786_pt1 | contig 38543 bp, 36 predicted proteins | sample MGYA00242111_ERZ509014 | MGnify/ENA primary metagenome ERZ509014 (study PRJEB26280, sample SAMEA2338694) | human gut metagenome | biome: human gut; feature: human-associated habitat; material: faeces... | reverse complement strand
ATTGACTCGTTTGATTTATGCTCTCAAAACTGTCAACTTTTTTCAGTTCAAGTCAAGATCTCCGTGCCGAAAAACAGGTCCTTTGACTGATGGGATTGAGTCTTTCGAGGAAAGCCATGGAGTAACATAATAGTCACAGATGTCTGATGCCGAAGCGGGATTTTCATACAGCGGAAGCTCTTCTTCTACACAAACATCCTCTTATATCCTTTTTGAGACATAATTCAGGAGCACGCTGTTGTTGGGACAACGGAGACCAAAATGAAAGCAATAGTCCGATTTGTAGATCAGTCCTGGCATATCCTGTACTTTAGTATCTTCTGCATTGAAACAGTATGATGAGTCAAGTCCGAAGTATTCACCGATTTTATATGGGCCACGATAGTATTTGTCATCAGGAAGGTCCTGAAATTCAGGAACTAAGTTTATTGCTGCTTCGATAGGGATATAATTGTCTACATTGTTGTGTTCGGAAGAGGTTTCTGCTGTCTGCAAATAATCCGACGCGCTATCCTTTGTCTCTTTGATACTATGGAACTGTTCTTCAGCCATAAGCATGGATAGTATCAAGAATAGAGCCAAGAATGTTGACCAACAACCTTTGAATATGTCCAGATATGCAGATGAGATTCGCTTTGTCAATCGCATCCTATGGTCAAACCACAACAATAGCAACACAATTATTGCAACACTTGCCATAGATACAGCAAGTGCGGGGAATCCACCTCCGATTGCGTGCCATACCATCATTTGACCGTTCCAAGACAATATACGCCGATACAGGATACGACGATTAGTAATGCTACTTGCCATGGTTTTGGATTATCTTTGAAGTTAATCATACTGGAAACAAATGGTTATAAATAACTTTAGGGTTAATTGCTTTCCAAAGGTATACAGAAAGCGACAAATTATCAAGATTAACTCATTCAAGTGATTCAAGATAATCTTCAATCAAGCAACTCTCTTTTGGTGATAATTTGTCGGATTAAATCCTGTACATTCAATAGTTGAGTTAAGTATTACGGGTCAGGGGGAAAACCCTGTGTATTACGCATAGATTTTCTGTAGTCTAAAAAGAAAGTATTTAAGGCTCCCGATACGTTCCAGATATCCTGACTTTTTTAGGAATGCAATCTCGCGTTTGATTGTACCATCTGACAATCCCGTCTTTTCGCATATCCTTTCTCTACTCAGACTTTTGTCCTCAGCAAACATTTGCAAAATCAGCTCATGTCTTTCGGTCAATTTTATTGGGCCATTTATTGAGTCAGGTTGAACATGTAGGGTTAATTAGAAACCACCCCGAACTTCGACTTAATTCGGCATATTGTTTGCAAATTACAATACAACGTATTATATTTGTCAATACATATTAAGATCTACAACTATGGCACAGGCAACATTATCAATGAGAGTTGATGATACTCTCAAGAAAAATTTCGATAGCATCTGCGATGATTTCGGTTTCACCAGCACAGCAGCAATCACTGTATTCATGAAGACCGTTGTACGTGAAAGACGCATTCCGTTTGAGATCAAGGCATCAACCAAAGAACAGATCAACAAGGACGCTTGGGTCGCTTTCCTCGAGATGAGAGCAGCAGCTGCCGAGGCAGGAATCCAGGACATGTCACCTGAAGAGATAAACGCCGAGATTCAGGAGGTGCGCAATGGAAGATAAATTCTACGCCGTTATTGACACGAACGTCATTGTATCGGCGGTCAGCATTACTACTACGGGAACCTGAAAGCCCTCTGTGACCACTGGGACAAGGATGCCCTCGGGGTCGGGTACGCCTATCTCCGAAACTACGGAATCAGCGGAGATAAACCCTTCCAGAACGCCAAGTGTATCATCCGAAGGGGTTTTATCATTACCTCTACGAGGAAAAGCGAGAAATAATCTATATATTTATATGAACTGTGTAAGAACAATAATTAAACTATTAGTAATGAAACGATTTATAATTTTGATTGCATTTACTCTTGCATTGAGTGCTATTTCTCCTGCTTGCTTCGCACAGTTGAGGAAATCCTCAGAAACCGAAAAAATAAAATCATTTACGAATGGTTCTGTGACGCTGTTCAAATCTACTGTTGATGACATCGAAGTATATGGGGTATCTCTTCCTAACAACTCCAAACTATTCGACAGAGTCATACTATTCCTTGGCAATAAGGAAGAGATGCTTTCTAATCTTAAAGACTTCGATAAAGCGTTAAGCGAGGGAAAAAAAGGTGAGGCTTTTGATTTTTCTGCAGCTGGGAGCAACTATCATCTGCTATACGATAAAGTATTGTGGCAAGTCTGTTTTAAGGTTTACGAAGAATTCAGTACAACCGCAGACTTTGGGTGTTTTTACAAAGCAACGATTTTGGACATTTTAGAGTACTTCTCTAAATCCGAAGAGTAAGAACATCTTAACATAAAAAGTTTGGTTCGAAATCTACTTATTCTGAACTTTGCGGCATTATGGAAAAGCTGATTGATATACTTGAATCATTTAACGGCCGTAATGCCAGAAATGAAAAAGAACTGATAGACAAATTCAGAAACATTGCCGACGTTGTCATCAACGGCGGCTATTTCCTCATTAATGGTACTGCAAAAATCTTTGTGACCGATGTGGAGTTCTATTTCCACAGTGAACGGAATGAACAGGAACTCTGGAAAAAAGACTTCTGTATGTATCATAGAGGGACAAAAGAGGAAGTGCCATATTTCCCCGTAGGATCGATTTGCCCTCACAATTCAGGAGTTGATGTCTCCTTTGAGAATCCATTTGAAGAGTATCGTGCTTCGTTCTTGGTTCGTGGACACAGATACGAAGATGGAAAGGAAACATATGAGACAGGTAAACCAACTTATCTGCGTGAGAACATGTTCGGCTATTCGAATTGCATATCCGGAGGATTGAATATCAGATGGATAGACGACAGGTCGTGTCCTCAGAATGAGCTGACCGATGATACCAGGGTCAATGTCTCTAAATATGATGAGAATGGTAAAAGTATCAAAGGGGAAAAAGACCTGCGCCGATGGCGATTCAGGATAAAACGGCAAGAGCAATGATACAGGACAGCCAATGTAATAAAGTATATGTCTCCTCTCTCCTGCAGGAGAGGTGTCCCGGCACTTTCAAGGGACTCACATCCGTTCTGGACAGACACGAAGTGAAATGGTCATTATTACAGGACACCAAAGACATTTGGTGCCGGGACTATATGCCAATTCAGATAAGTGTCGACCGGTTTGCTGGCTACTTATACGACCCGGACTACCTCCAATCTCCTTTATACAAGAAGACAATCACGGATGGGAATCTCCTTTGCCGTGACTTGGGCATGAATATAACATCTGACTTGATGAAATTACGCCTTGATGGAGGTAATATCGTCAAAGCTAAAGATTGTTTTATCATGACCAGTAAGGTGTTTGAAGAAAATCCTCAAATACCTGTCAGAGAACTGTCAGAAACTTTGGAAAACACATTAGAAGGCAGGCTGATTATATTGCCATGGGATACGGCAGAGATGTTTGGGCATGCTGACGGTATCTGCAGATATGCAGGTAACGGCACTATCCTGATGACAAACTACTCACAGTTTGACCCTGATATGGCATATAGATTCAAACGCAGTCTTCTCCCGCATTTCAATCATGTAAAGGAACTTAAATACAACGTAAAGAAGCCTTACAAGAACAATTGGGCCTATATCAACTGGCTGCAGACCGACAATGTCCTTATCCTTCCTCGGTTCAATGTTCCTGAAGACGAACAGGCATTTGAACAAATCTCCAAACTCATGCCAGAATATCATGGTAGAATTGAGATGGTCGACTCTTCCGATCTTGTGATTCACGGAGGAAGTCTTAACTGTTGCACATGGACGGTTTTCGAAAAGTGATTAAGTTAATTGACTCATATTAGTTCCTCAAGATAATCATCGATTAGGCTGCTGTCTATCGGTGATTTTTTGTCGGATAAAATTAAAATTCTAAATTTGCATCGTCAGCGGACCGCTATGGCTCACTGACGACATACTTGACACGTTTGTGTCCTGCAGTCCTAACAAGAAATCTGGAAAATTTTTATAGACAGGGCAATTGCAAGGCACATTCTACCTGCATCGTTGACTTCAATCGAAATCAACATAGTGGGTGGAGTGGTTGCATATTACCTGTCGGGCTTTTCCAGAGCCTCTTGTTTGATGTGTGATTCGCTCCACCCTTTTCGCGTGCATGCCGATCACCTGACGACAACCAAGACAGACAGATACGGATTGATGGTTCCGTATACATTTTTCTCATTTCCCCGTCAGGTCCTGTGCCTGCCGGGGATTTTTGTGTCCCGGCCGTCCCTTTCCCGGTTTCGCGTTGGCGAATTTACGGCGTTCCCCTCACTTGAAAGACCTTGCCGGAGGCAAGCCCTATCCGGGTGCGGCCTCGGCAACTCCTCCGTCGTTCCCGAACCGTTCTTTCCGTCAGGAACGCCCGAATGCCTTGCCAAGCGAATCCGGAAGTTCCGGAGGGCACAACAATCTCAAAAGTATTTTCAAGATGGAAAGAAAAATCTATGACTTCCGGGGCGTCAAGGTCAGCCTCAGGAAGGAATCCTACAGGACAAACGGAACACTTGCCGTCATCATGGACGAGGTCGAGTCCGGTGACGAGTATGCGGTGATGACCGTCAATCTCTGCTCTCCCATGCAGGACGGCAGCCGCCTGGCTTTTGTTGACACCAACAACATCGAAGGCATTGACAAGTGGCTTGTCGGACAAGGCCTGGCGACACATGCCGGCGTGCTTGCCTCAAGCGGATTCTGCACATATCCCCTCATGTCATTCAATACTGAAAACTTCTGATGCCATGAAGAAAGAAAGCCTCAAAGTCCTTGGAATTGAAGTTTCCAGGGACTTCTCCGTCATGGAACTGCTCAAGCTGTCGAGCGAGGAGCTGATGGAACCTCAAGTATCCTACAAGGTCTCCGCCCTGAGAGAGTTCTGCCAGGAGTTCTGCGAATCGTCACTCGGCAATCCGACCACGGTACAGTCTTCCAAGGAAGCGGCAGGGGTTCTTACGCCCCATCTGAAATTCCTTGACCATGAAGAGTGCTGGGTGCTGCTGCTCAACAGCGCAAACAATGTACTCTCAAGCATCCGCATTTCCACCGGGACAGTCAGGACCTGTCCGATAGACGCCGCAAGGATCTCGAAGGCGGCTATTATCGCCGGGGCAACCGGAGTGATCCTGGCACATAACCATCCGAGCGGAAGTCCTAGCCCGAGTGCGGCTGACATCAAGGAGACCACCAAGCTGAAGTCCGCACTCGACACGTTCAGCATCAGTCTGGTCGACCATATCATTTTCGCGGAAGGCAGGTATTACTCCTTCGCGGATGAGAAGGAGTCGGCTCTTGGCTGAGGTAACTTGAACTGATTATTGCGCATAGTTAAGTTAATTAAGATAATTATTACAATACATTAGGATAATTATTTATATATTTGTGCCTGTAAAGGGATTTGAACGATGAATAACAAAACTAACTTGATTCCGGCAAGTAGTGGAAGTAATCCGATTATCTCCGAAAGCAGTTCCTTGTCATATCTGGAGGGTGATGCTCTGGAAGCTGTAATCACCCTGTTCCTGCAGGAGCAGCAGGTGATGCCGTCGAGCGGAAGGACATACGGATGGACCCTGCGCCGTTTCTTCAAATGGTGCAGGGAATCCAACGTAAGGACGTCGCAGCTTCAGCGCTCTCACGTGGTAGCCTATATTGACGCCCTGGCCAGAAAGGGATTCTCCGCAAAGAGCATCGCTTCCTACACGGTGTCACTGAGACGTTTCTTCGGATGGCTCGACTCCAAAGGACAGTATCCTAACATCGCCTCGGGCGTCAAGGGACCGAGAAAGATGAAGGAAGGGTTCGTGAAGATGCATCTTGACATCGATGAGAGGCGCAGGCTCCTGGACGCGGCGAAAGAGCGCGGGGAAAGGGACTACGCGATAGTAAACCTGATGCTGCGCAACGGACTCAGAACGATAGAGGTCTCGAGAATCGACGTTTGTGACATCACCACACGCAAGGGAGTCCGTATCCTGAATGTCTGGAGAAAAGGCGCTCTTGGAAAGGACTCTTACGTGGTTCTGACGGAGGAGTCATACGGACCGATAGCAGACTACCTGGACACCCGTGAGGCAGTGCTTTCCGGTTCGCCGCTCTTCGTCACCGACGGAGACGGACACCGCGACGGAAGGCTGACGCCGAGGCGTATCCAGCAGATAGTCAAGGAATGCCTCAGGCGGATCGGACTCACCACGAGGGAGTATTCTCCGCACAGCCTGCGCCACACGACAGCTGTGGCCATACTGGAGGCAGGCGGAAGCATATTCGACGTACAGACTGTTCTGGGGCACTCCTCTCCTGAGACCTCACAGATATATACAAGGAGCGCAGAAGAGGACAGACGGCTTCGGAATCCTCCGGAGGACATAATAAAGGATGCCTTCGGGCAATGACTGAAAATGAAATACTGACAACAACTATATGGACAAGACAAGAATAATAGCCGTGGCCAACCACAAGGGCGGGGTCGGAAAGACCACCACCGTGGCCACTCTGGGAAGCATCTTCGCGAAGGTCGGAGTGAGGGTGCTGATGGTTGACCTGGACGCCCAATGCAACCTTACCGACACGTTCCTGAGCGAAGTCGAAGGACCGACCGTCTATGAAGTATTCAAGGACCGCAGGGACTACCTGCCGACACGGATCAAGGATGGACTGGACATCCTTCCGGCAAGCCTCGACATGTCGGCTCTTGATCTCATCATCGGAGGACAGTTCGAGAAGGAACGTATCCTCTCTGATGTCCTGGAGAAGATGAACATATCAGAAAGGTACGATCTCGTCCTTCTGGACTGCCCGCCGTCGCTAGGGCTCGTGACCGTGAACGCGCTTGTAGCTGCGGACGAGGTATATGTGCCCATCGCCCCGGAGGTCTATCCTCTGAAGGGACTCGTGAAACTTGAGGAGATCTGTTCCATGGTGTCCGCCCGGCTCAACCCGGGAATCGGCATAACCGGAGTCATCGTGACGATGTTCAATCCGACAAAGAACCTTTTCGTCACCGTCGATGAGAAACTCCGTGGAATATACGGCGACAAGGTCTTCAGGACCAGAATAAGAGAGAATGTCAAGCTGGCGGAGTGTCCGATGCACCGCACGGAGATTACCTCATACGCTCCGGAAAGCAACGGGGCAACCGATTACGTGAACCTGGCGAAGGAGATCCTGGCACGTCTCGATGGACAGCAGTAACATAATCAACTCGTTTAAGAGATGCGAGGTACTTGAGTTATTGTAGTTCTTCAGTCAAGAAACAAGACGACTTATGACACTATCCAATAGATAAAGAACTTAATCATCTTACATCTGACAATTAAGATACTTTGGACAATTAGAATAAATCAGTTAATCAAGTTATTCAAGATGGGACAACCGAAAGACAACATCAGCGCAGGCTTGGATGCCTTGCTTGGAGGAAGCAGGCCTTCCGAGTCTCAGACCGCACCAGAACCCAGACGTAGGGGCTTCAACCTAGGACACGGCGGACAGTCCGCTATAAAGGACCGGATGGCGACATCACTTGTCGTTAACCGCGGCAAGTATGCGAAAGTACGGCAGATTGCCATAGACAACTCGCTGAATATCAATGAAGTGATAGATGTGGCTCTCGATATGGTGATTGAAGCATACGAGAAGAAATATGGTCCGATATCCGCCTCAGAATCGCGTATTTCCGCATCGGACATCATCAGGTCAAGGAAAAAGTGATTCTCGGAGGGCAAAAAAGCCCCAGGAAAAAGGCAAGTAAAAGAATGTATGTCTCCCGGGGGCATAAGCAAGATCCTGCAGAACGCAGGACAAGTGCAAAAATAGTAAAAAGTTCAGAACGGCGGAAGTGTATCTAACTTTCCGCCGTTCTGTTTATGCAAGGCATTTCGCTAAATCGGCATTTGACGAAATGGAAATCTCAATCGGCTCAAAATAACTTCATCAAGTCCGTCGACATGAATTCTTCGGCCTTGATGCCGCCGTCGCCGACAATGAATGACGATGTCGGCTTGAAAAGCTCGCGGAACTTATCCAAACCTTCAGTACGTTTCTCTGCATTGCCCTTGACCTCAATTGCCACCAATGAATTCTTCTTGCGAAGTATGAAATCCACCTCGTCATTGCGCTCGCGCCAATAGAACATGTCGAATCGGTGGACAAATGCCTGACTGACAAGATAGGCCCCGACCCCAGACTCAAATATGCGTCCCCACGACTTTCTGTCGAGGACAGCCTGATTGAATGGCATCGGGCTGTACACCGTCTTCAATGCATTGTTATACACCTGAAGTTTCGGGATGCTGGCTCTCCGTCTCGCCATGTCGATGCTGTATTTCTGAAGACCGCACAGAAGACCGCTTTCAGCCAGAAGATTCAGATATCCGGAAAGAGTCGATGTGTTTCCGGCATCCTGGAGTGAGCCGAGCATCTTGTTCAAAGACAGAAGTTCTCCGGAATAGGCCGCACCAAGTTCAAATGTCTGACGAAGAAGAGCAGGTTTCCCGATAGGCGTGTCCATCAGTATGTCCTTGTTTATAGTTGCGTCTATTATGGACGATTGAATATACTGCTGGAAACGGTCTTCATCACCAACCAGAGGTGCTGCACCAGGATACCCTCCATAAAATATGTACTGGTCAAGAGACCATCCGAAACAGTCCCTCATCTCGACATAGCTCCAATGGCCCATCCTTATCTCCTCAAAGCGTCCTGCCAATGATTCGGAAAGACCTTTCTCAAGCCGCACACGGCTGCTTCCAAGAAGCAACACCTTAATGTTCCTGTCATTGAAAGAGTCGTCGTCCCATTCCTTCTTTACGACCTCGCTCCAGTTCGAAACTTTCTGAATCTCGTCGATTACAAGGATTGCACTTTCCCAGTTGTTGCTCCTTTTAAGGCTTCGGACAGCTTCCCAGCAGTCTGAAACCCAAGCAGTGTTTGATGCCGGAACATTGTCTGCCGAATAAAACAAATATGGCAAGTCCAGATCTTTCAGGACCTGCTTCACGACGGTTGATTTCCCTATCTGACGGGCACCCATCACGACTTGAATGAATTTTCTTGGTTCTTCAAGACGATTCTTAATTATCTGGTATTCAGCTCTTTTATACATTGTTTTACATTTTACGCAGTGTGTTGCGAATATTTACGCAATGCAAATATAAAAAATTTATCAGTTTATAGCAAACATCTTTCAAGAGAGATTTATGGGTTGTCTCCTTTTCCTCCGTAGGTATCCGCGAAGTAAGGCGAAAAGACAAACGGCAAGGCAAATTCGCAGCCCATTCAGGGTGCGTTTTGTCTTGCCTTTGTTGTCTTGTATTGTCGCCTAACCAATGCGTTACCTTCCGGAGGAAAGGAAGGCCGCCCGTTTACCGGGAGGTAAGTGAATGTTCAACATAAAGCAAATCAATCATGCTACATCCAATCAGCGAGACAGGAAAATCCAAGAAGATCTTTCTGCGCATCTCAAAAGGTGCAATCATTTCCAAGAGAAACGGCGAGGTGACTTCGTTCGAAGCAATCTCCGGTTCCCTCAAAGGCATCGAACTCAAGGAACACGAATTCGAAAACAAGAAGTTCCGCAACTGGCACATCCTGCTGTCTGACACCGAAAGCGGAGAGGACTACGACATCTCCGTCAGCCGTGATTCAGGTGTGTTCAAGTCCATCGTGAGAAGCCTTGTGACAGAACAGGGACTGGAGAATCTCAATGACGTCAAGATTGAGGTCTATACATCCAAGACCGGCTTTACCAATGCCGTCGTAAGTGCCGGAGGACAGAAACTCCACTGGACTGACGAGCCGATGCCGGCTGTCCGCTATGTCACTGTCGGAGAGAACGAAGTTGCGGACAATACCGCCCAGATGAACTGGATTCAGACTCTCGTGGACCGTATCAATGCGAAACTGACCGAACCGATATCTGTTACTGAAGCCTCAGATGAGGACGACCTTCCGGAAGAGTTCTATAACTGATTAACGCGGGAGTCCTCTTCGGAGGGCTTCCGATAATTTATGACGACGTATGAAAAGAATACAAACTGATGACAACTCCGAGCAGATGGATCTGCTGATGAGTTCCCTGAATGCGATAAAGAAAGAACTTAGGGCCATCAAGACGAACATGACCTTCGAGAGCAAACTTGCCTACACAAACCAGGATCTCATGGCAATGTTCGACGTCGGAACCAAGACCATCAAGAAATGGAGGGACTGCGGCGAACTGGCATTCACTCAACGTGGCAGCATCTATCTCTACTCAAGAGAAGATATCAATGAATTTCTTCGTCGAAATCATTTTGACTTGCTGGAACTTGTCAAATCCATCGACAGCTGAAATCTATTCTACAATTAGAACAATGAACTGCGTCTAGACTTACATAGACGCAGCTCATTGTTCTAACCCATAAATCAAAACTATATCAGTCTTCTCTTACAACGCAATTCTTAAAGTCAATGACCCATTTGTTCTCCACAAAGAATGACGTGCCAAGTACGCCATGAATCTGGATGCCGGACTCTTCTTGTACAGTCATTACAGCATCAGTGACATCCAATACCGAAAAGGACGATGTATAATCTTCTCCTCCAAAATTGAATGTCGCTTCTATGATTGGAGTCTCGTGTTTTACGCCATCTATACCTATTACAGTGAGAGTGTCATCCAATACCTTGAATTTGTCTTTGAAATATTCATATACGAAACGGAATAAGGTGTTATTAGTTGCTCCCGTATCAATAATAAAATATACATTATCCTCAGATAAAATTAAAGGTAAGCCCGTCTTTGACAGGCCATACGCTATCGGAAATTCTATGTTGTGATATGTCTAATGGTGTTAAATTGCTAATATATTATCTATTATACCTTCTCAAGTTATTTCTTATTGTACTTAATTGAGTATGGAGTGAATATTTCCATCAGTTTGTTGGCGGATGATGTCAAGAATTCAATAACTTGTTGACGCTGGTCAACGTCGGTATAACTCCAGTCTCGGTCAATTCTGATACGTGAAGTAATCTTATTGTCGAGCCTTTGCCATGTCAATGATTCACCAAACTGAAGTTCAATTGCATCTTTATTCTTAAACAGATAGTCAAAAACTCTTTTGTTCTTGTCCCTGTCTCCAGTATTTATGTATATCTCAGCGCGGCAGTTGTCGTAATTGACAATCACGTTGCAACTCATGCCGTTTGAGCCTTTTACAGCTCTGCCTATCCAATTGTCTGTCGTAGGCGCGTTAATAGAGAAAAGGGCATTCGCAGATTTATTATATTCAATAAATTCACCCCAGAATTCCTGTCTGACGGAAAACCTGGCTTGTTTCTCTTCGCCGCTCTTATTCTCATCCTGAGTTTTCTTTGCAATGGAAATGGTGTAATCCTCTGCATCTTTTACGGGGATGATTTGGTCAAAGTCTAGAAGAACTTTCCCTCCATACTCATAAGGTGTAACTTTGAAGCACTTCATCTTTAGACCAGAATTGAGCAGCCACATCACTGAAGACGTAACCTCCTTGCGAAAATTTGCAGCAACGAAAAAATATTCGCTGGCCGTTTCCGACATTGATGTCCACGTCTTTCAAATCTCGATTGTCGAAGAAATCAGACAGGTTGTCTGCGGCCGATTCATGGAGATTTTGGTCATTCAGGTATCTCTGGTATATCTCTATCACATCTCCTTTGGAGAGACCGGAACAATAAGAGGCATATTTGATAGCTTGCCAGGTAACGTCTCTTCCTGAGTCATCCAATTTGTTTTCGATGATGACAAGATTACCATTCTTATCAATGGCAAGCAGATCCAATCGTTCGCGTGTATCAGCGAAACCATCAAATTCTTTCTGGATAATGAGGAGTTCATCCCCAAGAGAGGACGGTTCTTTTGCTATCCATTCTTGTAGATTATGCCTTTCATCCAATCCAAGAGACTTAAAAGTTCTTTTTTCAATCTTGACGAGTTTGTTGCTGTCTTTATTGATTATATACATGACGATTGCTCTGTTATTTAAAGTTCTTCATGACAAAAAGAATCCTGAAACAATAATAAAGAATGCTACTATTCTTGATTATCGTGCGGACTCTGTTTGCTGGTTTTTCAAATATAGTAATTTTCCCGGATTTAACAGTGGCAGTCTGAGCATAATCGGTTTGGAAGATTATGAGCAACTCAATAATTATCCTCCGGAAGATTTTACTCCCGGAGGACATCAATTCTTTAAGTTCATTGCTTCTAGCGCTCCATCATCTTCCTCTGTGCCTTTGCCTTATATCCTGCTGCGTTTCTTTTCGTATCACCTGAGCTGCCGCCTTTGCGTTGGAAGAAATAATGCCGCCATATTGCTTCAGGACAGTCCTGTATGCTTCCGGATCCCGTGATTTGGACTCTTCCCATTTCCAGAGAGGACGTGTGGACAGTCCGTATATGTTTCCTAGGTAGCAGTTGTCCTGGTTCAGTTCCGGGATACTGGCCGAACGGAACATCCCGTACTCGTCCGGACCTAGAAGAGCCCTCAGGAGAGGACAATCGACTGTCTCAAGAATGCTGTATACCGCCTTGTGTATCGGAATTAGATCCGGCAGGCTCGCAGCGCTTTCCGCTTTTGCCGCAAGGCTCAGGAGCATGTCATCCGCACCTTTCCTGTTGTTCGCTACTATCTTGGCCACCTTCCCGGAGTTGATTCCCATGTAGTCCGACCTCGATGCCTTTGCCTTGGCTTTCTCGAAAGCCTCCTTCGCGCAGGACCTTGCCAGGTCACGAAGGTAATTGTCCATGTCGTTCTGCATTGTGATTATCTTCTTCTTGATCTTGAAATGTTCTGCTCCTGCCTGTCTGCATTTTCATTGGTCCGGACTTGCACAGGCCTGTCATACCGGCGTTTGGGGTTGTCCCTTTCATATTGCTTCCTGGCAGCTTCAGCTGCAATCTGACTTGTACCATTGTTGTTCCGTGTGCGTTCGGTATTGTCATGCCTGACAATCCTGTCGCTTATCCAGACCCTTCCTATGCCGACCACGGGGAGCAACAGCCCCCAGAGGAATCCCCGGAACGCGCCGATCTCACGGCGGCTTCCCATGACGGCCCCGGTAATGGCCGAGCCGACAGTTGTTCCGCCCATCAACGACAATGCGGCTACCGCTATCTCCAATATTCCCATGTCATCTCCTCCTGCCTTGATTTTGATGACTCGTGGACAGCCTTATCGCCTTGTCCTCTGGTCTCGGATGCTGGATGCGTTCTCCTATCCTCTTCATCACCGCAGGCAGCCCGGACTCCGTGTATTCCACGCGGAAGTCCCTGCAGAACTTGCGCTCAAGCGCCTCCTGGGATATGGTCGATCCGTCGCGTTTGATATGCTGCACGTCGACCGGATTGAACCGCCTCCCGACAAGTGACGGGTGATGCAGGGCGTACCCGACGCAGGCGAACCTGTGGCAGTCTGACGGAGAGGTCTCCGCACACATGACGGCCTGCCTTTCTCCCTTACACGAGTCCGTGACCATCTCGTCATATACCTTCCTGAACCCTTCAGTCCGCGCCATTTCCTCATAGGACAGGTCTCTCGGCGGCATTGTGACGAACCGTTCCTTGAAGGCGTATTCGCTGAACATGTCCTTCCCGTCCTCCGTACGCATCAGCCATCCCTTCGGGGCATGCACCTCGGCAGGGATGCCGAGTGCCTTGGCCGCCATGATGCCGGCCTCATCAGCGCCGCTTTGTCCGCCGCTCCGGATGCAACGTATGTCAATGCCGCCCGTTTCCGTTAGTTCCCTTATCACCGACACGATGACCGATGTCACCTGTTCCCTTGAGAATCCTCTTGCCGCGAACGTGTCCATGCCGTTCCCGGCGATGTTGATTTCAAGCGGGGCGGAGCGTTCCTTCTCCGTCATGCGGGACAGTATGTCGGACGCCATGGCCTTCGGATCACATGCCCCCTTCTCCATGGGTATCTGTATGATCTTCCCTTTTGCGGCCTTCTCCGTCAGCCTCTCTCCGGCCGTGGTGAAGTCTGCCGAGAACGCGACCGTAAGGTCCGCCTTCACGGCATTCTCACGCGTCCGCTGCGCGTATCCGCCCTCGGACATTGTGAAGCGCACTCCTTCTCCCTCGTCCGGAAGGGCGGTTCGTCTGATATGCCCTCCCATCACGTCGCCGTTGAAGACATACTTTATCCCCCCTTTCTCCAGGGAATCCTTCAAGGCCTCCCTGCAAAACTGCGGAAAGGCCTTCGACTGCGGCCAGCTCCGGATGTCCCTGACTACGGTGATTCCGTTGCGCCTGAGATTTGCGATGAATTCCTCTATCTGAAGGTTGGAATGGCCTATGGTGAAGACCGCGCCCTTGTGCATCGAACCGTACAGCGCCTCGTCGAAGGTCCTTACCTCTGAAGAGGCCGCATAGTCACGCCTCACTTTGGTTGCCGCCGTCCTCACTGCCATCTCCTCATCCGACACGGGCCTCGCACTGGGAATTTCGCCGTCAATCCTGGAGAGGTCTTCTATCATTGTCTCGTAGTTGGACTTTAACGACCGTTCCTCATCCGGGACGAATCCGTCGTCAAGACATTTCTCGCCAATCTTTGCCAGGATCTCCGCCGGTCCGTCGTTCTTATAGAAGACTCTCTGGTTGTCCATAGCCGCCTGAAGATACTCTCCACCGAAACGGCCACCGACCACGTTCTGGTTTACTCTCATACGTCCCTTGTCGTCCAGCCCGAACTCACCGTAGGCCATGTCGCCCTTGAAGAGCCGCACCCTGTCGCGCTCGATGTCAAGATACCACGCCGACTCGAACCGGAGATGCCCGGCAGCCGGGTCGTGGCCGACCTTGCGCTCCTGTTCGTCGCGGACGGCAGACGCCGACTCCACGAAACGGGCAAACTCGGTCCTCGTCTTCATCCTCACGTCTAAAGGAGAGAAGCCCTTTCCTTCTGGCAAAGTAGACGACGAATAGAGTTTCCCGTCCTTGAGGCGGAAATACATCAGTCTCAACTCCGGCCGGGGAGAGTCGACGAACGTGCCTCCGATGGCCTTCCCGTCGGCGTCCAGCCTCGTGCTGACCCTCTCGACAATCCTGTCCATCCCGTCCCGGCTCACGAACACGCTGTCCGGATTCACCTTCCTGATGGATTTCTCGATGTCCGGCCGTCCTTCGGGTATGGCGTATACCTTCGTGCGCCCCGGAAGCGAGAACACGGATATGCGAGTTTCGGATTCCGTCACCTTCGGGGCGTCCGCTCCCGCATTGACCCTCGACTCGCTGACGTTGTTCTCTCCGCGCTGAAGGAGCGCCAGCTGCTCGCGGCTCAGGTACTCCTTCGCCCGGAGCTCCATATCCTCCGGCATGCCGAAGGCTATCTCGGCGAGTCCTCCGGCGAGGGCCGCGACAAGGGGGCTGTTGCCTCCCAGTGCGGTAGCCCTCCTGACTGCCTCCTCCCAGGACCGGGACTGTCCAACGGCACATATCGCCCCCTGAAGGGCAATGCCGTCGTCCGCCTTGCCGTCACCCTTGGTGTATGTCCCGTCGTGGTCCGGCACGAGCTGTCCCTTGAGCATCGCGGACACAACCTCCGGCCTGGGAGGGTTCATCTGTCCCATCTGCCCGAAGAGGGTGTCGCCCAGTTTCCTCTCAAGCCGGTAAGCCGCGTCCGCGGCATCGGCAATGTCATTGTGCATCGACTCGGGAAAGAATCGTAGAAATGATGCCACGGACTCTTCATGCTTCTCAAACGGCATCTTGAATCTCGCATCAGTCCTCCCTATAACTATTGCCTGGCACATCGCTTCGCCCTTGCCTGGTTTAGAGACGGTAAAAGACTCGACATTATTGCTAAGCTTCAGTACGGCATCAGTTATCCTGCCAGGAGCCGCCTTATAGTTACGCTCTCGGTATGTCTTTGGATCAATCACCCTATTGTCCTCAAAGAGAGGAAAGAATAACCTGTTTATGTCGGGGATATTCTCCTTCCTGTATGGAGAGCCGATTATCTCTCCGGCAATTATTCCTATCATATCCTTCTTCCTCCATTGCTTCGACGACTTATCTTTACGGTGCCGTCCGAAAGGGACCTGGCGGTTCTTGACTCCTGTCTTCGCCTAGCCTTTTCTGCTTTCTCCGCATCTTGACGAGCCATGATTTGAGTGATGTCAACACCCTTGACCATGTCAAGTCCTAGGACTTTTCCGAGACAGTCTGTAGCCCTTGCGGACTCTCTGACTGCGTCATAAATAATTTGAGGAGAAGAGTCTATGGATTCCACCCATGACTTCAGGAAACGCTCCGAGCCCGCGTCCATCGTCACGCCCAGTCCGAGCAGGGCGCCCATCGAGGCCGCCGACAGCTCGCTGACCAGCGCCTCCATAGCAAGGTCTCCCTTGAGGTCCGACCAGATACCTCTGTCAAGCCTCATCTCGCTTCCCGTCGAGCGCGCCATCTCCCTCAGCAGGGAGCTGTAGAACGCCCTGTCGTCGCTGAACCTGAACTTTGGCGGCATGGTGATAACGTCGTTGTCGCGGTCGTACGCCGCGGCGGTGCAGCCGTCGTCGATACGGACCGGACACAGCCAGCCGTTTTCGGAAACCATCCTGTCGAGTGGCTCGGAGCTGATGCTCCGTCCGTCGTCCGCACCGAAAAGCCGTTCTATCTCGGCCATCGTTTCCGGATAGGTCTCACTGAATGTGGTCTGGCTGATGTTGAAGACCTTGTACCATTTTGTGCGGAAGACCTTCTGCAGGTTCTTTTCAGTCCTCTCTTCGGCGTCCATCCTGTCGTACTGCTCCACGGTGACTCGGCTTTTCGTCCCGTTTGTCCTGTCCCTTATGTAGATGTCCGTGAAGGACACGGGCACTCCGGACGTCCCCTTCTTCGGCCAGACGGACATGTCGTGCATCTGGGCCACTGTCATCCACAGCGGCAGCCGGTATCCGCGGAAGGTGGCGATGATTGGCAGGAAGCTGCGGTTACAGCCCCTGTACGCATTGCCGGAGATATTCTGGTGAGGGTGTCGGCACGGATCCACGAGAGGCTCCGTCCAGTGTCCCTCGATTGATGCGAACCTGTCGATGAACTGGTCGGCATACATCCTCGCGAGTGTCTCTATTGCTGTCATGGTCTGAATATTACAAGGGAGCGCCTGTCTGACGCTCCCGGTGAATGAATCCCTATACTCTCCGTGCCCGTTTCGGAGCTGTCTCCTGCGCTTCCTCCTTCTTTGCGGGGGCCTTCTTCTGCTCGGCCTCCTGTCTCTTCTCCGGAGCCGCGGTCCTCGAAGCCTCGTTGCGTTTGCGTACGGTCTCCCTCCAGAACGGGGTGTCCACCTTGACGACCTGCCTCAGCACGGCGTTATACTGCACGACCGCGTCGAAGGTCTTCCCGTCCTTCGTCCTGAAGTCCTCGATGTAGAGGTCCTTCCCCTCGGAAAGCGCCTCGCGCTGTTCCGGCGTGAACTCGTGGCCGTACATAGTAGGGGCTACCTTCTCGAGATAGGTCTGCACCTCGGCGCACGGCGTGAGGAAAAGCTTCTGCGTGCCGCGGATGATCTCTCCGTCCTTGTTCCTCACGAACCCGTCAAACGACACGAGGCATCTGGTCTTCGATTCGCTTCCGTCGGGGTTCTGACGTGTGATGGTGATCGGGCTGCCTCCGTTGGCAAATGAATGTCTCGTTTCTTTGCGGATTGCCTTTCCCTCGTCGTCCTTAATGGTGTATTCGTATGTGTCCATGAGCCTTTCTGCGACCTTGTCGCTACGAAGGGCATCGCCGTAGACGCTGAGGTCGGGGTTCGGGTTGACCGTGAAGTGCTTCACTTCGACCCTGTCGTTCCTGAAGTTGGCCTGCAGCGCCATCGGCCCGATGACCGTGAGGTTGCCGACCTTGGCGTAGCATCTGACGTAGTCCGTCACCTGGCCGGATGCCAGCTGCCTGGCCACCTGCTCGTTGCCGAGGACGTAGTCCTTCCTGATGCCGTAGGATGCTTCCAGCTCTTCCCATGGAATGCGGTCGAGCCTCTCCTGAATGAACTTCGGGTAGGAAATCTCTTTCTTTCCCGCGGTCTTGTTCTCTTGTGTCTGTTCCATATCTGTAAAAATTAAAGATGAAGTTCATTCCATGGGTTCCTTCATGTGGAACTCGTTGAGATCGCCGTAACCGGCATACTCTCCGCTGTGGTCCATGACGGAGATTCCCTGTGCAGACTCGATGATTGCCTCCGAGGTGGTCCTACCTGCCTTGTCGTTGTCTAGGAAGAGATCAATACTCTCGTGCCCCAAGATGAAGTTCAGTGACCTTTTCATATTGGTCACGCTGTTCAACACACAGATGTCGCAGCCGGGTAGGATTCCGTGTTCGGAGCGTCTTCTCTCAATGAAGGAGAGGAAGTCGAAAAAACCTTCGAACACAACGATGGTGCAATCGGCCGGTTCGGCCGTTATCATGCCGTCAGGAGCAAGATAAGTCGGCGCGGAATTGGTGCACCGCTTTCCGTCAGGTCCGGATTCTGCACTCCGTAGCACGTATCCGTCCCCGTTGTTCGAAAATCCTATGTAAGACTGCACGGAGCCTGCACGGCCCGTCCGAACCGCAACCTCACGGCAGTACATTTGCAGTACATCCTCTGATATCCCGCGTCCGGAAGCATACCTGAGAAGAGTGTCGTCAGATACGAATGCAGAAGACACCACTTTCAATGCTGGTGATTGACGATATGCCGACCGCAAGGTCTGCTTACTTGTCGGTACGAAAAACCTACCTCCATTCTTTATCTCAATGATTCGTTTGATGGCGAAATACCTATCGCAGTGCTCCAGCCTCATGACAAGGTCTATCACGCCTCCTTTCGTCCCATCCCCGAAATCAACCCATCCGTATCCTCCAGCAAGTATGTGAAAAGACGGTGTCCTCTCTTCTCTGAATGGAGACTTGATGAGACCGTTGCGCGTGAAACTGACGTCCTTGCCATAATTAACAAGGACGTCAGCAACCTTCAAACGGGTTGGAACACTGTCGTATGTTCCTCTGTCATTCATATCTTTCTTTTTGTGCCTTACCGGCGTTGTCTTGCTGCCGCCGAACTCCATATGGTTCGGCTCTCTATCGTTGCGTGAGCTGCGTCACATAGGTAGGATGTATTTAAATAATGCCCTTAGGAATTTTAATTTGTACTCGTATGTATTCTGGTTTTATTTTACTACATTTGGTACTTATAGGGTTAATGTTTTCTCAAAAGCATTATTTTAATACACAAAGATAAGGAAAATAATACATTATGCAAGTTTTCCTTGAAAAAAGATTATATTATATGGACAAGAAGCAAATAGCGGAAGGGTGCGGCGTATTCGTGAACGGCCAGTGGCAGGTAAAGAACCTCAAGTTCCTGGCGGAGTTCATGAACCAGACGGGTCTTACGACCGGGGACATCGCAAAGGGCGTCGGTCTCCTCAGGAATTCAGTCACACGCTGGTTCATGGTGGACGACACCACCCTCAGCAGGATCATCACCGCCGCTGACTACTACGGCTATGACTTCTTAATCTCCTATACCGTTCCGATGAGGGAGATAGAAGGCACCAGGCTGGTCATTGAAAAGCCTGCGCGCCCCATCAAGACTCCCGGCAAGAGGCTGGATTTCATACGTGAGGCCATGAAGTCGGCCGCTATCACCAACGAGGCTCTGGCGCAGAAGCTGAACGTCATCCGCAACACCGTCCAGCTCTGGTTCAAGAAGGACGACATCACGATCAGCAACATCTACAAGATTGCCGAGAGCTACGGGTGGGAAGTTAACATCACGTTCAAGCTGAAACAGAACGAGTAAGATGGTATTATCAAAGGCGAATGACGCATGAGTTATAACAGAACATGCCGTTTGGTTTGCTTGGTCTTGGTTATTGCTATGGCATTTACATCATGCTGAATAATGATTGCTGAACTATATCACAACAGATGGCAAATCGAGCTTTTCTTCAAATGGATTAAGCAACATCTGAAGATAAAAAAGTTCTGGGGTACGTCTGAAAATGCAGTCCGCATACAGATTTACTCAGCAATTATTGCCTATTGCATGATGGCCATTGTACAGAAGAAGATGAATGTTGAACGGTCAATTTATGAGATGTTGCAGATTGTAAGTGAGTCACTTACAATCTGCAACATCTCAGAGACCTCTTTGCAAAACCTAACTGCAATATTGTCAATGAACTTGATGATTCAACCGAACCAAATTTGTTTAATTGTTAAACTTTATAATAATTTATAATAATCGTCCGGAACTATTACCGGACAGCAATGAAATTTTGTAAAAGAATTACATTATGATACAGGCAGAATTGAAATTGTATTAACATGGACAGAAAAAGGGTATGGAATGGTTATACAAACTACAGCTCGAAATGACGTTGAATTAATCCAAATTGGATATGAGTTGGAAAAGCGTTTTGGAAATAGTGATTAATTTAATAATATGGTTGTCCACCAAATCCTCCTATCGCCTCAGACCGTCTCTGACGGCGTAGTTTGTTTGCGTGAAACACATTGATTATTGCATTGATATATTGATAATCAATACGGATAAATTTCTTTAACGAGGAAGAGTATTAAGGTTAAACTGCTGAATATTAGCAAACTAAGTTGGTGTCTGTACGACTTGTTCGTTCTGGCACATATTTTTTTGTATCTATGAAAATGGCGCTTGAAGACACGATGTTGCTTTGCGGTTGCTATTTCAGTCCTGCCAACATTACAACAAAGATCAGAAGGTCGCCGAATTCGGCGCGAAAAATCTCCAGCGCGCGTTGAATCTCTGTCGTAACCTGCCGTATGGTCATAGAATATTTCTCGGCTATCTCCTTGTGTGTCAGCCCGTCCACCCTGCTTGCCGAAAAAATTTCATAGCAGCGCCCGGACATCTTGCTGCGACATTTTCCGATTCTTTCATTTAAATCGGTAAGAAAAGCCATGCTGTCAGACTCGCGCTCCGACAGGATGCCGTACATCGCATCTCGGAGCTTTGCATTTCTGATTTCCTGATGTGCATCATTGAGCATAATCTTCCTCTTGACATAATCATAACTCTTGCTCAGCAACACACGATGAAAATAACCCCTGACATTGTCACCGGCGACGAAATTCTCCTTTTTCTCCAATATTTTCATGATGCTGTCAGAATAAATATCCTCAGCAACAGCTTCGATCCTGACAAAAGACATTGAATGAGCTACGAATCTGCGGCGATCCTTATATATCCCGCTAATCTCACTCATAAAATATGTCAGGTCCTCATTTTTCATCAATCGAACACCATTAGGTAGTCATAAAACCACATCAAAGTTGAAGATTTTTCATCAAAAACACAAAAAAGTGCAAATATTTATGTAGTAAATCGATTCTCGTCCCTTAATATATTAGAAAGCATAAACTCGAAATACGATGAAAAAGATAGACGATGAGACATTGTTCCGATACTTCGGAGCGGAAACAACAGACGAAGAAGAATGCCGGATAAACGATTGGCTGCTTCAGGATAGCGAGAATGAAAAGAAACTGCGTGCCTCCTACAGCCTTTGGGAGACAATGCTTTTCACTGATGCCGGCAGCGGCACACCTGTAAAGACTGCTGCAAGGCACAAAAAGACCTTCCGCAGATTCGGCATTGCCATTCTTAATGCAGCAGCAATCGCTTTGTTCTTCATCTTGGCAAAGCATATCGTAACAATCAGTGAAGATAACAGACTCGCCGAGACAATCAACCGGATCGAAGTTCCTGCAGGAGGGAAAATGGATATCACCCTGCCTGACGGAACCAAGGTTTGTCTCAATGCAGGAGCTATCCTCGATTACCCGATGAAGTTCTCCCGCAACTCCCGTGAAGTTACTATCAGTGGAGAGGCGTGGTTCGATGTGGCTCATAATAAGGCCAAACCATTTATAGTCAAGACATTCGTTTCTGATGTAGAGGTCCTTGGAACAAAGTTTAATCTTGATGCCGATGAAAGTGCCGGACGATTCTCCGTGACCCTCGAAGAAGGCAGCATCAGACTTCGTAGCAATGCAGGAGAAAGAGTGATGGCACCGGGAGAGAAAGTCGAAATCTTCGGAGGTAAAATGAGAGATTGTCAATACCGTTCAGGAAAAGCTAATTCATGGATAAGCGGAATCATTGACATTAGCGGACTGACATTCACGGAGATTATTCGCAAATTGGAGAGGACGTTCGGTGTGACTATCGTGGTCAATATGGAGAATGTTCCTGCCATCGGATTCTCTGAGGCCGAACTTCGTCAGAGCGAGGGTGTGGAAGCAGCATTGAAATCCCTTCAGTACGCGGGCGTGAAATTCCACTACAACATTGACTTCAAGACCGGGACTATATACATTAAATAACCACCGATTCCCGGTCTCCCCGCATAAACCGAATAATAACAATAACATATAACTGATAACCTGAAGGTGCCCTATCGCCGGGTATCTTCGAAAACAACAAATTCATGAACAGATACCGATTTTTAAAGAGGAGCTGTTGCTTGTTCTTTGTGGTGATTCTTTCTGTCTGGTCTGCGTCAGCCGGTCAACGGACGCAGAAAGATGACATTCGGCTCACCCTTCAACTAAAAGAAGCCACTGTTACAGAAGCTATCAGCCAAATTAAGGAACAAACCCCTTACTTGTTTTTCATCAGTGCGACAAATCTTGATAGAAAAATCAGCCTGTCAGTGAAAAACGAGACCATAGAGAGCGTCTGCGCCAAACTTTTCACCCCGCTGAAAATTTCGTGGAAAATCAACGGTCATTACATTTACCTTGAGGACGTCATTGAGCCTCAGACCCGCGACCTCACGGGAATAGTCAAGGATGAGAGCGGAGCAGGTGTGCCTGGAGTTTCCGTTTTCGTCGAAGGTACAACCCGCGGTACTATAACAGATTCCGAGGGCCGCTTCTCACTCACTATCCGGTCCGACCAGAAGACTGCCTGTTTGGAATTCAACAGCCTCGGTTACGAGGTTGTGCGTATGACAATCGGAGAGCGAACTACATTCAATATCGTCCTCAAAGAGGAAGCCGTCTCCCTCGAAGGTACAGTGGTCACCGCCCTTGGCATACGCCGCGACCAGAAGGCCCTGAGTTACAATGTCCAGGAGGTCAATGCCGAGCTGCTTACATCTGTAAAGGATGCCAATTTCATCAACTCCCTTGCAGGAAAGGTGGCCGGTGTTGCCATCAACACATCCTCATCAGGAGTAGGCGGAGCATCAAAGGTGGTACTTCGTGGAAACAAGTCCATCAGCCAGTCGTCCAATGCCCTCTATGTCATTGATGGCGTTCCGATGTACAATTTCGGTGGTGGCGGCGGAACAGAATTCGACTCCAAAGGAGCCACAGAGTCCATCGCCGACCTTAACCCAGAGGACATCCAGAGCATCTCCGTCCTCACCGGTGCTGCTGCAGCCGCACTTTACGGGTCGCAGGCTGCAAACGGCGCTGTTATGATAACTACAAAGAAAGGAGAATCAGGAAAATTAAAGGCCTCATTTTCGAGCAATACCGAATTTCTGAACCCGTTCGTGTTGCCCAAGTTCCAGAATCGTTACGGGACAGGGCTGAACGGCCGTGACAGCGGCAGCGGAGTGTACAGCTGGGGAGCATACATCCCCGAAGGGGCACGTTACAACTACAGCCCGAACGACTATTTCGAGACAGGACATACCTACACGAACGCATTCTAAATCAGCGGAGGAACGGACAAGAACCAGACATATTTCTCAGCCGCCGCGGTGAACTCCGACGGCATCATACCCAACAATATCTATGACCGCTACAACTTCACCTTCCGCAATACATCCTATTTCCTGAAGGACAAACTGAAACTTGACGCAAGTGCAAGCTATATAATGCAGAAGGACCAGAACATGACCAACCAAGGAGTCTATGCGAACCCTCTGACATCGGCATATCTCTTCCCCCGCGGCGAGAATTTCGACCTGTACCGCAACTTCGAAAGGTACAATTCCGGCACCAAGCTGATGGAGCAGTTCTGGGGCGACGACCTCGCCGGCGACCTGCGCATGCAGAACCCGTACTGGATAAACTACCGCAACCTGCGCAACAATAACAAGAGAAGGTATATGCTTTCCCTGAATGTGAGCTATGACATTTTGGACTGGCTCAACATTGCAGGCCGCGTGCGCATCGATAATGCCAACAACCTCTACACGCAGAAATACTACGCCACTACTGAGGCAACGATTTCCGAAGGCGGAAAGAACGGTCACTATACCGAGGCTCGCACCTATGACACGCAGACCTATGCCGACATCATGGTAAATGTAAACAAGAGCTGGCAGGACTGGAGCCTTGTCGCGAACCTCGGTGCCTCTCTGAACGACATCAAGACCGACGAACTCCGCTACGGAGGTCCAATCCAGGAAAACGGTCTTGCAAATGTCTTCAATGTCTTCGACCTCGACGACACCAAGAAACGTGCGAGCAAGTCAGGCTGGCACGACCAGACACGCTCCATATTCGGAAGCCTTGAACTCGGCTGGAAGAAGATGCTGTACCTTACCCTTACCGGACGCAACGACTGGGCGTCCCAGCTTGCAGGCTCATCCTCCAAATCCTTCTTCTATCCGTCCGCAGGTCTCTCTTGGATACCTACCGGACTGTGGGATATGGGTGCGCTCAGCTATCTGAAAGTCAGGGGCTCAGTCGCTTCAGTCGGAATGCCGTTCCCACGGTTCCTGACCATCCCGACCTACGAATACGACGCGACTTCAAAGATATGGAAGGACAAGACTCACTATCCGATAGGTGACCTGAAGCCGGAACGCACGCTCACATACGAGGTGGGGCTTGAGGCGCGTCTGTGGCAGGACCTCAGCATCAACCTCTCGTGGTATCTCGCCGACACCTACAACCAGACTTTCGACCCGCAGCTCCCGCCGTCGTCGTCATACAGCACCATCTATCTTCAGACAGGAAGCGTGCGCAACACGGGAGTCGAGGCAAGCGTCGGCTACAACCACACTTGGCACGGCTTCACCTGGGACAGCAACTTCACCTTCAGCTGGAACAGGAATGAAATTCTCGAACTTGCCGGTGATGCAAAAAATCCGATTACAGGCGAAGCACTCAACCTGCCCAAACTTGATATTAAGGCTCTCGGAAAAGCGAAATATGTCCTCAAACAGGGCGGCTCTCTTGGAGATCTATATACGACATCTGCAATAATGGGCAGCGACAAAGGATATATCGAGGTTGACGAGAACGGAAACATCACCATAGATGATATCGGGACGGATATCTTCCTCGGCAGTGTATTCCCGAAATACAACCTTGCATGGCGCAACGATTTGAGTTACAAGGGTATCCATCTCGGTTTCCTGTTCAGCGGCCGCATAGGAGGTGTATGCTATTCCGCAACCCAGGCCAACCTTGACCTGTACGGAGTGTCCGAGGCTTCGGCCGACGCAAGGGATGCAGGCGGGGTCCTCGTGAACGGACGCGAATGGATGGACGCCCAGAAATGGTACCAGGCGATAGGCTCCCAGAGCGGTCTGCCGTTGTATTACACCTACTCCGCGACCAATTTCCGTCTTCAGGAACTCTCCATAGGCTACACCCTTCCGCGCAAGTTGTTCATGGATAAATGCTCCCTCACCATATCCGCAGTCGGCCACAACCTCTGGATGATATACTGCAAGGCGCCGTTCGACCCCGAGGCCATCGCCTCCACCGGCAACAACTACCAGGGAATCGACTACTTCATGATGCCGTCCCTGCGTAGCATGGGATTCAACATCAAACTGGACTTCTAAACAGCAGTGATTATGAAACATAATATTACATTTATAATCATGACAGTAATGCTGTCAATGACATCCTGTACCACCGGGTTCTATGAGATGAACACCAACCCTAACCAGGTGACCGGAGAGCAGATGGAAGTGAACAACTACCGCACGGGGTCCAAGATAAGGAACCTCCAGAATCTTGTCATCCCTGTCCAGGAGCACATGTACCAGTTCAACGAGAGCCTTTCCGGCGGCCCGTTCGCAGGATACATCGCATCCACAGTGGACACATGGCTTGCACGCTTCGAGACCTTCAACCCATCCGACGACTGGCGCAAATGGCCTTTCGCCAATGTCATGTCCGAGACCTACGCCCCGTACAGGGGAATAGTCAACCAGTCGGACGACGAGGTCGCAAACGCCTTCGCCACCCTTTTCAGGGTTGCTATAATGCACAGGATGACAGACTCCTACGGCCCGATTCCCTACAGCAACCCGATTACAAACGAATCCGTATTTGTAACTTACGACTCTCAGGAGACCGTCTACTGCACAATGTTCGATGAGCTTGACTCCGCCATAGAGGGCTTCACAAAGAACATCGGCATTGCGACATCGTCATGGAACAGATACGACTATGTCTACTACGGCAATATCTCCCAGTGGCTCAAATACGCCAACTCCCTGAAACTCAGAATGGCTATGAGGCTCAGCTATGTGAAGCCTGAACTTGCGAGGGAAAAGGCTGCTGAAGCGATAGCGGCAGGCGTAATCACCTCAAACTCCGACAACGCGCTGATGCACGCACCGGAAAACCGCACCGCGCTCATCTACAATGACTGGTCGGATTCCCGTGTTGCAGCCGACATAATCAACTACATGAACGGCTATGAGGATCCGCGCCGCGAAAAGATGTTCACCTCAGTACCTGTGGAGCAGGGAGATGAGACCGTAGAAATGTATTACGGAATCCGTGTGGGCAGCGACGTGTCAGGCAAGACAGCCTTCACAACCAACTACTCAAACATGAAAGTAACCCCGTCCGACCCTTATCTATGGATGAATGCAGCCGAAGTCAGCTTCCTCATGGCTGAATATGAACTGCGCTGGGGCGACCCGACAAGAGCCAAAGACCTGTACGAAAACGGCATACGTCTTTCATTCGAGGAACGCGGGGCAGCGGGTTCGGAAGACTATATCCTTGACCGTGAAAAGAAACCTGCAACATACGTTGACCCTCTCGGAACCTACAGCATAGCAGGCAGGCAGAGCGACATCACCATAGCTTGGGAGGAGAGCGGCAATCTCGCCGACAGCACAATGCCGGCAGAGGACGCCTCCGAGCGCAACCTCGAAAGGATAATCACCCAGAAATGGATAGCGTCCTTCCCTCTAGGCGTGGAAGGCTGGAGCGAATACCGCAGGACCGGCTATCCGCGACTTCTTCCTGCACCTCAGGACAAGAGCGGCGGTGCAGTGGACCTGAACCGGCACGCGCGCAGGCTGACTTACCCGGTGGAGGAATACGGAATGAACGGAGCAAACCTTCAGCAGGCCATCAGCATACTGAACTCGGAGTCGAGCGGCACGAGGAAAGGCGACACTATGGGAACGCAGGTATGGTGGGATGTCAAACAGTACTAAAAACAAACACTATAATGAAACTGAAAACAATAATAAACACGGCCATATGCAGTCTTCTGCTGGTCTCCTGCTCCGACTGGACGGAAATGGAGTCGGTCAGGATTGACGTGCAGCACCCGTGGGATCAGGACCCGGAACTGTGGGAAGACTACAAGGCCTCTCTCAGGGCATACAAGCAGACTGACCACTTCCTTGTCTATGCCCGTCTGGAGAACTCCCCGGAGCGCCCGTCAAACGAGAAGAGCTTCATGCGCAGTCTTCCGGACTCGCTTGACATTGTCTCCCTGACCAATGCGGACAACTTCTCGAAGCACGATGCGGAGGATATGGAATGGATGCGGAGTGTGGGCACGAAAGTGCTGTATCAGATAGACTTCGCGTCACGGAGAGAGGAACTTGCCGATGCAGCGAAACTTGGCGCATACCTCGACAGGGCAATAGCCTCGGTCAGAGACAACGGGCTGGACGGCTGGTCCTTCACCGGAACATTCAGGCTTGAAGACGCCCTCAATGCCGAACTCTCCTCGCTGATTGTCTCAAAACTATCCGCCGCAAGACAGGACGGTCAGCTGCTGGCCTTTGAAGGAGACCCTGCATTCGTCAGTTCCGCAGACAGGCAGAAGATAGACCTTTTCGTGCTCGGCACTGAGGGGATGGACTATGTACATGACGTGCACATGGCAGTTCTTGCCGCGACATCCACCCTTGGCATACCGGAAGAGAAGATTCTGCTTGCAGCCTCGCTGGAGCGCAGCATCTCCGACGAGAAATTAGTGGAGAACGGTGCAGTCGAGGAAATTACTGAAAGGGTGATGGCATTCGGTCCTCTTCGCGGACTTGCCGTGTATGACTTAGGTACGGACTACTACAGCTATGACGGCAACTACATTCGCACCCGCCGGGCGATACAGACACTCAACCATTCAAGATAGATATTATGAAAAGAATATTGACATACATCATATTGCTTGCATCCGTCTCAGTGTCCTGCAACAGATACGAAGCGGACGGCTACAAGTTCGGCAACTCCATCTATATGGATGTGAGTTCAAGAAAACCGGTGCAGTCTGCCACTTTCGGCAACAAGCTCACGGAGTTCTCCAAAGAGCTGTCAGTGAACATGGCATATCCGGCGGAGAATGATGTCACTGCGACCATAGCAGTGGACGAGTCCCTCGTTGCCGACTACAACAGTAAATACGGCACATCCTACGAGATGCTTCCGCAGAAGTACTCCGGTTTCAAGGAAGAGACGGTCACCATTCCGGCAGGCAAGACCATGTCCGGCAAAGTGGTCATCCCGTTCAAGGGCTTGGCAGGTGAAGGAGAAGAGCAGGTCGGAGCCATGGAGATAGACAAGACCTACCTTTTCCCGGTCAGACTGACTTCCACGGATATGGATGTGATGGGCGATGCCGGGATTGCATACTATTTGGTGCGCCGTTCATCAGCCATCACTGTGGCCGCACAGCTCACCGACAACTGGATAAACTTCCCTCTCATGGACGAGCCGGGCACTGTTGCGAACGCTTACAACGGGCTGAGGGCCGTCACATACGAGGCACTCATCTGGATTGACAAGTTTGACAAGGAAAACGATTTCGGAGACTGTAATATATCAACTGTCATGGGAGTTGAGCAGTATCTCCTGCTGAGAATCGGCGATACCAATTTCGAGCGTCAGCAGCTTCAGTTCGACGGCAGCGGAGGCGGCACATCATTCGGCAAATTCCCTCAAAGCGACCCGTCCAAGAAACTCTATGAAGGACGCTGGTATCACGTTGCATGCACCTACGACTACGACACGAGAATTACACGGGTCTATGTAGACGGGAAGATACAGAGCGAAGCCAAGGAGATGGGAACAGCGACAGGAGGAATCAATCTGGCCATGAGAGCCAATGAGATTGTAGAGGACGGCAAGGAAAAGACATCCTACCAGTTCTTTATCGGAAAGTCCTACAACGACTACCGTCCGCTCCAGGGCAAGATTGCAGAAGCAAGGGTCTGGTCAGTGGCCAGGACTCCTGAGCAGATATGGGAGAATATGTACAGGATAGAAAATCCAGAGGGAGACGCCACGCTCATCGGCTACTGGAAATTCGACGAGGGTAAGGGCAACACCGTAAAGGACTACTCTATGTATCACAACGACGGAATCGCTGCCTTCGATCTCAGCTGGGCTGAAGGAATCGAAATCCCGGAAATCAACAAAGAGGAGGAATAGCGCATGAGAAAGAATATGATATCAACACTTGCTTTGGCAACATTATTAATCGGGGGCGTTTCGTGCGAAATGGAGCCAGCAGGTTATCCTTCAGGAAAACAGATTGATGAAGAAACTCTTAAGAGTTCCTCCGTATCACTGACAAGCATCAGAACCTCTCGGAATACCGTGTACTGCGTCATGACAGAGGGAAACGGTGTCATTACCGAAGGTCTCCGTGCAACAATAAACACTCCTTCATCTTTCGACCAGACAGTCGTCCTGAAAGCTGACCAGTCGCTTGTCGAAAGCTATGCCGCAGAAACAGGAAGGAAATACCTTCCGCTTCCGGAGACATTCTACAGTTTCGATAACGGAGGTGCGCTTGTACTGTCCGCAGGCAAGACTTCGTCTGACCTTGCAAGGCTGACCTGCCGGGCGACCAACTCTTTGGGCAACAGGATAAAGGCCGGACATTATCTTCTCCCGGTGGTTGCGGCTGCTTCTGCCGGAGAAATGTCAAGGGATGTCGTCTATTATGACATCACAGTCAGGGAGAAGTTCGAGGAAGGGCTGCCGCTCTTTGACGACCTTCTGATGGTGTTTTACCTGAACACCTCGCAGTATGACCCAAGACTAATTACTGATTACAATTTATTGAGAACGGATTTCAGTGATTTCAGTGATACATATATGACATTTGGCAACATTATCAATCTGCGCAAGACGACCGTCACTTATGAGCCGGCTACGGGCAGGGCATTGTTGAACCTAAGTTCCGACATGAAATATGTGCTGGACAACTACACGACATATATCCTCCCCGTACAGGAGACAAAACGCAAGGTCTGCCTGTCCATCGAGGGCGGAAATACCGGTCTTGGCTTCTGCAATATGACAGATGCCCAGATAGAGGACTTTGCGGTGCAGGTAAAGCAGTTGTTTGACACCTACAGTCTTGACGGAGTGAATCTTTGGGACCGTAACTCCGAGTACGGCAAGGAAGGTATGCCTCCGATGAACACAACTTCCTATCCTAAATTGGTCAAGGCACTAAGGGAAGTGCTTGGTACGGACAAGTTGCTGACCTTGACTGACCATGAAGAGCCGACGGAGTACTTCTGGGACACGGAAGCCACAGGAGGAATAAAGGTAGGAGAGTATCTTGACTATGCATGGACAGGCTATTGCGATGAGGACTATCCTTTTGAAATCGTTGACCCTTACCATCCTGACGATCCTAATGTAAGCAAAGAACATATCAGAAAACCTATCGCCGGTCTGGATGCTACTAAGTACGGCTGCATAAATGCCCCATGGCAGAAAGGTACGGCAGACATGATATTCTGGGAATCAAATGGTAAGAAAGTGGCAGCCTGGAATAAAGCCGGCTATGAAAAATCCAATATCGTCCTGCATGCAGACATGCGTACCCATCTTCAAGATGAGTACGAGCATAATTGGGATCCGACATTTGTTATAAACTTTATGACAGACGGTAGCATAAGACATGATGACAATGGTACTATAGCTATCATCTTTGATAGGACGGATATTGAGTCTATTGCTGGTGGCAGCGGTTATAACAAATGGAAAAAAGACTGGTAAAATAACCACAATATATAAACACTAAATCTTTTCAATCATGAAGACAAAATTTTTCTTTGCATCTCTGGCAGCAGCTGCCGGAATGCTGATTTCCTGCAACAAGGAAATGGCTCCTTCTGTTCAGGACACAGATGATACTACACCGATGACAAAGGCTTACGGCGACAAGACGCCTATTGTCACCGCCTACATCGAGACAAACGACACAAATCCTCTCAATGCCGGCGACTACTTTGATGAGAATGGTGAGCCGTTCTTCGACATCGTGGAACTGTTCGCATCCAACATCCACAAGGAGACTGTCGGCACTCAGGTTCGTCCTACCCTCTATCTCAATGACAAGCTTACCCCGGTTCTCGAGAATGGAGGTGTCGACACTTATGTGCATCCTCTTCAGGAGCTCGGGATCAAAGTCCTCCTTACCGTCCTCGGTGACTGGCAGGGCATAGGTGTAGCCAACATGAACGACACCCAGGCTGAGCAGTTCGCAACTATCCTCGCATACGCAGTCGGGAAATACGGTCTTGACGGTATCGGTTTCGACGACGAGTATGCCAACTATTCAGGCTCTCTTGTCAGCGGTTCATTCGGCAACATAATCACAAAGCTCCATGCGAAGCTCCCCGCAGACAAATTGATAACTGTATTTGCTTATGGCAATACAAGTCAGATCAGTTCTGCTGCCGGTGCACTGATCGACTATGCGTATACCGACTTCACATATTGGAACGGGACTCCGGGCATTTCAGGTGTAACCAAAGACAGGTGGGCTCCAAGTTCATATAACCTTGGAAGTTCTCAGGCGACATCATTAGTTCGTTCTTATGCCCAAAGGGCAAAAAGTGAAGGATATGGTGCAATCATGACCTTCAATCTCCGCAGGTCATCGGAAGTGGATCCTATGCCGGTTCTTCAGGCTATCTCTGACGGAATTGGTTGCGGTACTTTGACATATGATGACGGTGACAGGGCGCGTAACGCTGGTTCTGTATCTACAGGGTATACTCTGACTTATTCTGAAGCTACCGGAAACTAACATTTAATCGGTGTCATGCCAGTATGAGTACTATTGGCATGACACCTTATAAAACATAAAATGAAAATTAAAAGAATTTTATCGTGTATATTCATTCCGCTGCTTTTTTCAGCGGTGAGTTGCACCTATGATGACACTGAGCTCAAGAACAAAGTGGACGACCTTGACAAACGCCTCACCGAACTCGAACAGACGGTCAAAAGCATAAATGACAATGTGGGTTCACTCATGACCATAGTGAACGCCCTTGAAAAAGAAGTAAAAATCGACAAAGTCGTCAATTTGGAAGACGGCAGCGGCCATGTCATCATGTTCACTGACGGAAGCAGCATAACCGTCACAAACGGCAAAGACGGTGCTGATGGAGATAACGGAGAAACTCCTGTCATCAGCGTTGGCAAAGATGCTGACGGGATTTACTATTGGAAGGTCAACGGTGAATGGCTGCTCGACGACGGCAACAAGATTCCAGCAACCTCCAAGACCGAAATACCTCAAATCAGGGTTAATGAGACCACAGGCAACTTCGAACTTTCCTTTGACGGAGAAAACTGGCAGGACATCGGTTCTGCAGGTGGAGCCGGCATATTCAAGGATGTGATCGACGGAGAAGATGAAGTGATATTCATCCTTTCCGGAAACAAAGAGCCTATAGTGATACCTAAGGCACAGAAATTCGCACTGAATGTGGAAAACACTTCAATTCCTGTGGATGCTCCCGGATCTTCAATAATGGTCAGCTATACCGTCACTGCTGCCGACCAGGGTACAACGGTGGAAGCCATTGCGATCGGAGGCATAGTGATAGAGGGGATAACATCACAAATCATAGGAAACGAGATTAAAGGACAGGTTTCCATACAGCTTCCAAACCCAATTCCTGCCGACGGAAAGGTTTTCTTGTTTGCAGTAAACAGCAAAGGCACCCCGTCTATGCGCATCCTTTCTTTCGAGCAAGGCGAAATCAATGTGGAAGTAATGGGAGCACTTAGCTTTGAGGCAGCCGGAGGAACACTGGAGCTATTTGTCAGCACCAATTACAACTACAGCATTGAAATCCCCGAATGGATTACATACGAGAAGATGGACTTGACTAGAGCCGTAAGAAATGAGTTCATAACGATGACAATTGCCGAGAATAAGGATGCTGCCGAGCGCAGTGCGACAATCAGTTTCGTTGACGGGATGACAGTCCGCTATTCTCTTACAGTGACCCAGAAAGGTGCATCGGTAGATATTCCCGGCTACAAAGGCCCAATCGAAGACTGGAAAGATGACGGCAGCATTGATTTTTAAAAGATATTCCATCTATTTGGATATATGTATTAACCCACTTCATTAAAACTAATTTATTATGAATACAAAATTTTTCTTTGCATCTCTGGTTGCAGCGGCCGGAATGCTGATTTCCTGCAACAAGGAAATGGCTCCTTCTGTTCAGGACACAGATGATACTACACCGATGACAAAGGCTTACGGCGACAAGACGCCTATTGTCACCGCCTACATCGAGACAAACGACACAAATCCTCTCAATGCCGGCGACTACTTTGATGAGAATGGTGAGCCGTTCTTCGACATCGTGGAACTGTTCGCATCCAACATCCACAAGGAGACTGTCGGCACTCAGGTTCGTCCTACCCTCTATCTCAATGACAAGCTTACCCCGGTTCTCGAGAATGGAGGTGTCGACACTTATGTGCATCCTCTTCAGGAGCTCGGGATCAAAGTCCTCCTTACCGTCCTCGGTGACTGGCAGGGCATAGGTGTAGCCAACATGAACGACACCCAGGCTGAGCAGTTCGCAACTATCCTCGCATACGCAGTCGGGAAATACGGTCTTGACGGTATCGGTTTCGACGACGAGTATGCCAACTATTCAGGCTCTCTTGTCAGCGGTTCATTCGGCAACATAATCACAAAGCTCCATGCGAAGCTCCCCGCAGACAAATTGATAACTGTATTTGCTTATGGCAATACAAGTCAGATCAGTTCTGCTGCCGGTGCACTGATCGACTATGCGTATACCGACTTCACATATTGGAACGGGACTCCGGGCATTTCAGGTGTAACCAAAGACAGGTGGGCTCCAAGTTCATATAACCTTGGAAGTTCTCAGGCGACATCATTAGTTCGTTCTTATGCCCAAAGGGCAAAAAGTGAAGGATATGGTGCAATCATGACCTTCAATCTCCGCAGGTCATCGGAAGTGGATCCTATGCCGGTTCTTCAGGCTATCTCTGACGGAATTGGTTGCGGTACTTTGACATATGATGACGGTGACAGGGCGCGTAACGCTGGTTCTGTATCTACAGGGTATACTCTGACTTATTCTGAAGCTACCGGAAACTAACATTCAATCGGCATCATGCCGGAGTCGTTATCATCCGGCATGATGCCTTTTTCAGAAAATTAAAAATGAGAAACAAGTTAATACATATTTTCCTGATAGCATTTGTTCTCGGTTCTTGTGAACAGATTGAGAATCCGGGGGTAAATGACAAGGTGGAGTCAACTGACTTTTGCGTATATCTTTCAGATATTGCCACAAAAACTGCAAATGACGGCATGTCAACACAATGGGTGGAAGGAGACGCAATTGGATTGTTTCACGCAATTGCAGGAACTCAGAATTATATTGATGATAATTCTTTTACTTGCGACAATGTCGCTGCAAACAAGTTTTCGGGAACTTTGACAGAAGAATTAAATGCTGGTTCTAATTATGATTGGTATGCTTTTTATCCGAAAATTAATATAACTAATGGCGATTCTCCGGTTAAGTTTTCGAAATACATTGGCAGGACTGAAATGTCTTCATTTGCCGGGAAAGTAATTCAGATCGGCAATAACAGCATGGCCCATTTGGCTGGTGGCAGGGACGGATTTCCGGTAGTCGGCTTTGTAGACAATGTCCCGGCTTCCGAATTTCCGACCATACCGATGAGGAATGTGGCATCCGTGATTTGCGTGAATGTCACCAATACCTTGTCGGAGCCGATAGTCATAAGCAGCGTTGATTTGGTGACGCCAAAGCCTATTGTCGGTAATTTCAGTATTGAATTGGCAGGAAATGACATTGTTGCCAGTGGCGCAGGACAGAAGTTCATTCGTCTTGAAGTGGCGGAAGGCTCTCAGATTGCAGGCGGAGAAAGCTCCAAATTCTATATAGGAGTCGCGCCTTTCACAGTAACTTCAGGGGAGGAAATACTGCTCTATGTAAATGCCGCAATCGGCGACAAGACTGTCTCTCAGAAAATCGCTAAGATATTCGATAAAGAGACTCCTTTCAAGTCCGGATTCATAAAGACTTTCAATGTCAGCTATGCCCAGACAGATGTCGTACCTCTCAAAGTCAATAAATCTGATTTCCAGACTCTTAACATTGGTAAGACATCTACCGCTTTCAAGGCCGGCAGCGAACATTACTCTTTTGACGGCTGGAAACTTTTGACTGGAGCTGTTGTAGGTCCGACTACATTCACAGACGGTTCACTTAAAGATCTGGCAGCTGTCATCTGTGGTGGAACCGCCCAGACAGGTGTCCTTACCTCTCCTTTTATTGCAGATGGATGCGGAACACTGAAGTTTAAATATGGAGTGTACAACAACAATGAAAAAATAAGATTCCGGATTGATATCAAGAATACAGCCGGAGAAGTCGTACAGACTGAAACGGTTGAGAATCTTGAACCAACAAAGTCAATAGCAGCTGAGTATTCAAAAGAGTTCAATGTCTCAGGCGTATTCCAACTTGAGTTTACCAACCTATGCCCGTCAGGGGTCAAAAATAGAAAAGACCGTGTGGCAATCTTCGACATAGAGTGGACCAACTGTCCCGGTTAATTCGAATTTGAATCGGGTGGAAGTAAAGCGAATTGCTTTCTTCTACTCGATTTTTGTTTCGAACTATCACATCTTATTTGTGAGTTTCTGAGAGGCACGTGGTATTGTTCCGTCCCGATTGGTCACAATCAGTCTCGAGGTCAAACGCCATAATAAATATGCAGATATCTCAACTACGGAAGCCTATAATAGATTATTGAAAAATCTCGATAATCCCTCTTCCGGTATCTTTAATTTGATTCTGGCATTGGAAAAAAACTGCGATAATGGTATCAAATCAGGCAGATTTTTTTGTCTTCGTTTTCCAAATCGGTAATTTGAGGGCAAAACGATGTCTCTGGCAGGAATATAATGGCCTATAATGGCATCTTCAATTTTTCTTAAAAAGTGCGTCTTTAGAAAAATTATAATTATTGAAAAAATCTGCCTAGCATATCAAATGCCACCAAAAGTATTGGTTTTTCCATAGGTTTTTGTATTTTTGCGACAAAGAAGCGAAGACATTTACAGCGGATTTTAGGAAGAAACCACGACTGGTATCTGACGGCATATAAGAACATTGAAATCTGCCTTAAAATCTTTCGGAATCCTCAAAAACGGCCTCTGAATGGCCTGTAGAGGGTTTTGTCCTTTTCTTTAACGAGGAGGAGTATTAGCACTTAAACTGCTGAATATTAGCAAATTAAACAGGTGCCAGTACGATTTATTCGTTTTGGCACCTGTTTTTTCCGTCTAGGTGAATGTCGTTTGAAGGCATTTGGTGGCATATAGGAGAATATTGCGTCAATCTAATCGTACTTAGGATCGTACTTAAAATCGTACTTAAGAAAAAAAGGACAGTCTAGTTTTTCTTAAACGTTGAGCGGGTAGAAGGCTCGAATATAGTGGCCTATTATGGAATCCTGCGGCATTGCTATCACTATCACATGGTTAACCTGCATTATTCATAGCTTCCACGCTTTGTCTTCGCAATAGTTGTCCGATTGGTCCGCATTTCCCCGGCACGACATGGTTTTTTCCATAAAATTCGAGAGGTCTTATGCGAATTTGTCGCTGAAGAGGAACTGGAACAGTCCGGTGAACAGGATTCCATTATTGTCCCTGTAGGGCATAATGTCGTCCTTGACGATAACAATCTTCTGGAAGGAATCATCAATGCGTTTGAGCGAATTCAGTTCCTGCTCACGTCTTTCTTCGGTTTCTATCTCGTAGGCCGACTGAATATAGTACTTCTCGTTCCCATCAGTAGCAATGAAATCTACCTCATATTGTTTGTATTCAGACTTGCCATCGACCATTTTACGGTGCTCAACGACTCCCACATCCACCACATAACCACGGTACAGCAATTCATTGAAGATGATGTTCTCCATCAGATGTGTCTGCTCCAATTGGCGGTAATTCAGCCTTGCGTTTCTAAGACCGACATCTATCGAGTAGTATTTCTTGATGTTCTCGTAATACTTGTTGCCCTTGATATTATAACGTCGGGCTTCGTTGAACAAGAATGCCTCTTCCAGATAGCCGATATACTTTGCAACTGTGTCATCCGTTATCTTGATTTTGCGGACACTTCCCAGCGTATTGGTGATACGTGTCGTATTGGTAAGGGAACCGATAGATGAGCATAAAGCATCGGCTATGGCTTCAAGCGCTTCCCGATTTTCAACGTTGTGGCGCTCGACCACATCGTCCAGATAGGTCTTCTTCCACAGTTTCTGGAGATAGGTGGTCTTCTGTTCAGCCGTCGGCATTTTCCTAAGTGCGGGAAGTCCTCCATAAGTGTAATACTCTTTCCACAGGTCATTGACACTTTCCTGTCGGTCCTGACAAAATTCGCGGAAAGTGAACGGAAGGACGCTGACCTCGTCGCTGCGCCCGCGGAAGATGGTATTGATTTCGGTAGAAAGAAACTTTGAATTGCTGCCGGTGACATACACATCTACATTCTGACGCTTATTAAGGCCATTGACAATCCTTTCGAATCCATCTACCTCCTGAATTTCGTCCAGAAAGACGTAGTAATTCTCAGTCTGCGAGGCGATTCTGGAATAAAGGTATTCTTTCAGCTTCTCGCGGTCCAGTAGTTCCTGGGGAGTGTCCTCATCCTCAATATCAAAGGAAATGATGATAATGTTATCTTCGGGGACACCTTTGGAGAGGAGATAATCCTTGTATATGGGATCCAAGAGGAAGGATTTACCGGAACGCCTCGGTCCGGTAACCGCTTTAATCTGCCCATTATGACTTGAACTGAAAAAAGTTGACAGTTTTGAGAGCATAAATCAAACGAGT
>ENA-ORND01000409-ORND01000409.1-human-gut-metagenome-genome-assembly--contig:-NODE-409-length-38905-cov-4.934106_pt1 | contig 38905 bp, 52 predicted proteins | sample MGYA00242111_ERZ509014 | MGnify/ENA primary metagenome ERZ509014 (study PRJEB26280, sample SAMEA2338694) | human gut metagenome | biome: human gut; feature: human-associated habitat; material: faeces... | reverse complement strand
GTATGTATGTATGTATGTATGTATGTATGTATGTATGTATGTATGTATGTATGTAAAATTGTCTCATTTGAGACAAGCTTTGTCAAGAGTTTTCGCATATTTTTACCTCCTTTTTTACCAAGTATCCACTACGTCATACATAAGTATCTCTTGTCCGTTTATGTAACATGCTTTTTTATTACTACTTATGAGAAATATAGCTTGCCCAACATCGATACTAGTAGTGCTAGCATTACTATCTAATTTATCCGTAGCTTGTATTTCAAACTCAAACGATTTGGTATTATCAAGAGATAAAATAACATCGCTACAAGTAAATTTACCACTAATAACCGTAGTATTTACATTAGTCCAACCACTCCAAGTACCACTAACCTCACGGTATCTATATTTTACATTTGTTATAGTATTTTTATCAGTATTATTTATAGTTAATCGAGTATAAGTACCGCTAATTGATAATGTAGTTTGATTTTCAAAATCATTTAATCTTTTAGCACTTAAATTTATAGTTGGCTTAGTATAATCATAAACAGTTATATCTTTATAAGCTAAAGCACTATTGCTACGACTATCATAAGCCCTAACATTTACTCTTAGCGTACCACTATTAGATATTGAACCCATACTAACATTTACATCGTTGGTACCATAATTAGCACTTTTATTTAATGTATCACAACTTAAACTATAAGTGCTTGGTGTAGCACTTTTTTGAGTAATCATTTTATTAGCACTAGGTATCGTTACATATAGCGTACTTTTACCTTTAACAAAGACTTGATTATTTCCAGTAACTGCAACAATGCTACTATTGTTATCTTTAACATCAAAGCTACTAAAGCTTGGGCTACACTCAGCTGTATTAGTACTGTATGTACCACCAGTAGCGGTAATATCTCTATTTACCTCACTACATACAAGTCTAACTTTATATGTACCAGTATTACTATTGGGTATACTATCATAGAAAAAGTTTTGATAAGATGTATCGTTATATCCACTAATTGACGTATCACTAGTAGTATTTCCACTATCCTCACTGTCGTCAGCACCTATAACATAAATATCACACGACCTACCAAGTGGGTTGTATATACCAATATTTAAAACATCGCCTATTGTAAAATTAGGAGTTGAGTTTATATATGGATAATCATACATAGTAACATTTATACTTGGTTTTGTTTGACACCATAACCCGCTATCCTTACGCATAAAGTCGCCATAAATAGTATGAGTATGGTTTGGGGTCAAACCATTTATGGTCATTGTACCAGTCTTTTTGTTTATATTGGTTTCAACATCTACCCAACTACCATTATCTATTTTATACTGGCTACGGCTAGCGTTTTCGCTAGTAGTCCATTTAATAGTAATCGATGTTTCGGTTTTACTAACAACCTCCAACGTTGGCGTTTTAGTAAAGTATCTTGGTATATCGGTTAAAGGTAAACTACCGCTAGTCGACTGTGTATTATATACGTATGAATACCCCTCTAGTGCAAACGATATACTCTTTTTTCCTTGGCTATCGTGTGTGATATTACTTATTGCACCGCTTACCTTACCGTCCTTAGCTGGAAAACTACCACTAGACCAGCTCTTAGTTTCGTTGTAAACTACATTTCCATTTACAGTAGCCTTAGCATAACTGTCATAATAACTACCACCGCCACCGGTTATACTTAACGCCCATTGAATATTAGAGGTATTATTTTCGATAGAGTATGATGTTTCTACGACCTCAAGTTTAAATGTTCTCCCGTTATGAGTAAATGAGCAACTAGCCATTAATTACCACCTCCAGTACTAGGTACAAAAGCCCAGCCTTGTATTTCTCCAGTAGTCCTAGGCACTATTTTTATTGGCACCATTTTAAGCTCATCCTCAGCCTCTAGTTTTTTTACCAAAGTGGTATCCTTGTTTAAACTAAATACTTTAGTAACAACACCATTTATACTAGAATAACCGGCAAACTCAAGCGGAGACATTACGGTATAATCTCCTAAATATACGCTCGATTTAATTAATACACCGTCTAAGTTAATATTAACTTGGGTGTTCATAACCTCCCCGCTGGCTTGTTGCCATTGGCTTTTATATTCTCCAACAGCCAACATATTATCGGTAAATGTAGCGTCGCTATCAGCACTACCGTAAAACTCAACTATATAATAATCGTCTTTTGGTAAAAGTCCTTGGAGCGTATATTCTTTATAAAAAACGCTTTCGCCGATAGGTATTTCGATTATGTGTTCTTCTACATTATTGTATAATTTTACGTAACAGCTACCAGTAGTACTTTTCTTTATTCTAGTACTAAACGTATAATAGACTTTATTTACATCAGTCTCGCTACTAGCTTTAACTCTAACTGTTTGATTAACTTTTTTATCGTTTAAAACAAAAACGTGTCCGCTTAAACTACCATTAGCCATAGCCTCAGCACTAGCACTTATTAAAAGAGTACCAGCTCCGCTAGTAGCCCAGTCATTGGGGTTACCCTCGTTATCATAAGCAAACATGACCGAGTTTTTGATTAGGTTTGCACCACCACTATTTTGTACCGAGTTTATAATATTATCTATATCTTGGTAAACTTTGGTAAAGTTTTCGTGTACAACTCCGTCCTCTTCGTACATATCAGTAACGAGTTGATTAATATTTTGACCTTGTTTATCTACTATTATCTCAGTGTTTTTAACACGTTTAGCTATTGTGGTAGCATATTGATATTGAGTTTGTGTTTTGGTACTGGCAACGGTTTTTAAAGTTTCCTTTATACCACCGTCAATTGTTATACTAAAATTAAATAAAGATGTGTTAAATACATCTCCAGTATCATTTATAATATCAAAATTATCAGCTATTTCATACCATGCCAAACCCTCAGTAGTTGTCTCAAACGGATAATAGGTTATGCCGTGCATAGCGTTATAAATTGGTGTCATAGCACCATCACGGTCTTTATCAATTATTTCGTTATTTTCTATTTTCCACTCGGTTAAACCCTTAAGCTCTATACTTTCGTCATCTCTCATATAAATATTATCCTCTTGAGGAGTGCGTGATAATACTACGCTATTTATTTCTCCATAAATAGGCTCTAATTTCAACTTAAACATATTATCGTATGTTAGCTCCTCGCCAGTATTAGTAAGAGGCTTAAAGTATATTTTATCTTCTTTGATAATAACTGTTGTACAAGTTACTTGGGCGATTTGTTGCAAAATATCACGATAAGTTATACCGTCAATATTTTCCCATAAATCTTGAGTAACTTGCCAATTATTATGTACATCAAAAGAGTTATTATATAGTGCCATACCAAAACTATTACATAAAGCTACTGTATAATCATATAAACCCATTGGATAAGTGATAATTAAAGGTTGATAATTTGTCATTGATCTTATCATACGGTCGTATCCAATTATGGTAGTTGTTTCAGTATCTTTAGATGTAGTTATTTCAGTTACCAAAAAACTACCATAATCTAGGTACTCGTAGGTACTGTTAGGTAGTTTTACACCAAACCCAACAGTAACCCATTGACCTAGTAAGTTATGATTACCAGTAAATTTAGCCTCTAATTTACGCATAGCTGTTTTACATAGTCCAGCGTCGCAACTTATTTTAAATTGTATCAAGTCGGTATCGCTTGTTATACTCTCAGCACCATTGATATAGGCTTGTAACTCTTTTACTGGTTGTTTCATAGCGGTTTTAAAATCATTACTTACAGCTATCATTATTAGTACCTCCTTTTTGATACTGGTATCAAAGATACTGTAAAGGGCTTATAAAGTCCTCTTGATTTACTAAGTATCTCAGTAGCATAATCTCCAGCGTAGTACTTAGCGGTTGTTGTTCCTTGTACTCTAACATCAAAATATTCAACCGTAAAATAATCTTGATCGAGTATTTGAGTGAGTGTTGCCATTTGTTCTTGAGTGGTAACACCAATATTTAACTCTATCTTTGGATATATACCTATTAGTGTAGCTCTTACGTCTCCGTTCATATTACGCTCGGCGTCTTTCCATAGCTTATTACGTCCTACTTTGTAATTTACAATAGAGGATATTTTAGTACTATTGATTTTAATTAAATCTCCGTTATATATCATATACTAAACACCTCCCCGTTTGTTTCAAAGTCTTTATCTTTCATACCTTGTATGAATTTATCAAGGATAGTATCCTCTCCAATTTTTACTATTAATTGAATAGGGTTACTATTGTTACCTCCTATTTTATCAGCTAATTTATCGGCTAGTTGATTTATCCAACTTGTATTGCGTTCTAGTGGCATTACAGCCTCTTTACCAGCCTCTCCAACCATAGCAATAGTTGGGCTATCAATAATACCACCTCTAGCTAATTTAGGTATTTTAGGTATATTTATACCTTTACCCCCAACAGCTGGCACCCAATCTGGTATTTTTATTTTGTTTAAGCCACTAATAAAAGCATTAATACCGTCAATTATTAAGTTTATTGGAAATTTGAAAATACCAACCAAACCGTCAATTATATTTTTAAATATATCTTTTACTCCGTTCCATGCTTTTTTCCAGTTACCAGTAAAAATACCAACTATAAAGTCAATAATTCCACCTAGTACTCCAATAATAGAGCCTATTACATCACTTACAACAGCAAAAATAGACCCTAAAACGCCAATAACGGCACTAGATAAAAACGACCAAGCTGGGGCTAGTTTTTCTAGTAACCACATGACTATTGGCTGTATAAATTTATTGTAAATTTCTAAGGCTCCATTGACTAATTTACCTACAAAGTCCCCGACTTTTGCAACTATTTTACTTATATGTTCCTCCCATAGCCAAGACAAAGTCTCTAAAAACGGAGTAACTATTGGCTCGATTACGTTATCCCATATACTTTGAAATAAAGCTATTGTTTTAGTAGCAAACTCTCCTATATTATCAATAAGTGGTTTGCCGTGTTCGTTCCATAGATTTACAAGTATACCGCTAAAATCAGTCCATGCTTTAGTAATTAACTGTATAGCTGGGTCGATAGCGTCTTTCCATATAGAATTAAACACACCGGTAACTCCGTCAATAATAGGTTGACCCCAAACTTCAATACCGTTCGCTAAATCAGTCCACATAGTTGTAAATAATGTAGATATATTAGTAAGTGTTGTACTAACGCTACCCTCAATATTAGACCAAGTCATAGACATATTAGTCCATAAATCAGTACCTAGCTGTACAGCTAAATCTTTTATAAAATTAAACTCAGTACTTATTAAATTAGTAAATGCTTGTACTGGGGCTGTGTTCCATATTGAGCTAATTACATCTCCAACACTCTTAAACGCATTTTTTATATTTTCAGCGATAGCATCAGTTTTACTACTTACCCAGTCCAAGTGAGCGTCGTATTCGCCTAAGTCAAAATCTATTGCTCCAGTACTAGCACCACTTCCGCCACTATCACTAGAGCTACTATCACTAGAGTTGTCTTGTAATACGTTCATTTCGTCAAAACTTGCTAAAGTACCTTTTAATTTTTTAGCTTTTTTGTTTGCGTCGTCTAAACCACTACCTAAGCCACCAACATTAGAGCTTATTTTAGCTGTTTCGTTACTAGCATTGGTACTTTTTAGGCCCATAAACTTAGCTAAGGTATTTAATGCCGACGTTATTACTTTTACAAAAGCTGTAATATATGGTAAAACAGCACTTATAACTGGCATTAAAAAATTAGAAAAAGCTAGTCCTAGTTGACTAACTTGATTTTTTAATAGTCTCAACTGGTTAGCTGGACTATCTATTGTACGGGCTAAATCTCCTTGAGCGTTACCCGTTTGTTTTAAAATAGCTACATAACGAGCAAGTACTTTTTGTTGCTGTGTTAGTTCAGCACCATTTTGAGCTATACCCTCGCTATAAGCTACTTGTTTTACAGTATTTTCGTCTACTAAGATACCTAACGCCTTTAATGGCTCGGTTTCTCCAGTAAGACCCGCTCTTAATTTATTAAAAGCCTCGCTACTGTCTAGGTTATAAAAGGACGCCATATCTTCGCTTAATAAACTTATACCTTTTGACATCTTCAAGGCATTATCCTCAGCCACTCCCATTGAGCTAGTCATATTATAAATAACACCCGTATTTTTTCTCATGGCGACAGCATTAAGACCAAGTGCGTTAGCTGTTTCCTCGCTCCAGTCTCTTACACTATCAGCCCATTTACCTAAAGATGTCTCGAATAAGCTATCACTTTCAACAGCGTTCATACCCATTGTTATACTATCTTTTATAACTTTACCAATACCTAAAGCAACAATACCAGTTTTTAGCTTTTTAAAAGCTGAGGTTATACCACTTTGGCTTTTATCAGCACTCTTTTTTAAACTAGCTATCGTTCCATTAGTTTTAGCAATTTCTTTTTGTAAAGCTGTTGTATTGGCTGTTATCAAGACTTGTAACTCGTCAACTGTCATTTAATAACACCTCCCATTTTTATTGTGTTACGACGGGCTTGTCTTTCCATTTCTTCGTCCGTCATAGGCTTTAAGTCGGTGTCGTTTTCGCTAAAAGGTTTACTAGGATAATGTTTTGGGTCATTGACACCAAAAGCTACATACTTACCTAAAACATAGTTAAGCGTATCTATCTCTTTTAACCTTTGTTTTTCCTTTTCATTAAATACTTTGACATACTTTTCCCATTGTTTTGGGTTTAAACTCCAAAAATAATGGAGATCAAGACCTATTCTAATAGCGTCCTCCTCCATATCTCGCCACATATCGCCAAAATATTTATATTCTTTTATAGGTTGTTGTCGATTTCTTCGTTCAACTGAGCTTGACGTTTCGTTTTCAAAGTTCTTATCTTCTCCAAGTCCACGTCCCTCGATAAAAAACCACCGTTAATTAAAGCCTCCATAATATCCATAACTAACTCGTCTTTATCGTTTTCAGCTAAGTAATTGTCAATAGTTGATATTGCTACATTTTTACTTACACCGTGATTTCCGTTATCGTCGATTAGTCCTTTTTGGATAAATAATGCTAAATTTCCAATAGTTGTATCAGCGATACAATTTTCTATTGGTAGCTTTTTACTTTGTTCTATTTCGTCTACTTTTGTAGCATTATATTTTAAATTTAATTTCATTTTTAATATCCTCCTATTTCTTAGTTTTTTATACAAAAAAAGCGGGAGACCAGCTCTAAACCGACCTCCCGTATTATTAAGCCGATTTAGTATAAACTGGTTTACCGCTAACACGTAAAGTAGCTGTAAAAGTAGCTAAACCGTCCGTAGTTTTTTCTCCGTCTTTGAAAGACTTAACATAAGCATTAAATACCCATTTAGCACCACTTGGATAAGTAACAGTCCACTTCTCGACGCTACGGCTTTCAGCTAAAGCTAGCATTTTTTCAACATTACTTTCGTCTTTAATGTTACCAGCAATAGGCACCTCTCCAGCGTCTTTTAAGCCCGCTATACTTTCCTTATAATCGTCTGGACTATCCATGTCAGTAGTGTCAATTTCTTCACTTTCGACACCTATTTCTCCAATAGATGTTAAGTTAGCAATTTTTAAGTCCGCAGTTTCGTCTCCACTCTTACCTTTTGTAAGAGTAGTACCCATAGTACGAGTAGCTTGTTTAACTTCTTCGTTCATATCATTACCTCCTTTTTGGTAAAATAAAAACACCTCAAAAGGTGTTAAACTATCTTGGTAAATCTATTTAAAATATGATATAGATTTCCGTTATTTGGCACGTCGTTTGAATACGACATCTTGTATAGATTTTTTCGCATTATTTCCTCAACTTGAGATAATACTTTACTAGCTGTTACACTATCCTCAGCCCATATATCTACAACTATCTCTAAATCTTGACTTATTATATTATTATCTAAATCATAATCTAAAGCATTATTACCAACGCTAAATATAATAGCTGGTAAATCGTTAAATGTAGCTGGTTGAGTTTGTGATACATAGTAATTTAATTCTTTCAAACTGTTATAAACATCACTTTTAGGTAAGTACATAACTATCGACCTCCTTTACAATTTTTAGTTAAATTGTCTTTTACACCGTCTTTAAATAATTGCTTTATGTATTTCTCATTTTGTTTTAATGCTGGATACATAAAAGGTTGAGCAACTTGTCCTTTAGTTCGATAAAAAGTCTCGCCTCCGTCGGGTGTAAATACCCAAGGGCTATTACGATAAGATAAATTAATACCCTCTACCTTATAAGGATAACTACCATTACCTTTTATACCAGTACCAAACTCAACATAAGGAGCGTATTGTACATTGGTATATACACGCCCCTCCATATTCTCGCCTTTTTTATTGACCTCCATGTGAATACTACCAGCAAGATTACCAGTATCAACGGGAGCTAAGGTTTTGGCTTGAGCGTGTACTACCTTTGTAGCTTGTACCATTTTCTCCTTTAAGTCCATATCAGCAATTTTATTTAAACGTTGTATTAAACGGTCAACGTTTTTTATTGTTACTGTCGCCATTTTGTAGCAACTACGAGTAAATGACTATCACTAGGTAAAATATCAGTAACATTATATATAATCTCTTGATATTTAATAATATCGTTGATTTTAAGTAAATTATAGTCCGTTGTTATTGATACATCTATGTTATAGTCAAGCCCGTACTCCTCTTGTATTTGCTTACAGTTTGAAAAATTAGCATTACCTTTAAATGTATCTATTACATCATAACCTTTACTTGTTACGCCACCCTCAGCGTCAATATTGGACTGTTTAGCCAATACCGATACCTCTTTGTCGTAAAAAGTTTTAGCTATTTGTTTCGTCATTGTTTTTGGGATATACAACTTTAACCCTCCTATATCTACTAAGTAACCCAGTAAAACCAGTAAACAACTCCTCGTCGCTTACTGTTGTAAAATACTGTGTTATCTCGTTGGCGTATGATATAGACTGTCCGTTATCGCTAATACTTGTAACAACTTGGTTGACAGCTGTATTGTCCTCGCTTGATATTTCTATCTCTTTAAGACATTTCTTTAAACCAGTATTAACTATATTAGCTAAAATACGCTCTAGCTTAGTAGGTATAGTCTCGCTGTTTAAATAAAGTTGTACTCTATCTAATACCTCGCCAATAGCAAAATCAATTAAGCCTTGATTTTCTTTTTCTATTTTCTCGATATTTTTATTTATAATTTTTAAGTATTTCTTTATGCTAGCGATTATCTCGTCCATACTTACACCTCCTTTTATGTAGTAGACTTTCGTAACTATTCAGCGTTGGCGATAAGTTCTAAAAGTTCAGCTTTTGTAACTCTTGCTTTATATTCAATACCTAAAACATCAGCTTGTTCTTTTAATTCTTTTAAAGTGGGCTCATTGTCAGTATTTTATCTCCTACTAACTCATAAACCTCGCTATGATTTTCGTATTGTTTGATTAGTTCTTTATTAGTAACTATTTCAACAACACCAGTTCTAACGTCTTTAAATTTTTTCATTACGTCCACCTTTAACCTTTCTTAAATTTTTGCGTTATTTTCGCTTAATTAAGCAACAAACTTAATTAAGTCAGGCATAACAGCTTTTGTACCTTTTGAGAAAAATAATTCAAGTGCAATATCGTTTGATAGTGGTATTTTTTCAGCGTCGTATTCGTCAGTAGTTACTAATTGACCTACGGCACCGTCTATCATACATATCATAGATTTAGTTTGTCTGTGGTTAGAGTAAATACGTACTTTGTGGAAATATTCGTCAGTTAAACCAGTTACAGAGTTAGGCACACTATCAATATAGTTTAATAGTTGTGAGTATACTGTTGGTGTAACAGTTACTACTAACATATCTCTATCTACACCGTCTACCCAGTCATTAACAGTAGTTTCAACGGATACGATTAATTCCTCTAATTTTTCAGCTATTGTTTTAGCGTTAGCTGTTGGTGTGATTTCTGTACCCTCAGCCTCAGCTTTAGTGAAAAATTGAGTATCTAAGTAAGCTATCATACGTTTAATATGGTTAGCTTTTCTCTTTTCAGCTATACCAGTTATACCGTATAACTTAATATCCTTTTTAGCAATTTCTTCTACAATTTCTTTATCAGTATCTACGTTAATAGTTACTTTACCAGTATTTTTAACTTGGTCTCCTTTACCACCAGTTCTAGCTGTTCCTAAATCATTGATAGTAGCATTTTTAAATCTATCGATTTCTACACTACCAGTACTAGGGTCTCCACTATAATTTTTATTTTTAATTTGTTCACTAATTGCACCTTTTTGTACAGCCTCAATTACTTCTCCGTAAGTTTCAGCTAACTTATCTTTATCAGTATCATTTATATAAATACTATTTGCGTCTTGTCTTGCCATTATTACATCACTCTCCTATTTCTTAATTTTTTTGACATTAAAAAGCCGACATAATCTTTTTGGGTTTGTCGGTATTATCATTATTTTTGCTAGAAAAGTCCGTCGGTGGAGTGCCTTTTAATTTATCAGTTACTCCAGTCTCTACTGACTTATTGTAAGTTTTAGCTAGTTTTTCGATATTATCCTTTGTTTTGTTTTCGTCTAAATCTACTACAAAGTCCACTAAGTCAATAGGGATATTTTTTTGGCTTAGTAATTCTTGAGCTTGTAGTTTTCTTTCACGTAAAGTAATATTGTCCTCACGTGCTTTTAACTCAGCCTCACGTTTACTTTTAGTCTCGCTTTCCTTTTGCTCCTCAGTTAATTTAGCTTGTCTATCATATTCAGCGATAGCACTAGCGACAGCGTCTTTGATAGCTTGTTCGTTTTTGGCTTTTTCTTCGCCTCTTATTTTTCCAGCTAAATTATCCATATCAGCTTGAGAAAAAGTTTTGTTTCCAGCGTTCTTATCCTCATTTGTAGGTACATTAGCTGTATTTGTACCTTGAGTAGTAGTTTTGTTATCTTCCATATAAATAACCGTCCTTTCTCCGTTTTACGCCCGTCGGCTAAATTTTCATAAAACGAAAATTGTTAGTTTTTCGTTTTATGGTATGAAAAAAGACGCTGTATACTTGCGTCTCGTTTCTAAAAATTATAATTGGTAAGGGAGCTACCGCTATTACTGTATCCTTTTACACTAACCCACTACACGTTTATAAGCGTTCTTACACGTTAGTAACCAATATTAAGCGTAACCTCTAAACCTCATTTGGTTACATTTCTCGCCCCATTTGTTTAATAAATCATATATAAAGGGGGTTCATTGAAAACTTTAATAATAGATAAGGTCAAACGGCGAGATTTCCAAAATAAAAGACGCCTTATTTAGCGTCTATAATACTTTTTCCTCGTATTTTTCTTTAAATATTTTTGTTTCTGCTATATCTTTTTTATCCTTAATAGCCTCGTTTAACATTTCTATTTTGTCCTCATTAGTAGCTTCGTCCCACTCGGGAAAAAAACCGTCATTTGGGAATAGTTTTGAATATTCTTTTAATAATTCTTTTAATGTCATTATTTTAACCTCCTCATTATATTACCAGCCTTAGTATACATTTTATCTAGTTCATCGTATACAGTAGGTACACATTTTTTTAATGTATTTAGCTCTAACTTACTATTAGTCATTTTTAGGTATGTAAATTGAGCAAATAACTCGGTCTCACGTGTACCCTCATTAGTCCAATAATCTTTACTGTGTTTAGCAAATAAATTACTGTTAGCTCCTCCTTTGGTTAACGCACTAAACATATCACTTAATCTATTAGGAGCGTCATATCTTTTATTTACTTTACTTAACTCAATTCTAGTATTTCGTATCAATTCATTATCTATTATAGCATTATTATTTGATTTAGTTAATACCTTAACAACTTTATTATTTATATTTTCTAAATATTTAGTCATTTCTTTTGGTAATACATCTTTATTATCACTATAATATTTATCAATTATACTTGTTAGGTTACCCTCAAGACTTAACTGTATATTTGTTCCACTATTAAAATCAACAGCGTGTCCTAGTTCGTGTATAACTGTTCCAGCATTTCTAGTATTAACCGTTTGTGATAAATGTATTGAGTTTGTAGCTGGACTATAATGTGGACTTTTATTTCCAGCGTCGTCAAAGGCTCTTATGTTTAATTTATTCATATTATTGTAAATATTACTATTAGTTTTATCCTTAAAGTTAATTAGATCATACGCATTATTAAAGTTATCGTTAATATCTTTATTTATGCTATTTACTCCCCATTTACCATTATTTAATGATATTACATTATCATTATGAGCTTTTAACCAGTCTTTATAAGACATATTATCTATTATCTCAGTTTTACCAGTAATCGGGTTTCTAGCTCTACGTTTTAGTGTTTTCTCAGCCTCTTCGCCCAAGTATCCACGTGTTTTACTACGACAATTAGGGTGCAGAGGTGGAAAATTTACTCCAGTCTCTTTATCATTATAGTCATATACTTTATTGTCGTGGCTTTGGCATATCTCACTTGTACGACTATCTAAAGTAGCAACAAAAACATATTTATTGATACCCATTTCCTCATAAGCCATAGCGTCCGCCTCATTGTTAAAGTGATTTGTTTCAGTTCTAACTAAACGCTCAGCATAATACTTACTAACATTAAATCTATCTTTAATTTGTTTAGTAGTTTTTTCTATGCTTTGACCACTCAACAACGCACCACCAAGTACTTGGCTTAAACTGCCCGCTAGTATATCAGTATTACCCCATATACGCTGACTGTAATTTACACCGCTCCAGTTTTCGTTTAATAAAGCGGTAGTCATATTTTTATCAATTTTATTAAAACTAAAGTCATATCCAGTACCCATTTGTGTATCATAAATAGCTTTATAATAGCTATCATTGATAACACCTTTATAGCACATTGTTTGCTCTAGTTCTTCCTTTGGATATATTTGTTTAGCTTTAGCATATATTTGAGCTTGTATTTGCTCTAGCCTCGTTATTCGAGATTTATAGTTATTTTTTATGTATTTATCTAAGCCTTGACGTTTCATTTCCTCCCAAGTTTTCTTAGTCTCACTACGAGTAAGCAACTCTTTGAGCTTTTGCACGTCCAACCCAGTATCATTACTATAATTCCTATAAACACTAGCCAACTGTTTATCTATATCCTTGTAGGCTTGTTCATAAATTGCTTTAACACGCTTTATATATTTCTCGCTTGATTTTTCAGCCTCACTAAGTCTTTTAACAGCCCTTTTATTCCAGTAGGTAGATGTTTTAGCCATAGCTTACACCTCCTAAACATTTACAGCGTTATCAGTATCCATTTGACTATCGTTGTCCATATCTTCTTTAACATTAGCGTCTCCAATTTCGTTTTGTTTGAATAAATCGTCGTATGGGTCGCTTGGTTTAGCCTCGTCCTCTAGTTTTTTAAGTTCAACCTCTTCGCTTGCGTCTTTAACAAACGATAATTGACTTACTAAAGTCTCAGCTGGTAAAAAGTCAGCTAAATTATTTATCATTTGGCTAGTTTCAAAATCATTACTTGGTAAATTACGTTTAAATACAGCGTCTACCTCTTCAATAGGTACCTCTTGCATTTTAGACATCTTAACCAAGAAATTGTTATATAACTCAAAACGTTCCATTAGTCCTTTTTCCATATAACGCTCTTTATTTTTTATGTTTTGTTCAAACGCTAATAATTTATATCTAATAGCCACACCACTTGAGTTATTAGCGAAATTTTCGTCGCTCATATTTGGTACCATACTTATTTTGTGTATGTCGTTCTCAAGGTTTTGTCTTAATATATCTACATCGTTCTCTTGTAAAGTCTTTACTAAGTACTCAACTCTACCGTCAGTAGGTATATTAGCTAACATACGACTATCCTTTAACATTTCGGCTTGATCATCGTCAAAGTCCATACCGTATAAACATAGTATAGCGTCTACTAATTGCTCCTTATCATTAACCCTATCACTTTGTAGTAGGTTATATGCGTCAATTAAACTAATAACTGGCTCAAAATCTCCTAAAAGCTCGGGGTTATTCTTATAACATATTAAAGGCACTTTACCAAAAGCGTGAGCTTTAGGCTTACCTTGTTTTTTTAATGTTTTATCACTACTTTTATAATGTATTTCTTGTTTATCGTCTACAAAAATAATATCCCAGTACTTAAATGTGTTACCTTTATATATTGGTCTATATATTAAAGCAAATAATTTATTATGCTCAACTGTATCGTCATATACTATGATAGCGTTATCGTCGTCTATTTCACAGCTACGAGGTTCAGCCTCGCTATTTGCATATACATATTCATATTGATAACCAAAAATACTGACATCTTTAGCTATTTCAGTATCTAAGTCATTGATAGTTTGCTTTTTATAAGCGTCCAATACTGGCTCTATATTATAAGCAAGCTCTCCTTTTTCATTTTTACCAACTTGATAGTCAACTGGGTTACCAAGTAAATAACCAACATTAGTATCAGTAATATACTTAGCGTGATTTATCATAACCTTATTATTTTTAAGTCTATCCTCTTTAGTACGACCCATTATATCTTGTTTACCGATATAATAATCTCCAAGTCGTTTTAGTCTACCTTTATATTTTTCATTATAGGCTATAACATCATTTAATACTAGGTTTGTTATTTCCGTATCCTTTGATAATGTATACATTTTTACACCTCCTTATTATCCAGTACTTTCTATAAATTTAACTTTACTTTTAGGTAGTTTATCTAAAGTCTCATAAGATTTGCTCCTAGCTCTATGAGTATAAGCATAATAACCTTGATTATCTTTAGCTATACTACATTTGTAATCTCCAAAACGTTTTTTTGCTTTCGTTCTTTCGCTAGGTGTTAAATAAGTCTTTGTCTTTTTCATATAACTTCCTCCTTATTTAAAATAGTCATTTACAATTTTTAATATATCTTCGCTATATGTAGCCATAAAACAACATATATCTTCTTCATCAAACTTATCTTTAACGTGTTGGCTTGGTAAATAAGCGTCCATAAATGCGTGTGTTAATTCGTGTATGAGAGTTTGACGTTTTCTTGTAGGTAATAAATCTTTATAAAGTTTTATTATTTGATGTGGATAAATAGTTTGACCATATAACACTAAGCCTTTATTTGTCATAAAATCTTTATCCGTATCGTCTACCTCTATAATCTGATAAATATAGTCTTTTATCCTTATCTCCATACTTTCAGCTCCTTTTATAGGCCAACTGGTTTAGCGTAAACCTTAGGCGTTTTTGTTCCTTTAATGTATTTATTTAGACCATATCTAATAGCGTCTATTGTATGGTTAAAGGTATCAACTGGCTCGTTGATGTACTCTCCAGTTTTTTTGTCTTTTTTCCACGTATAATTTTCTAACTCCTCAATAACCTTATAACAACGCTCGTCTACTATAAGCTCGTATTGTTGTATCCATTGGATACCGTGAATAATAGAACCTTTACCTTTTTCGGTAGGCTCTATGTTAATACCTTTATCCTTAATCTCGTCAATACTTTTACGCTCAGCACTATCTCCATAAGACTTATCTTTGGCTAGTCCTAAATCTATCATTGTCTCAGCTATCTCGTCATTTTTCATACCTTTACGTACATACTCTCCAGTAACATATATTTTCTTTTTTATGGTATCTATATAACCCCAAACAAGAGCGGACGGGTCGTTGATGTATCCAAAGTCTAGTCCTATCCAACGCTTTAAACCCTCAACCTCTTTATCACTTATTATCTTAGTCGTATATGTGCCAAAGACTAATTTGTCTAGTGTAGCAAACTCTCCTAAGGTATAGATACGATAATAAGCGGGGTTTCTATATTGCAACCTCTCAAGCTCGGCTATATACTCAGCACTTAAAAACTTATTATCCTTGTATGTAGTCTTAATTATTTTTACATTTAAAGGTAGCTCACCAACGAAGAAATAGTTATATACCCAGTTCTTTTTACTTATTGGGTTAAACATTAAATATATTTGTGGATATTCAACCAACGCTCTTAAACGTAAGTTTAACTGTGTAAATTCGTCCTCGGTTAGTTCGGTAGCCTCTTCAACTACTATATCCGTTATACCGTCTATTGACTTAATCTTTTCCTCATCGTCTAAACCTTTAAATATAAAAATAGAGCCATTGGGTAGCTCTATCTCAAAATCACTACGATTTATACGGCATTGTTCATAATAACCACTATTACGTAGGTGTGTTATAAATAACGCCCATATCGAGTGCTTTATAGTACGCTGTATTTTACGTATTACCAATACTGTACGTTTATACTTTAAGGCTTTCAATAATACTTTTTGTGTGGCTCCATACGACTTACCACTACCAGCACCACCCATATAAACCTCTATACGGTGTGAGTAGTCGTCTATACCGTTATAAACCCAGTCGTTAAATATTGCGGGGTTTAACTTCTTAGCCACTTATATTACTCCTCAATAAACCAGTCAGTATCAACAACTTTGATCTCTCGCTTTTCAATAAAGCCTCCTTTGGCCTTAGCCAAAAGCTCACTTGCTTTGATACGGTCATACATTTTAGCGTCCTCGTCTTTAAATACTTTAGTCCAAAATTCAAATATATCCTCAAGCTCAGCAACGTTTTTATTATTTATTGTTTCACTCAACTCAAGCCTACGAGCGTCCAAGATTTCTTTAAACTTTATACTATTTTGATAGCCCATATTTTTAAGTGTTGTGTCATTACCACTATATCCAGCATTACGAGACGCTGTTGTATAATCGTCGCATTTAATATACTCGTCTATCCAACGTTGTTGTTTAGGAGTTAGTTTGTCGCCTACTTTATAAACTTTTACGTTTTTAATAGCCATAACCGTACCACCTCCTTTATTGTTTAATACTGAGTTATTATTCTTTGTCAGCTTTTGCTGGTTTAGTTGCTGGCTTTGTTTCTTCAAGTACAATTTGGTATCTAGTACCGTATAATGTAATGAAATACTTACCGTCTTTATCGGCTTTTACCTTAATAACATTTTTATCCATACTGTCGTCCTCCTTAAAAATTCTATCTATATTAGCTAAGATAAATATTAAACTAGACCATATAAACATAAGTATAAATATAATTATCGTAAATAAAGTCTCTAGCATAATCTACCCTCCAAACATAGAAAAAAGGACGCCCTTTTGGAGTATCCTTTATTGTATTTCTACATTATACATTTTAGCACGTTTTTTACTAGATAATCACTAGACTTTTGTAAAATTATTAACTTTTTTAATATCTTTTTTGATTTTACTGTAATAATTTTTCCATATTGTACTCGTATCCTTACCCGTTTCGTTGGCTATATTCCCAACAGCCTTACTAATATTTACTCCTTTTACAACGATTTCATAATATAATTTGTACTCTATACCAGCCATTTTAGATAGACTATCACTCATATTGTTTAAATATCCTTGTAACTTATCAATGTTTTGTTGTTGATATGTGATTTCCTCGGCTAAACTTTTACCAGTACCAAGGTCTATTTCGTGTAATTCGTGTAAATAATCAGCCATTTTGTCGTTATTCTTTTCTCCTCCGTCAACCATGACCTTTTTAAGTGTAGGAGTAATAGGAAAATACTTACAATATAGTCTCTCTTTCTTATCCATTAGAAAGTTTAGCCTAGTTTTTGCTACTTCTAGCTCACATTTTGTATCAGTAAAGTTTCGTATGGTAAACATAGACTAGTCCTCCGTATTTCCAAAAAAGATTTTATTGAATTCTTTAGCAACGTTTCTAAAAGGCTCGGCTAAGTTATTTATCAAGCCTTTTTCACTTGGTATTTGCACAGCCTCAATATTTAATGTGTCTACGCTATCAACATCTTTATGATAATCTATACTTTTAATATCATACAGATCACCATTATAAGTAATATGTTCAGTCTCTTTACTCAAACAACTATCTAGTAATTTATTGTATTTTCCCATTAACAACATATATTGTAGGTTTAATTCTCTATCGGGTTGGGCATATTTATAAATATCCATTTTAAGCTCGTGTATTCTTTTGTCTTTTTCTCTTATCTCTTCTCTAAGTCGGTCATTTTCTCTTTGTAATAATTGTTTATTCATTAGTAACCTCCTCAGCCATACAAATAACCTCGCCATTAACACTTTTGGCTAATTGCTTAGCAATATCCTTATTCCAACTTTTCATTAGTTCTTTAGACATTATAATTTCACTTATGTGATAAATTTGATTATTGAGCTTATTTATACTACCCTCAACATCTCTAATATAATAATCTCCAACTTTAACTACATACATTACTTAAACACCTCCTCGTCAGTTATCATATATCCAGTCTTTTCGATTTCTTTAATTTGTGAGCTAGTTAAACACATTCTATATAAAAATATCCTTTTGGTTTTACCCAACATCTTATAGACGTTGTATAATATGTACCCGTGTGGATACTTTTTAACTCTTCTATAATTTAGCTCAATATCTTTTCCTTGCACTTTCTTTTTTACTTTCATTTTTATTTTTTCCTTTCTAACCAATACCCCTTATATTAGTTATAAAATTTTAAATAATTCTCTATAAACCCCTCAAGTTCTTTGGTATATAAATTATCTAATTTTAATCTCCAAATAAAATTATCTATGTCTTTTATACCGTCGTAATATTCTAACTTCTCAAGTTGACTATTTACTTCGTCTAGTTGCTCGTCTAAATCGTCATACTCCTTTTGCCAGTAGTCAACATCATTTTCTAAGGTTTCGATTTTTTCTTGTAAATTAGATATTTTTTCTTTTAGTTCTTCTTTGGTTTCTTCTAATTCTTTCATTTTATCCTCCGTTAGTTACACTTTAGTTACACTTTTTAAATTTTGTGTAACCTATTTTTGACCTTATTTTATAATGGTTTGTGATTTACGGTTACGGAGTTACACTTTTTTTGCTAATTTCTTTTTATTTTTTTATTTTATATTTATTTTATATTTTTTTATTTTTTAAGATAAAAAAGTGTAACTGTGTAACCATATAGAGTTTTACCTTATTTTATAAGGGCTAGTGAGGTTACACTTTTTTTGAAAAAGTGTAACTGGTTACACTTTTTTGTGTAACCACTAGTCTTTTGTTATTACTCTTGTAGCCTTACCTAACATTTTTATAACTTTAATTGTGTAACCCATACTACTAAGGCGTCTAGTAAATTTACTACGACTAACAGCTTTTAAGTTTGCGTCCTCACAATACTCCTCATACGCCTCGTAAACAGTAGCTACTGGGTTATTGTCGATAGCTGGATAATCATTTAAGTAAGCCATAACACTATCATTATCAAGATAATATTGTTTAGTGGCTTGCTCAATAGTCTCACTTGTAGACATCTCCAGCTTGTTATCATAAATACGTTTAACTCCAGCTAAAGCTAAATTAAGTAAATAACTCTTAGCATTATCCGTACTTAATAACTCGTCTAGGTTATATATACGTGTCTTTACTTTATTTTCAAACGGTATAATAACTAACCTACGACCGATACCGTCGCTTTTATCTTTAAATACTGGTGGCTCATTTGCTGTAAATATTAAAGTTGCTGTGTTCTTTAGTGTTATCGGTTGAGAGTAGATAGCTCTAGCCCCAACTGTATTACCACTAGCCATAGTTTTTAAATTTTTAGATTTTTCTAAATAAATAGCGTCTACGTCGTCAGCTACATTTACTACTTTACCGATAAGACTAGCTAGGCTTGTCCCGTCGTCAAAGTTTGCTATATCCACATGACTGGATAACTCGCCAGTCCATTTAGTTATCATTTCTACAAAAGTAGATTTACCATTGGCTCCACTTCCAGTTAAGAAAAATATTTTGTGAGGAAATTTATTTACAAGTATAATGTGTCCTAAAATTTCCTCTAATACTATCCTCATATCTTTACGGTTACAACACACAAAATTTATAAACTCGTCCACGTTTTTATCGTAAGCGGTTGGGTCATAGCTAACATCTAGGTAAAATGGCGTAAAACCACAGTCAAAATCAACTACGTTATCCTCAACAATTACTCCATTACGTAACTTAACATTAAACTTTTGCTTATTGTCTATTAAATCAGCATATATGTATAATTGAGCCTCTAGCTCGGTCATTTGGCTACGGCGTAGCCTCAAGTGTTTATTTATCGCTTTGTTGAGTTTTATTTTATCTCTTGAATAATTAAGTCCGTCTTTAAAATATAAACTACCGTTATATATCTTTACATCAAGCTCCTTAGCTATAAACTCGCCAAAATCTATCATATCCTTAGGGTCGCCGTTATATTGACCATTGATATTTACTTCTAAATTACTAACACTTTCAACAAGTGTTGTTAATTCTTTAGTCTCTAATTTTTCGCCTAGTATCACATCATTTATAAAATTAGCTACATTGTTAATATCAACGTCTTTTTTTTGTTCTCTTATTAACCTTAGGTGGTAAAAAAGTGCATTATTACGACCGTCGCCCTCAGCTAAACCAGTTATATTTTTAGCTTTAGGTAGTGGGTACATTTCGAGAGGTAAAACTGGTAAGTCTTTTAAACTTAACTCTCTATTAGCCTCACGCATTTTACCTTTATGTTTTACTATTGCGTATGATTTGGTACCCGTCTTATAGTCTACTTGAAAACCACCAAGGGTTATTTTGTCAGCTCCATTTTTGATTACTACATCACTAGGCTTAGAGTAGTAAAAATGGATACCTCTAGTTGTTTTAACTGTGAGTGTGGGATAATGTTGTTTAAAATACTCTATTATCATGCTCTCATTATCGTTATCATTATCAAAGTCTACAACTACAACTTTATTGTTAAGTAGTAAACCCGCATTATCTAATTTATCTAAAGAGGTATACGTCGTGTCGAAGTTAGTTACGGGTTGCTTCTCGTCGTTTAGTTCTAAAAATTTTAACATTGTCATACCCTCCTTAGTATAAATTTTTTTTACATAGGTTAATATAATAGTTAAGGTCTAGCTTAGATTTATCAAAAGTAGATAAGTCATCATTATGGATAATATTATGCTCGCTAGTGTTAGCTATCTTTTGGTAGCTGTCGCCTTTACGTTTATATATACCCCAATATTTTTTATCATTAGTAGCAAATACACGGTTGACTTTTTGAGTTTCAATTAGCTTTGTGTCTCCCTCGTCTCCATACTCATAATACATACCGTTATAAGTGCTACCCATTTTACAAACGATTTGAAAAGGGGCTAAATCGTTATTTTTATATGTTTCGATTACTGTTTGATGTACTGGTATATTATGTATATAATAATTTACTAACGTTTTATCTATGATACTTAAAGAATTTTGCATAAAATTACCTCCGTTAAATTTAGCAAAACGTCCTTTAGCCTCAATGTGTCCGTCCTCAAACTGTATAACATAATTATTTACATCTCTTTGAGCTATTTTTATTATCTTATCTATATCAAAAGCAAGTCCAAACCTTTTACCAAAATCAGTTACTATATCGACAACTTTATCATAGTTAGCCTCTTTATATTTAACAACTATACCGTCGGTGTTAGACTGTATTAGTTGACAATATGGGGCTAACTCTAGGACTAATTGAGTTAATATTATTTGACCATTGATACAAATATTGTTTGCTTGTTTTGGATCAAATAAAGTATTAAACTCACTTTTCATAGCTCCAAAAGTTGCGTTAATAAGTATTTTATAAATCTTTTGACGTGGGTCTTTTTTGGCTTTATACATATATCTTGTATCTCTTAGCTTAGTAAACATTTGTGGCTCGCTACTGGCTCTACTCATATATCCGTCAACAATTATTAAACTAGGATAATAACTTGATACGTCAATATGTAAAAATGTACCGCTACTGTTGTATTTTTCAATAGCCCCATGTATGCCACCAAAAGCGTATACGTGTGGTACTCCAGCAACATTTAACTTTAATTTACGGCTTTCAATTTCTTTATAGTCTCCGCCACAGCGGTAGTCGTACTCGCATTTTTTAAAAAAGTCCGCCACCTCTTTAGGTATAATATCCCAATTTATATTTGGGTCATAATCTATATGTAGTCTATCATTTGGAATAGCTACTCTTTGACATTTTAATACTTTACTAGATAAGATAGCTCTAGTTTTTTTAACGTTTGGTACTGGTAAATTAAACTCGTTTACTATCTCAAACTTAGCTTGGAAATAGTCTTGACGCTTTTTAAATAATAACTCAGTATCCTTAACGTCGTTTTTACAATATCCAATAAGTAAATTTAACTCCTCCTTGGTACAAGGTCTATCTAAGTTAAAGTCAATAGGCGTCTCAACTATTGACATACCTAAATTGGCTTGACTTGATTTAAGACCTACTCCAAGTGGTAACTCTTGCATAACATCAAGAGTTATTAAGTTTAGTTTGTAATTAACACGCTCATTATTTACAACTATTTTTTTACTTATTTCGTATGGGTCTTTACCTAAAAGTACACCAGCTAGTACTATGTCGTCATAATGGTAGTTGTTAAAGCCTACTAAGATACTCCTATCATTGACAAGTTTATCAACGTAGGCTTTTAACTCCTCACTATTATTATGTATTACTCGATAATCTTCGCCCTCTTTAAAAACCATTATCCAGTCGTGCTTTAGCACCTCAATATCGTACGTGATTATCATAGTAACACCTCCGCACTATGCTATTGGTGTTACTTTATAATTAGCAAACCCATTTTTACTTGTAGTTTGTTTTACTATTGCTTGTAAACCGGCCATAGCGTTTAGTGTTTCAGCTAAACTATCGTATGATGTAAACGCCTCAGTTGGTAAACTATAACCAAACTCATAAGCTAGTTTTGTAATACCTTTGATACTACGTTCAACAGTTTTTTCAGTAAAATAGAAATTAACAAATAATAATCTATTTTCATACTCTCCGACCATTACACTAAATTTAAAACTTATCCAGTTGGTGCCTTTTTCCTCGCTTTTTCTTGCTGTTACATCTTCTAATAAACAGTTATACTCTCCGTCGGGTAAGTTCTCAAAGTCGTCCACCTTGTCTACTGCTGGATCAAACCCCTCCATTGTTTTTGTTGCAATACTTAATAAATCGTCCATAATTATTTATCCTCACTTTCCATATTTTCTAACATTTTAATTTGTTTATCTAAGTACTCAATATGTTTTCTATTGATTTCCTTAAATTCTTTATTTGTTTTAATTCTATCAATTAAACCGTATATAGTAGATACCAATAATAGTAACATTACTGATATGGCTAATATCCAATAAATAGTTGATAACATTATTTTTTAACCTCTACTTTCTTGTATTCACGTTTTAATTTTCTTTCACGAGCTTTTTTTAAATCAGCTTTTAGTTTTTCGTTTTCTTCTTCTAATTTTTTAGTATCATATATCATAGCTACTGCTCCTACTACTGTAAAAACAACAGCTGTAACAACTATAATACCAAAGATAAACTCTAATATTCCCATTAGTCAGTTACCTCCTCAACCTTTTTTAAAGGTTTAATAGCTTTAGGCTCAACTTTTGGTATTTTAACCTCTCCGGCATTTGGGTCTTTAACCAGTACTGGAAATACACCTTTAACACCTTTCAATATTTCTAATACAACCTTATCTTTTACATCAGCCTCATTGTAGTTATCACGCTTACTGTCGCATAGTTGTAAGTAAGTTTGTCCTACTTTTCTACATTTAATAGACATATCACAGCGTCCCATACACATATTGTAGTATTTTTGCTCAAGACTTGGTCTTTCAATAGTTTGATTATCTTCGCTAATTTCCACTATATGTGATATAAAAATTACGTTGTATGGTAATTGATTTAATCTAACCATTAACTTTTGCCATACCATTTTTACCTCACGATAGCCTTTACCGTATGGTACCTCGCCCTCGTCGTCCACGTTGTATTTTTTACATACGTAGTTTTGTAACATTGTCTTAATATCGTCTACTAGGTCGATAATAATTGTTTTAAATTCGTGTTTACCCTCCTCGATTTCTTGTAAGACTTTTACAAAAGTTTCAAAGTCGTAAACCTCAACACTTGGTGTATCCACCTTTTTGGCGTTGCCGTCAGTATTTATTATAAGTGGGTTTGGAAATTGTCGAGCCAAGTAAGTTTTTCCGCTCATACTAGCCCCCCATATAAAGAATACCTTAGGTGTAATATCTTTATCTTTTGGTTTATTTAAAGGTAATAAAGCCATTATTAAGCCACCTCCTTAGCAATATATTTTAGATTTTCAATTTCACTTTCTAATAGTGAGATAAGAGTAAGCATATCCTCTCTATTATCTTTTAATTTTTTCATAGCCAATAGGTTTGATAAAGTGCTAATACGACCAATTACTTTACCTATACAAGTCTCATAATCTTCGCTTTTATCCATTTCATTAGTATATTTTTTTAAATTTTTTATTACATCTTGTATTGTTTCTTTATCTTCACAATAATTTTTAGTAATTTCCATTACTAACATTTTTTCTAACAAACTATCCATAACTATTTATCCTCCTTTTTAGTTGTTATTAAAATATAACCTTTTTTATTTGTAGTTTTTGTAACTTTGTACTTGTTATAGATTTTCTCGTTTTCTTCTTTAAGTTTAGCTGTATCTATGCTTACTGTCTCGTAACTAGTAGGAGCTACTTTTGTAATTTTCATAGTGCCAGTATCAAACGATAAAATACCTTTATCCTCAAATAGGTTATATAAGTCCTCTTTGACTTTTTTGTGTTCTTTTTCAATTTCTTTGTATTTTAATAGCTTTATTTCTAATTTAGCCATTTTATTAGACATTTTAATTAAATCAGTACCATAAAATATTTTATTAAATTCAGCCTCAGTCATATCGTGATTTTTTCTTAGTTTTTCAACGGCTTTTTTAAATGCGATAATACGTTCCTCAATTTTAGCCCATAGCTTGGGGTCTCTATAAATTGTGTGAGTAACAATATTATTTTCGTCAAACTCTAAATTAAAGTGGCTGTCGTCATTTTCTAGCTCATAATCTACGCCAGTATAAAAATCAGCCGGTCTTTTATAACCTACTAATAAACAAGCGTCTTGGTTAAATGTTTCCATATAAAATTGACATTGGGGTGTATAGTAGTCTATATCAAGCTCCTCCCCAAAAGTCTTAATCTCTAATATTGGTATATCTACATTTCTATCAATACCGTCGGTATTTCCACGATATCCTCTATCACTATCAATAATAGTATCTTCTAAATAATTAACTTGGTATTTAGCGTTAATATAGTCTCTAATTACTGGCTCCATTACTTGACCGTATTTAGTGAATTGATTACCTTTAAATAAGTTAGGTATAATACCCGCTTTTTGTTTAGCAAACTCAAATACGCTTGTACCATATTTAGCATTAAGTCCTAAAATACTTGGTAAATCACTACCACCAACGTATTTTTGTCTATCGATAGTTACGTTTGGGTTAGCCATTAGTCTACCTCCTTAGAGCCTACAAAACCTTTAATAAAGTCAAACTCTTTTTGTTCGCAAGATAATTGTTTTAAAATACCTTGTTCAGCTCCAGCTAAAGTTATAAGTAAAGCTAGTCTATTACCCTCTACTCCAAGTTCAGCTTGTCCTCTTTTATCCTTTTCGATAGTTATTTTACAAGGTTGTTTAATTGCCTCACTTATCATATTGCTAAACTTTTCTTTATTCTTTTCCGTATCTTCGTTGATTACCATTTCTAACATTTCCTTTAAGTTTTTTAACATTTCTTTAAATTCTTTTTCCATATTATTTAGTCTCCTTATCTATTATTAAATTATTTTGCCTTTCCCATAGGCTTATATTAAAATCTTGTTTATTATCGAGTGCTTTATAAATATCAGCCTCGATAGTATTATCAGTAACAAACTTATAAGCTGTTACTTTTTTAGTTTGTCCGTTGCGATAGCAACGTCCATAACTTTGGTAAAATTCAGTATAACTATCCGTAGGGCTAAAATATACTATAATATTGGCGTATGTAAACTCGACCGCCTCACTACCACTTTTATAGTTGGCTAGTGTTACAGTATTTTTGATGTTATCCCACTCGCCCTTTTTGGGATAATTTTTTTCGGCACCATTACATACATAAACGGTTTTGCTGTTCAGTACTGTTCGTAGCCGTTCAATTTCTTGGTCATAATTGTAAAATATAATTATATTGTCGTTTGTGTTTTCTACAAACTCCTTAATATATTCAATTTTTTTATCTAAGTTTGTATATAGTCTTAGTCCGTGTCTTAATTTCATTTGGTTGTCGTATAATGTATTGTCATATATTCTATCTTTTTTTATTACTTTGTAAGTATTACTTGGTTTAAAATGTACCTCTTCAAATACTAAAGGTGGTAAATCAGTAGCCTCGTCCTTTGATAGTCTCCTTGATATTGATTTCCACATATTTTTTAGTTTTGTTTCGTTTCTCCAACCTAGTACCTCCATATATCCATTATCTAAAGATACAATAGCATTATTACGTATAAATGATGTTTTATTCTTAGTAAGACCAAACATCTTAAAATAATTTATGCTATCTTCCCAGCCATTTGGTACTGGTGTAGCACTAAGTAAGATATATCCACTTGCTATTTTTGTAAGATTATATCCAGCTTTTCCCCAAACTCCAGTTGAATTTTTTAGTCGGTGGCACTCGTCAAATATTACAAAATAGCCTTTGTAGTCGTTGTATTTTTTGCTTAGCATATTATAAGTACAAGTTTCGTAGCTTATTTGTGGGTAATGCTCTTCGATAGTACGTTGCCAACCTCCCTCATTTATTTTTGACGCTGGAGCTACAATTAGTAACTTTTTGTCTTTAAAATATGTTTGGTGGTGGTGTAGTCCCATTATTGTTTTACCCGTACCAGTATCCATATCGTAGATGTGATTAGGTTTAACGTGTTTAAAGTATTCCTCTTGATATTTATATAGTTTGATCATTTAATAAGTCCTCAATTATCTTTTTAAAATCTTCAAACCCACTAGGTCTTAAAACAATAGCTATACCTCCACTCTCTTGTATTTTTTTAATGTTATAGTCTTGTAGCGAACTAGTCTTACCTTTTTCAGCTTTAAGCTCCACACCCACAAACTTACCATTTACGCATAATGTTAAATCTAAAATACCAGCTGTTGAGTATGCATTACCAAAATATTTAAAATAATATATACCTTTTGCTTTTAACCATTTTTTAACTTTGTTTTCAAAGTTTTTTTCCTCAGCCATTTTATTTAACCTTATTTTGTGGTATACTATTTATATACTTTTGTGAAAAAGTATTAGTGCGTGTAACGGTCTCAATGTTAGTCGCACTTTTTATTTGCTCCTCAAAATCGTCATAAATCATACCAGCAATACTACAAAACAAAATAAATGTTATAAAACCTAACCAAGTCCAGCCGTATAACTCTCCAGTTATCCAACCACCGACAGTAAGCATAAATACGTCGTGCAGTATCATTGTTATACAAAATAGAAATATTACAGCTTTTACAACATTTAACCATTTAATTTTTCTTTTTTTCATAATCATTTATCCTTTCAACACCAATATAATTTTTTAATAATTCATAAGACACGTGATAACACCACTCAGTAGACATCTTAACCGCACTACCTATCGGTAACGTTTGTTGTTGTAAACCTACTCTTACAAACTGTGGAGATTTACCAATAATCTCAGCAACAATATTTATAGGTATACTTTTCATTGATTTTATGTTTTCCATAAGTTCCTCCTTGTCTCGCCGATTTAATTTTGTTTGGTTTTCTCAACTTTTTTAGTAAAAAAATAAGTACTAATATCCTCCAAACTAATATGCAACACCTCTATTGAGGTTATAATTTCGCCTTGAGTGAAATAAACAACATTATTTAATTTATTTGTAATAGATGTTTCACTCAAGCCTAAAGCCTTAGCATAATTACTTTGATTTCCTAGTACTTCTACAATTTTACCTTTAAGTTTTGAATAATCGAAATATACCCTATCCATTTTAATACCTCCTCTCTATGTTTTTGTAGTTTGGTTTTCTCAACTACAATACGAGTATAGCATTAAAAAATATGAATGTCAATACAAAAATTGATTTTTCTAAACTTTTTTTTGTTTTTTTACCAAAATAGTTGTGTTTTTCTCAATTTTGTGTATAATTATATATGGGAGGGATAAATTGAAAACAGATACTTTCGCTAATCGTCTATCTTTGGTTTTAAAAGAAAAAAATATAAAACCAGTAGACTTAGCTAACAAAACTGGGGTAGATAAGTCCTCCATTTCACATTATTTATCGGGCAACTATCTGCCTAAAAACGATAATTTATTACGATTTGCCGAGGTTTTAGATGTAAACGAAACTTGGTTAATGGGTTACGATGTACCTAAAGAGCGTATTGACCCATTATTAAATACTAAAGACGCTGTATTACACAATTTTATAGTCTCTTGTTCTAATAGTAAAATTGAGCAAGAGCTACTTGTTAAGTGTACTATGTTAGAAGAGTATAACCAAGCTAAGATATTAGAAATAGTAAATATGTATCTTAAGGAGCAAGGCGACTACGTGATAGATAGTAAAATGGTAAATAATGATAAATAATGCGGAGGGCTGTATTTACCGCATTAAAAAAAGAGCCAGTGCTGGAACACTAGCTCAAACGCTATAAAGCGTACATAAAATCAATGTCGGCGAGACATCTTCTTTTATGTACTCTAATTATAGCAAAAATAATGATTTTTAGCAATAAGGAGAGTGAAAAAAATGAGATTACCTAACAAGTTTGGCTCAATAGAAAAACTATCGGGGAAAAGACGCAAACCATATATGGTAAGAAAAACTATCGGTTGGGATAGTGAGGGTAAGCAAATACGTAAAATACTAGGATACTATGAAACACGGCAACAAGCCTTACAGTCTTTGGCTGTCTATAACGAAAACCCATATAATATTGACACTAAAAATATAACTGTTGAGCAATTATTTGAAAAATGGAAAAACGAAAAGTACCCAAAAATAGCTCACAAAACGCAACAAGTATATAATATGTGTTGGAATTATTGTAATGATATAGCTAACTTGCCACTTATTGAAATTAGACTAACACATCTACAAGCTATCGTTGACGGTATGGGTACTAAATGGTCAGCAAAAAAGGCGTTTAAAAATCTATGGAACCAATTATTTGATTTTGCCACTAAAAACGATATTAACGTAAAAAAATATTCAGTATTTATTGATATTGGTAAGAAAACAACTAAACTTGTAAGAATACCGTTTGAGGAAAACGAAATTAATTTATTGTGGGATAACATAAATCGTATGGACTTTATAGATACAATATTGATACTAATTTATACTGGTATGCGTGTAGGCGAATTGTTAGACATTAGACTTGATAACGTATACCTAGACCAAAAATATATGATAGGGGGCTCAAAAACTGAGGCTGGTAAAGATAGAGTTATACCATTGCACGATAGAATATTACCACTCGTAGAGAAATGGTATAATACATCTAAAGATCATAATTGCGAGTATCTTATACATAATTACGAATATGCTAAAATGAATTATTGGAATTATTACCACGAAAAGTGGGAAAAAATAATCGAGCAACTAGAATTAAGCGACACACATAAGCCACACGACACTAGACATACTTTTGCTACACGTATGGATAGAACGGACGCTAATAAGCTATGTATTAAAAGAATAATGGGACACGCCAGTACGGACGTTACGGATAAAGTATATACTCATAAAGACATAGAAGATTTAGTCGAGACCGTTAATAAATTAAGATAAAAGTAGTCTCATTTTTTGTTGGCTACGTGTTGGCTACGTGTTGGCTACGGACAAGATTTGAGAGGGGTTCACACAAACGGAGGTAAAGAAAAACCTTGAAATATCAACAATTTCAAGGTTTCGCAAGTGCGATACAACTATCTCTTACTAAATTGTGGAGCTCTTCTTGCACCTTTAAGACCATATTTCTTTCTTTCTTTAACTCTTGGATCTCTAGTTACAAATCCATTTGCTTTAAGAATTCTTCTATATGAATCTTCGTTAGCAGCATTATCTTCATCATATACTAGTAATGCTCTTGTAATACCAAGTCTGATAGCACCAGTTTGTCCTGAAAAACCACCACCAATAACTTCTGCATTAACATCAAATGTGTTTTCGTTATTAGTTACTACTAATGGTTGTTTTAAATCCATTACTAATACTTCATATGGCATGTATTCGTGAACATCTCTACCATTTACAGTTATTTTACCAGTACCTGGAGTTAATGTAACTTTAGCTACCGAACCTTTTCTTCTACCAGTTCCATAAAAACTTCTTTTTTCTTTAGCCATTATTTGTTACCTCCCATTTCTAATACTTTTGGCATTTGAGCAGCATGTTTGTGATCTTCACCAGCATATACAAATAATTTTTTGTACATTTGTCTTCCAAGTCTATTATGAGGAAGCATTCCTTTTACAGCTCTTTCTACCATTTCTACTGGATAATCTTGTCTCATTTCTTTAGCAGTTCTTTCTCTTAAACCACCTACATATCTAGAGTGATCATAATAAATTTTTCCCTCTAGTTTGTTACCAGTTAATGCTACTTTATCAGCATTTACAATGATAACATAGTCTCCACAGTCAACATGTGGTGTATATGTTACTTTGTGTTTTCCTCTTAATATAGTAGCGGCTTTACTAGCTACTCTTCCTAGAGGAATGTCTTTAGCATCTATAACATACCAAGTTCTGTTTACTGTTTCTTTTGATTGCATAAATGTTGTTTTCATTCTTTTTCTTCTCCTTTTAATATTTTATAAGTTCGTTTTTGTATATTAGATGGTCCCAATATCTAATATCCTCCAACAAAATGTACCGATTATGATTTTACTATTATTTTATGATTTTGTCAATATTTTAGAGCTTTTTTCTTTATTTTTCTCAATATTTTTTTAATTTTTTATCTTTTTATTAATAAAAGACTAACTTTTTATATTTTTAACTTATATATAGTATGTATGGTTGATACTTTATCTTTAGACAAATTATTTGGCTAAAGATAACCCTCTAGAACAATAGATCTAGAGGGTATACAAATACTACTTACTTAATCTTTTAACTACTTCATTAGCATGTTCTTTTGTTAACCCATCTTCGTAGAAGTTAGTTTTTATTAGATTATCTTCTAGTTCTTGATAATCTTTAAATACCTCATCATCTATTATACAAAAGTTATCTACTTGATTATCTGCTAGATAGGTTCTTATTTCTTCACCTCTTTGACCCTCTAGAAAAGGGGTTTCTCCTACTATGGGAAGGCCAATATTTATTAGTGCTTCTTTGATAGAAGGATACAATTTCATTCTTCGCCAGGTTGATGATATAACTATTTTAGCATGGGATATGCGGACTACTTTTAAAAGTAATTTTACTTTAGTCATATCAATATCTAGAAGGAGTTTAGCTACTGGGTCAGTATATGTATCTTCTTTATCTTCGATACTAGAGAAGTATTTATCACTATTTAAGACACCATCTATATCTAAAAATATTATATTATTTATCATAATTATCTAGAAATTCTTTAAAAGTAATTGCAGTATCTTTTGGTAATATTTCTTCTAGTTCTTCTAGTGATGCTTCTTTCATTTTGGATATAGTTTTATATTTCTTAAGTAATTTATTCTTTCTTACTTCTCCTATTCCTTCGATATTATCTAGTACTGTTGATAATGCTCCCTTACTTCTTATTTGTTTATGATAACTTATTGTAAAGTTATGTACTTCAGTTTGCATCTTTGTAAGTAAAAGAAATAAGTCACTTCTTTTATCGATAGGTATTTCTACTACTGGGTCAAAACCAAGTAAAACATTAGTAGCATGTTTATCATCTTTCTTAAGACCACATACTGGAATATCTAGTCCTAATTCATTAATTACTTCTCTTGCTACATTAATTTGTCCTAAACCACCATCTACTATTACAAGACTAGGTTTTACTAGTCCATCTTTTAGTACTCTAAAATATCTTCGATATATTACTTCTCTCATTGTACCATAATCATCATTCTTATCATTAGTTATTTTAAATTTACGATAATCATTCTTTGAAGGCTTACCATCTACAAAGACTACCATTCCTGATACATTAAAAGTACCAAATAAATTTGAGTTATCAAATAGTTCTATTCTATCTACACTATCTAATTTTAATTTATCTTTTAATTCTTCTAAAGCATTAGTAATCTTATCTTCATCTCTCTTAATATAAGTCATTTGCTCTTCATAATATATTCTAGCATTATCATAGGCTAGATCTAGTATTTTTTTCTTTTCACCTTTGATAGGAGTCATAAATTTTATCTTAAATACTTCTTCAAATACTTCTTTATTTAAGTTATCTGGTACTAATACTTCTTTAGGCATAGATACATTCTTATTATAGAATTCGGATAAATATCTAGAAAATTCTTCTTCCTCTGTATCAATCATTGGAAAGATATTTCTATTTCTATCTAGTAGTTTACCTCCTCTTATAAAGAGTATTTGTATACTAATATAGTTATCTTTAGTATAGTAAGAAGCTACATCTATATTAACACTGTTATCTAAATCTACTTTTTGTTTTTCAGTAGTTATATTGATATAGTTTAATAGTTCTTTATATTCTAAAGCCTTCTCATAATCTAAATTATCAGAGGATATCTTCATTTTTTCAGTAATTCTATCAGTAAGTACTTTAGTATTACCATTTAAGAAAGATATAATTTCACTTTTCATTTCTTTTATTTTATTTTCATCAACTTCATGAGTACAATATCCTAAACACTGCCCGATATGATAATATAAGCATTCTCTTTTTTCATAAGTCTTACACTTTCTTAATGGATAGATTCTATTTAGTATTTCTACTACTTTACGAGCCGCTCCTACATTAGGATATGGACCAAAAAGATTATTCTTTACTTTCTTTACATTAATTCTTCTTATTATTCTAAGAGTTGGTACTTTATCACTAGTTAGTTCAATATATGGATATGATTTATCATCTCTATATAATATATTATACTTAGGATTATATTTTTTAATTAGATTTATTTCTAATAATAAACTTTCCATCTCCGTATTTGTTACTATGTATTCAAAATGATCTATTTCTCTTACTAGCATCATTGTTTTACCTGTATGTTCTCTTTGAAAATAAGAAGATAATCTATTTTTTAAGTTCTTACTTTTTCCAACATAAATAACAATGTTATCTTTATTCTTCATAAGGTAACATCCAGGTAAATGTGGTACTAAAGATAGTTCTTCCTTAAACATATAAATCACCTTCTTATTATATAATAAAAAGTCCTTAATGGACTTAATTTTTATTATGGCGGAGTAGGAGGGATTTGAACCCTCGCAGCAGTTTCCCACTCTATACCCTTAGCAGGGGCACCTCTTCAGCCTCTTGAGTACTACTCCGTTGCTACATATATAATTCTATATTAAATTAAATGAAATGTCAACTAATTTTCACCATTTTTATATCTTCTTTATCTTTATAAATGCTATTCATATTCTTTATAATGTCTTTTATTTCATCATTACTAGTACTATTACTTAATTTTTCATCATATTCATTTAATTTATTTATTATTTCTTCATCATTTATTAAATACTTATTTATAGTTAGTTTCTTATTATATAATTCTTCTATCTTACTTATATTATCTTCATTCTTAGTAAGAGCCACTACTACATTATATTTACCTTTATCTTCATAATATATATAATTACTACTTATTGTACTAGCTTTCATTTCATCATAATTATTATATGATGTATCTAGTAATAAATATATAACATTAGAATTTAAAGTACTACTACCCTTCTCTTCATAGATATTAAACATTAACCTACCACATAAGAATCCACAGAAGACTGCCAAAAAAATAGGTACAACTATTTTCTTTAATTTACTTTTCATTTTATCACCAAAAATAGTATATACCTATTATTATAATTTTTTTGTCGAATTATCTCAGGACAAGATATCGTATTCACAGTGTAAACTTTCTAACTAAGATAATTCCAAATAAAAAGAAGATAACTAGTACCTTCTTATTAATAATTCTCATAAAATTCACAATACAATGTATTAGGAATATCATTTGTTATTTCTAAGTAATATCCCTGATATCTCATAGTATCTAGACTACTAAAATTATATACATTTTTCTTTTCTTTATCAAGATAGCAAGCCATTAAAGTAGTATTTTGAGAAGATTCAAATAACTGATCATAACTAGTATATAAATCTACATCATAACCATTACTTTTTTTCTTATCAAACGAAATTGTAGTAGACATATCTCCATATCTTCCCGACATGTATAAGTGTATTGTTGCAATCTCTTCTTCTTGTCTAACTAAATTAATAGGGATAACTATCTCATAGACATTATCAGTAAAGATATTCTTTAATTTAATATTAAAAAAAACTATTCTATCGCTTGGTTTAACATTTCCATTAATATTACTACTAATTTCTACTTCACTAATACTATCATCTACTTTTTTTGAATATAAAGTTACTCTATCTTTTCCTTCTTCAGCACCTTCAGAAAATCTAATTTCTTTACTTACACTATCATAGTATAACCATCTTTCTTCCGTTACTCCACCAATTCTGTTACCCCAAATATTACACCCTTTGCTTTCGCAATTAACTAAATCTAAACCATCTGTTTCAATAATATAATCTTTTATCTTTTCTTTAATATTATTAATTATAATAGCATCATCATAAGCAATAACTGTTTCATGATAAACATCATCTGTCTTACTAACTAGTTTAACGGTAATTTCAATCAAAAAGAAAGCAATGGCAAAAGCAATTGTAGAAGCCAAAATAATTTCTACGGTTAAATATCCTTTTCTATTTAATTTCATATCATCACCTTACCCTTAGTCCATAGTAGTAGCAGTCATCCCCTGTTTTACATATTTCTGTTATAAGCATATATTCATATTTTTCATTATAATCAAAGTGTTCTTTTAAATAAGAAATATAATCTTTAAAAGTTGTATTACTATTCATGCCTGCAAGTGAACCAACGCTATTAGCATCATAAAGTGAGAAATACATTTTAATGCCTCCACCAGAAGCAGTATCAATGTTATATGCTGAATAAAAATTAGAATCATTTGAAAATACATTATTTAAATTCACTTCTTTACTATCATTAGTACTAATATACTCGTTAATATACCCCATATAAATAAGCATATCATTTACTTCTTCAGTAAAATATAATGTATCAATATCATAATATCTATTTCTAGTATCATAAGCATTATTAATTCTTGCTAATGCTGTGTATAAAGTAACAAGTACTGTACATATTATTACAGAAACTACTACTACTTCAGCCATCATAAATCCTTTACGATTTAGTTTCATAATTTATCACCTTTTTATTATTTTATATTGCTATTTAATTAATTATATTATATAATATTTATAGAATAAAATCAATAAAAAGAATGAAAAGAGGGATAATATGCAGAATAATAATGTGACTACTGTTAAAGGTAACTATAATAGTAATCAAAATCAAATGAATAGGCAGCAAGGAATAAAAGGGCAAAATAATATTAATCCAAATACACAAACTAACAATATTCCTCAAGGCAATAATATGCAAAATAATATTGATTTCACTAGAGTACCTGTAGTTACTACTGTTAATAATCTTATAGTTACTGCTGTAAATCTTGGAGCAAGTGATATGCACTTTGATCCTACGGAAGATGGTATAATTGTAAGATTTAGAATAGATGGCTTATTAAGAAATTATGTTTCATTACCACAAGAAATTAAACAAAATGTAATTACGAGAATTAAAATAATGGCTGGTATGAATATAACTGAAACTAGATTACCACAAGATGGAGCTATTAAAGATAAATTAAATGGTAAAGATTTGGATTTAAGAGTATCCGCCTTACCTACTAAAAGAGGCGAAAAAATAGTAATAAGAATTATGGATTATTCTATGAGTTTAAAAGGTATAGAATATTTATATTTTAATGAAACTAACTATAATAAAATATTAAAAATGTTAAATTTTCCAAATGGTATAATATTAGTTACTGGTGCTACTGGTACTGGTAAATCTACTACTCTATATTCTTTTCTTCAAAAATTAAATGTTGAAGGATCTAACTTAATTACAGTTGAAGATCCAGTAGAAATGGATATTAAAGGTGTTAATCAGGTTCAAGTTAATAGTGATATTGGACTAGATTTTGCTACAGTTCTTAGGAGTATTTTAAGACAGGACCCTAATGTTATAATGATTGGTGAGATAAGGGACTCAGAAACTGCTCAAATAGCGGTAAGAGCTTCAATTACTGGACACTTAGTATTATCTACTATTCACACCAATAATTCATTAAATACTATTGAAAGATTACTTGATATGGATGTTGAAAGATATTTACTTGCATCAGCATTAACCGGTATTGTATCGCAAAAATTAGCTAGAAAATTATGTGATAATTGTAAAAGAAAAAGACCAGTAACGGTTATGGAAAAGAATTTATTTAAAACTGTTCTAGGATTAGACATTAATGAAGTGTATGATGCTAATCCAACAGGTTGTCCACATTGTAGTCATGGTTATAAAGGTAGAATTGCTGTTCAAGAAGTACTTCTAATAAATCAGGATATTAGAGATGCTATAAGTGCTGGTATTAGAAAAGAAGAACTTAGAAGTCTGGTATATAATAAAGATGTTATAACAATGTTACAAGATGGATTATATAAAGTTATATCTGGATTTACTACTACTGAAGAAATATTAAAACAAATAGAAGTTGAAGATGAAGATTTTGGTATAAAATAAAAAAAGAAGAAATCTTCTTTTTTATTTGCCTTGAGTAGCAGTTGCTCTAATTTTTCCATAATATTTGGAATTAGCATCAGAGTTAATAACTATTTCTTTATCAACCCATACATAAATTTTATAAGTAGTACTAGCACTACTAGCTTTAGTAAGAGTACCAATATCTAAAGCAATCTCTCCACTTTTAGTAATGTTACCCTTTAAGTTAGTAGCAACATTGTCTTTAACTACTTGATAATTAAGAAGGCCTGTTCTATATAGATTACTACTAGTAGTATTAAGTGTTTCTAGATATAAAGTACCTGTTCCATTAGTAGTACAACTATTTTTAATATTAATCTTAATCGTAGCAAATAGTCCATCAGTATAACTACTAGAGGGATTTAATTGTCCACTTATATCTTGTCCTTTATCATAATATATATCAAAACATTTAGAAGTTAACTTTATATTTGTTTTAGTACTTTCCCAATTTAGTGCTGCATAGGTAAAACCTACTACTAAAAGAATAAATAATACTACTCCTAATATTGTTCCATATAACTTAGTTTTTTTCTTCATATCATCCCTACTTTCATAATAATAATATCATAAATTAAGTATAATTTCAATATTTTTATAACCTTCCATGAAAATCCAAGGTATTTTCATGTCATTCCTAGCCTATTCTATAGTCTAGGAATAAATAATAATAAGATATCATATTCACGGTGAAATACTTTCTAACCAAGATAATTACAAATAAAAAGAAAGATAACTAGTATCTTCTTAACCTGCTATTACATTATCAGAAATGATATTTTTTATAGTATTTATAATAAATTCTTTTTCAGTATCATTTTTAACATACACTACAACATTACTATTAACTACATTAAAAGCACTAGTATTTTTACTAACTGAAGAAAAACTAGCATTTCTAATATCTAAACTTTTTAAAGATGAACAAGTATCAAACATATACATAATATTAGTAGCACTATCAGTAGTAAATGTACTTAAATCCAACATTTCAATACTTTTGCAAAGAAGAAACATACTCTGCATGGTAGTTACTTTACTAGTATCAAAAGAAGTTAAATTAATTGTTTTTAAACTAGTACAATAAGCAAACATACAATACATATTAGTAACCTTATTAGTTTTAAAGGAACTTAAATCTAATAATTCCAAATTTTCACACTTATAAAACATACTCTGCATAGTAGTTACATTTGATGTATCAAAATTAGATAAATCTACCCGTTTTAAACTAGAACAAGAGGCAAACATTGCTAACATAGTAGTTACTTTATTAGTTTTAAAGTTATCTCCAAGCTTAATTTCCTTTAGATTAGTATCATTTTGAAATACACCCTCCATATTTATAACATTTGACGTATTAAAATTAGATAAATCTACATTCTCTAAATTACTACATCCATCAAATATATGAGACATATTAACTACTTTTGATGTATCAAATCCAGATAAATCTATATTAGTTAGGCTTGTACTATTATAAAACATTCTACTCATACTAGTCATGTTACTAGTGTCTAGTCCGCTTAAATCTAAAGAAGATACATTATCTAAATAGGCAAACATACCTGCTCCATTAGTGTTAGCTTCAACTGAACCATTTTCACTACCTATTGATATTTCATATAAACTATTATTATCTTTATCTGTATACCATAGCATAACACTACCATCTTGTTTTGAAGATATATCTTTACTATATTTAACATCATTTGGTACTACATTATTCTTTTCTATTGTTATAGATTCTATTTGATTTCTTAATACTTCAGTATTTAGAAAGGTTGATGTAGAACTAGATGGTTGTGTTGTTTCGTTTTGAATTACATTTTCTTTATATATAGCTCCTGTTCCTTCTCCATAGATATTAAATCTAAAATTTTGATTAGTCATAGTAATAGGAT
>ENA-ORND01000399-ORND01000399.1-human-gut-metagenome-genome-assembly--contig:-NODE-399-length-39487-cov-4.887325_pt1 | contig 39487 bp, 40 predicted proteins | sample MGYA00242111_ERZ509014 | MGnify/ENA primary metagenome ERZ509014 (study PRJEB26280, sample SAMEA2338694) | human gut metagenome | biome: human gut; feature: human-associated habitat; material: faeces... | reverse complement strand
TTGGGTAGCCTCCAAGTTACGGTTAGCGATAGCCAGTTGATGCTCGGCCTCCTTTCGCTGCTTGTCGATATCAGCGATCTCGCCGCTCCGGATCACCGCTAGGACATCTCCTTTCCCTACGTAATCGCCAACTTCCGCATGAATGGAGGTGACATTTCCACCAAACATCGGATACACATGGGCTACTCGCTCCGGATTGAAACTGACACGGCCATTGAGCAACAACTCGTTGGTTAATGGTGTGTCACGAACCGTATCCAGTGTTATAATCTCCTGTAAACTGTCATTTAATAGTAAAGGTTCCCGGGTATCGACCGAGGTGGTCGCCTGTTTCCCGCAGGAACATACCAAGGGTACTAAAAGGATGCATGTGATTAGATGCTTATTCATATCATTTGATTTGCTTTTAATAGTTGAATACATGGCTACCCGTTACGGTATTTACCTCCTCCAAGGCCAGTAACACTTCTTTTTGAGTTTGGTAAAGTTGCAAGCAGGTTGTTTTGTAGGTCTCATAATAATCGATAAACTCAAGGAGACTGATATTCCGTTTTTGGAAATTCAAGTTCACGCCTTCGATAATCAAGGCGAAATCCTTCTCCAATCCATAGTTCGAGGAACGATAAAGCTGAATCGCCTTTTCCAATCGGGCATAGCTGGTGAATAATTCATTCTCGGCATGGCGGCGTGCGTATTCTTCCTTATGGGCCTTTTGAGCGACAGATATTTTCGCCGCCCGGATATTCCCTTGATTCCGGTTAAATATAGGAAGGGAGACGCTCAATCCGATCGCCCAATAATCATTGATAAAGTTACCGGCCTTATCATACGTACCCTTTACGCTCACTTCCGGGAAAGCGAGGGAACGTTGTAATCTCACGTCCGCCTCCGAAGCCTTGATGCTTACTTGCGCCAACTTAAGATCCGGACGTTCGTATAATAAAGAGGTCAATTCAGAGAAAGGGACGGAGTCCATATCGATCTGGTTCAACACAGACTCATCGAATATCGGCTCGAAGGTATCATTGCCGGATAATCCTAATAAAAGCCGCATGTCTCCTTGAAGGGAGATAACTTGATTGGCGATATCATTCCGCTCTTGCCGCAAAGAGAGCAATAGGGCCTCGATACGGGACTTCTCTAATAAAGAAACATTCCCTTTCTCATTCTGCTCCTTGAGAACCTTCAGCAGATGAGCCAAAGAATCGATCTCACGATCGTAAATGGATTGAGATTTCCGGGTAAAATAAAGCGTTACGAATTTCTCCTTCAACTCGCTCCGGAGGGTTCTTAATACTTCCTCGAATTGGTAAAGGGCCATTTCCTTATGGATCTTCTCCAAACGGACACGTTTGTTTCGCTGTCCGGCGATATAGATCAACTGTTCCACCTCTATGATCGTTTCCCCTTGTTTCCCGAAATCAAAGTAATGCCCGTTCAACCGGTTATAAACATTTTGCTCCAAAGAGACCACGGGATTCTCGAAAAGTTTGGCCTGTACCACCTGAGCCTCGGCTATATCGATATTATACCGTTCGGCTATCACTTCCAGATTGTGCTCAGAGAAACGTTGCTCGGACTCTTTCAAGGAGAGGGAGACAACAGAGGCTCTCGCCCCAGAGAAAAGAAGAGATAAAAAAAGTAAAAGAGTGACTCGTCTGTCCATTTGCGTTAAATTTTACGCAAAGGTAGAAGTCACTCTTTTATCGCTTATGAATATTTAGTTAGAATACTCTTAGGCCAAATTAGAAATTTATTAGAGAGATTTAAAGTATAATATCGTTTTCTTTAATCCTTCCTCCAAACAAACCGTAGGTTCCCACCCATCTAATTTCTCTTTGGCCAACGTAATATCGGGCTTACGTTGCTTGGGATCGTCTCCCGGCAACGGGCGGTATACGATCTTAGAGGAGGAGTTTGTCAAACGGATCACGATCTTGGCCAACTCGTTCATCGAGAACTCTCCCGGATTTCCGATATTTACCGGGCCGATAAAATCATCCGAGGTATTCATCATACGAATCATCCCCTCGATCAAATCGTCTACATATTGGAAACTACGAGTTTGGTTTCCATCCCCATAAATCGTAATGTCCTTATTTTGTAATGCCTGTATAATGAAATTAGAGACGACACGGCCATCGTTCGTACTCATATTAGGCCCATACGTATTAAAGATGCGGATGATTTTAATGCGAACCTTGTTTTGGCGATGGTAATCCATAAATAAGGTCTCGGCGCAACGCTTGCCCTCGTCATAACAAGAGCGAGGCCCTATCGGGTTGACATTTCCCCAATAGCTTTCCGGCTGCGGGTGTATCATGGGATCTCCATACACCTCGCTGGTAGATGCTTGTAATATCTTAGCGTTCACCCGTTTTGCCAGACCTAACATATTGACCGCTCCTAACACGGATGTCTTGATCGTCTGTATCGGATCTATTTGATAATAAACTGGAGATGCGGGACATGCCAAATTATAAATCTCATCGACCTCGGCTTGGAACGGTATAGAAACATCATGCCTGATCAACTCGAAATGTGGATTTTTCAGCAGAGGAATCACATTCTCCTTACTTCCCGTAAAATAGTTATCCAGACAAATTACTTCATTTCCTTCTTCTAAAAGACGGGCACATAAATGAGAACCGATAAAGCCGGCGCCCCCGGTGATAAGTATTTGCTTCATTATATTAAATTTATTTCGTGAATTTCACCCTATAAGGTGGATCCGGACGTAAATAATCTATATCCAGATAAGGAATCTTAGGATAGATCAAGTCCAGATAGCGGAGGTCTAAGGGGCCGGGAACGACTTCTATCCGTACCTTAGCGACACCTTTATCGATAAAATCCAATATCTCGGCGGCGCTCGCTGATACATCAATGATTCGTTTTCTATAACGAGGTCCACGATCCGTTACGCATACAATGGTACTTTTCATATTCTCCAAGTTCGTGACTCTTAAAAAAGTACCAAAAGGATACGTACGATGCGCGGCGACTAATTCTTCTTTATCATGAACCCTTCCACTGGATGATTTCCTGCCGTGGAAACGATGATGGTAATACGAAGCAAGTCCTTCCTCCTGTGCCCATATTCCTTCTCCACACTTAACTGCGGCAAATATAAGTAATATGTAGAACAAGCGGAAGGACATGTACCTTTTTTAATCAATTATTGAAGCATTTTTCCATTATATTCTCCGTTCAAAGTTCCTAGAAAAACAACGATTTTTTCAACTTCTACATCATTGATCTCCTTTCCGATCTGGAACTCATGCATGATACGGATCGCATCCTCCACGGAGGCTACGGTTCCGTCGTGCATGTACGGATAAGTCAGCATCACGTTACGAAGTGTCGGGGTTTTGAACTTATGACGATCGGATTCTTTCTTAGTCACGGCATAGCGTCCGTTATCACCGTCCGTCAACCCTGTATTCCGGTAATCGAAATAGCTGTTCTTGATACCCATGAACTCGTAAGATTGACCACCGACATTTACACCAACGTGGCAAGTAGCGCATTTATTGTCCTTGAATAGTTGATAGCCCTCTAATTCTTCCGCTGTAAGCGCGTTTTTATCTCCCATCAAGTATTTGTCGAAACGACTCGGCGTAAGCAAGGTCTTCTCAAACTCAGCGATAGCGTCCGTGATCGTAGATTGAGAATAACCTTCCGGATACACTTCCGTGAATTTCTTCGTGAAATCCTTATCTTGCGCTAAAGCCTCGCAAATCTGGTCGAATGAGGTACAACCCATTTCCACTGGGTTCAATGGAGGACCAGCCGCTTGCTCTTTTAGGTCTGCCGCACGTCCGTCCCAAAATTGAACGAAATTAAGCGCCGCATTATATACGGTCGGAGCGTTAACACCACCGAACTGTCCATTAATACCTTCCGAATATTGCTTACGGTCTACACCACCTGTGTTCAATCCGTGGCAAGTAGCGCAAGAGATCGTATTGTCCGCAGACAAACGAGTATCATGATACAGAGCAAAACCCAACTCTACCTTCGCCGGATCTGTAGGCAAGCTCTTCATTAGAGGCTGAAGAGGCTCATTCTTAAATTCTTCCGCTACGGTTTCGGTCGTGAAACGATCTTTACGGACATTCTTCGCCCATGAAATGATCACCGCTTTCTCATTGTCGTCAAGGCTAGTTCCCCAGTGCATCGGCATATGGGAATACTTAGCCGGGGGCATAGAGCCGCTTAGGGCCGTATTCTCCACCTTCGCCAAATCAACCTCTGAAACGGGCTGCCCGTTCTCCAAGGCTTCCACCATAGCAGTCAAGTCCACATAGTGAACGGCCTCCTTCATGTCTGCCTGTACTACGGGACCGATCAACGGTAAATTACCGTAAAATGGCAGAGGCGCATTTTCAGAGTGGCAGGCCAAACAGTCGTTTTCCCGCAGGATAGAGGCCACTTGCTTACCTTCATTGTCGGCAAATTTCTTGTATTCGGAAGAACCGCACGAGGTAACCGCAAAGGCTAAAGCGCAGAGTCCTACCGGTAATGCCGTCATTTTAGCATAAATTGTTTTACGCATAACTATATTTATTTAGATTTATTAAGTGCAAATATAGAACAATTCACTTACATGTACCCTAAAAGCCTTGGATTTCATTGATCAGTTTTATCTATGGGAAGATAAATAGAATCTATGCGGTGGGCTTCCATCCGCAGCATCGCGGCAAGCTCCTTCCTATAATGCCCAGTATGAGGTTCTAACAATGGGCAATATAAGGATGTTACAATGCCCATTATAAGCAGCTAACAATCGCAGTTATAAGCAGCCGCCAATCGCTATGTGGATAATCCGATTTTTTTATATAGCTTTGTCTCATTATGTATAATCAATAAATTATAAGGCAAAGATGTTTAAGAACAAAGTTGTATGGATTATCATCGCTATCGTAGCGATATTATTCTTTTGGGTGAAAGGCGTGTATAATAATATGGTAACTCAAGACGAAGGCGTGAAAACCGCATGGAGCCAAGTTGAGAACCAATATCAACGCCGTATGGATTTGATCCCGAATCTGGTAAATACGGTAAAAGGATACGCCGCGCATGAGAAAGAGACTTTAGAAGGTGTGGTCAACGCTCGTGCCGAGGCGACGAAGACTACGATTGATCCTTCTAACCTTACTGAGGAATCCTTGAAGAAATTCCAGTCCGCACAGGGTGAGTTAGGAAATGCCCTCTCCCGTTTGATGCTTGTTTTAGAGCGTTATCCAGACTTAAAAGCGAATCAAAACTTTATGGAGCTTCAAGCGCAATTGGAAGGGACCGAAAATCGTATCTCAGTAGAGCGTAAACGTTTTAATGAGGTAGCTCAGTCTTATAATACCTATATTCGCCAATTCCCGAACAATATTTTGTCCGGAATGTTCGGCTTCCAATCGAAAGCTTATTTCGCCGCTGAATCCGGTGCGGAAAAGGCTCCTAAGGTAGAATTCTAATAGCCATTCGCTGAATGAGTGAGATAAAGAATATAAGATCTAGGCGCAAGTGTCCGGTAAGCCTTTTATGGATCAGTTTATTGCTGGTTGGTTTTGCCTCTTCTATTTTCGCGGCAAAGGATTATTCGATCGAGACCATTCCGAACGTGCGTCTTTCCAACCGGTTGAACCATGTCAGTAATCCGGATGGTATCATTACCCCGGATGACGCGGCACGTATCAATCAATTATTAAATGTAGTGGAAGATAGTCTCGGTATCGAGGTAGCTGTCGTTGCCGTGAATAGCATCGGGGATCAGGATGCCCGGATGTTCGCTACGGATTTATTCAAACATTGGGGATTGGGACAAAAGAGCAAGGATAATGGTTTATTGATCCAGTTGGTGACGGAACCTTCCCAACGTTCGGTCGTTTTCGAGACGGGATATGGCATCGAGGGTGTCTTACCCGACGCGATTTGCTACCGGCTCCAGCAGCGGTATATGATGCCCGATCTAAAGGCCGGGGATTATAGCGCCGGCATGTTGAAAGGAGTCATGGCGGTTACCAAGTATTTAATGTCCAGCGACTATGAACGGGCAGGCATGACTGGCAACCGTTCTTCTTCCTCGTCCGATGATGATTTTATGTGGATATTCGTGGTGGGGATTATCGGGATGATCGGTTTCTCGGCGTTTATCGCATACTTAAAGTATCGTCCGAAGGCATGCCCCCGTTGTGGAAAGAAAACCTTTGTGTATATGGGGCAGCAGGTGATCCGGGAAGCGACTCGTTTCTCGGAAGGTCTGGCCGAAGATGTATACCGCTGTAAGAGTTGCGGGTATACAGAGAAAAAAAATCGTACCATCGACCGCATACACCGAGGAGGAGGTGGCCCTATTATTATGGGGGGCGGTGGTGGTTTCGGAGGTTTTAGCGGAGGCGGCGGCGGTGGCTCTTGGGGAGGTGGAAGCTCCGGGGGGGGCGGTTCGATCAGTCGTTTCTGAAAATACGATTATTCGCATTATTTTATACAAGCGGTCACGTAAAATCTTATGTGACCGCTTGTGTTTTTATATCCTATTGTTCTTTCAGATAGTAGTCGGAAAGTATATCCCGTACCTTCTCGGGAGTAACCCTTCCATAGACCTTCCCGCCGATCATGACCACCGGAGCCAATCCGCAAGCACCGACACAGCGTAAGCAATCCAAGGAGAACAAACCGTCCGGTGTAGTCTCTCCTACCTTTATTTCCAATTGACGTTGCATTTCTTCCAGAACATTTTCCGCGCCACGCACGTAACAGGCCGTTCCCAGACAAACCGAGATGGGGTATTTCCCCTTGGGGGTCATCGTAAAGAATGAGTAAAAAGTAACTACGCCATATACCCTTGAGACCGGGATATTCAATTCAGCGGCGATAACCTGTTGGACTTCCGGTGGTAAATATCCGAACAAGCCTTGGGCGGCGTGCAAGATATTGATCAACTCCCCGGGATCGTTGTTGCGTTCAGCGCATATCGCATGTAGCTCCGCTACTTTTGTTTTAGGCAAATGTATCTCATTCATGGCTTATTTACTTTTTTCAGTTTCTATATACATACCGATTACTTCCTTACGATCTATGTAATGTGTATGCAGTAATTTGTGGGCTTTCGGTCCGCAAGGCTCTCCCAAATACTCGCTGTATAATTGCTGGATATACGGATTCTCATGGCTCTTGCGAAGCGGTTTGTTAGCGTCTTCCCGGTAAAGAGCGGCAGCACGCCGGCGAAGTACCTCCATACGGCCTCGGTGGAACGGTTGTCCGCCACCGCCGATACAGCCTCCCGGACAAGCCATCACCTCGATCGCATGATAAGGAGAGGTACCGTTCTTCACCTCCTCGATCAATTTGCGGGCATTCCCCAGACCATGAGCGATACCGATCTTTACCGGAGTCCCATTAAAATCGATGGTAGCGCTACGAATACCTTCCAGCCCGCGTAACTCCTCGAAGTCCACTTTATCCAGATTTTTCTTCGTATATAATTCATAAGCAGTACGGCAAGCGGCCTCGATAACACCGCCGGTAGTACCGAAGATCACGCTCGCTCCGGTAGATTCACCCAACGGACGATCGAACTCACCATCCGGCAGTTCATTGAAATCTATATTCGCATAACGGATTAAACGGGCTAACTCACGGGTATATATCGAATAATCTACATCGGGATTACCTTCCACGCTAAACTCCGGGCGGCTAGCCTCATACTTCTTCGCCAAACAAGGCATGATAGATACGACTACCAAATCCTTACGGTCCACTCCCAACTTCTCGGCGAAATAGCTCTTGGCGATCGCTCCGAACATTTGCTGCGGGCTCTTGGCTGTAGATAAATTATCCCGTAACTCGGGGAAATGTTGTTCCACAAAGCTAACCCAGCCCGGACAACAACTCGTCATTAACGGTATTTTCACTTCTTTGTCTCCATTCAAGTAACTACCTAGGCGATGTAATAATTCCGTTCCCTCTTCCATAATGGTCAAGTCGGCGGCAAAGTCCGTATCAAATACATAATCAAAACCCAATTGACGCAAAGCTGAAACCATCTTGCCTGTAACCAATGTACCCGGCTCATACCCGAAATCACGTCCCAACGCTGTGCGAACCGCCGGCGCTGTCTGGGCGATAACAATTTTAGTAGGATCGGCCAAAGCGTCCAAGACCGGCTGTTGCGTATTACGTCCGCTAAGCGCGTTTACAGGACAGACGGATACGCATTGTCCACAATAAGAACAGGTACTTCCGGCCATATCCCGTTCGAAAGCTGTCGATACGGCCGCGTTAAATCCACGGTTCACGGCAGTCAAGGCGCCAACCGTCTGTATCGTATTGCACATGGTCTCACAACGGCGGCACATGATGCATTTGTTCATGTTCCGGACAATAGAAGGGGAACGATCTATCGTAAATGTAGACATTTCTCCCTTATACCGGATCTCGCGGATTCCTAGGTCGTGCGCGATCTTTTGTAACTCGCAATGTCCGTTGCTACTACATGTCAGGCATTCCGCCGGATGATTCGAGAGGATCAGCTCCATCACCGTCCTGCGGGCATTCATTACCCGAGGGGTATGTGTCCGTACGACCATACCTTCCGTACATTCCATTTTACAGGATGGGGCTAAATTTCTACGTCCCTCGATCTCTACGACACAAATACGGCAAGCTCCCGGATTATTCTCGTAGTGCAAGTCCTCCAGTTTCATATAACAGAGTGTCGGGATATGAATACCTACACTTTTTGCCGCATCTAAAATGGTGGTTCCTCTCGGCACTTCCACCTCTTTATTATCTATGATTAATTTAATTGTTTCCATGATTGTAAATGAATTTAGTGGACATAAATCGCTCCGAACTTACACTTCTCCATACAGGTACCGCAACGGATACAAGCTTGCGGATCGATAATATGAGGAATTTTCCGTCCACCTGTAATTGCATGCACCGGACAAACACGGGCACAGAGCGTACATCCTTTACATTTCTCCGGATTGATGAAATATTGAGTAAGTTCCCGGCATTGATGAGACGGACAACGATGCTCCCGGACATGCGCCAGATATTCATCGTAGAAATTATCCATCGTAGATAAAACCGGATTCGGAGAAGTCTGTCCCAAGCCGCATAAAGCGGTATCCTTAATCACCATCGCCAGATTCCTTAGACGGGTCAAATCCTCTTCGGTTCCGTTTCCACTCGTAATTTTCTGCAATATTTCATGTAAGCGTTTATTACCGATACGGCACGGTGCGCATTTACCGCAAGATTCCTCGACCGTAAAGTCCAGATAGAACTTAGCCATGGCTACCATACAATCATCCTCGTCCATGACGATCATACCTCCGGAACCCATCATGGAACCAGCGGCAAGCAAATTATCATAATCGATAGGAAGATCTAGATGCTTTTCTGTCAAGCAACCTCCTGACGGGCCACCGGTTTGCACAGCCTTAAACTTCTTTCCATCCTTGATACCTCCCCCAATTCCAAAGATAACCTCACGCAAAGTCGTACCCATAGGAACCTCGATCAGCCCCACATTGTTTACCTTTCCCGCCAAGGCGAACACCTTTGTTCCTTTGCTTTTCTCCGTTCCGATACTACTGAACCATTTAGCGCCTCTTAACAAGATCACCGGGATATTCGCATAAGTCTCTACGTTATTTACATTGGTCGGACAACCTTTATACCCGTGTTCACTAGGGAACGGCGGCTTTACGGTAGCCTCGCCTCGCAAACCTTCCATACTGTGGATCAAAGCGGTCTCCTCTCCACAAACAAAAGCTCCGGCACCGTACCGGATCTCGATATCGAATGAGAAATCAGTCCCAAATATATTCTCGCCCAGCAATCCATATTCTTTCGCTTGCCGTATGGCTATTTTCAAACGTTCCACGGCTAGCGGATATTCGGCACGGATATATACCAAACCTTTGTTAGCTCCCGTACAATATCCATTAATCGCCATAGCCTCCACAATCGAATGCGGGTCGCCCTCCAATATGGAGCGATCCATAAAAGCGCCCGGGTCGCCCTCGTCCGCATTACAAACCACGTATTTTTGAGGCGCTTGTACCTTACGGGTAATCTGCCATTTCAAGCCTGTCGGGAAACCACCGCCCCCACGACCCCGTAAACCACTATCCATGATTTCCTTGATTACTTCCTCGGGAGTCATTTCCACAAGGGCTTTTCCTAACGCTACATAGCCGTCACGAGCGATATACTCATCGATATTCTCCGGGTTGATAAAGCCACAATTTCGAAGGGCGATTCGTAGCTGTTTCTTATAGAATCCGATATGCTTGGAGTCCGGAACCAGCTCACGGGTTTCCGGATTCATATAAAGTAACCGTTCCACTTTACGGCCTTTTACCAAATGCTCCCGTACGATCTCGTCCGCATCCGATGGTTGAACTTGTACGTAAAAAGTGTTATCGGGGATCATCTTAACTACCGGACCCTTCTCGCAGAAACCGAAGCATCCGGTACGGATCACTTGTGTATCCTCTAATCCGTATTGCTCGACGGCGGCTCTCAGATTCTCGATGATCTGCTCGCTTTGTGATGCACGGCAACCTGTGCCACCGCACACCAATATATAATTCGTGTATTGTGCCATTTATGTAAGATATTAAATTTCTTATTCGGGTTTTACGGTGGTGTAAGTTACAGGAATGATGCCGTCTACCAAGATACCCTTACGGATATACTTATCTATGATCTCTTCTACTTTTGCCTTATCGACATAACCGAATACCAACGGTTCCTGACCCGGAAGCTTGATTTCGATAGTCGGTTCCGCATAACAATAGCCCATGCATCCGGTTTGAGTTACCAACGCATCGATTCTCTGCCGGTCTAAAACCTCGATAAAATAACTCATTATCTCCTTGGCTCCGGCAGCTATACCGCAAGTGGCCATAGAAACCTTAATTTGTACGAGCTGATCAGGGGTATTGCTTTTTTCACGCAGATCCAAAGACGCACGAAGAGATTCACGCATTTTCTTGAGATCATCTAATGTCTTTACTTTGTTCATGGTCATATTCTATTATTTAAGGAAAACACCGTAATGTCATTTGCACAAACATACGGAATCTCTTTCAAATAATATCATATTTCCGTGAATTTTTCTTCGACACGTGATTGAGATATCTTGGAATTGGGAGGTACACTATGGGTGAGCCAGATGTTACCCCCGATAATAGATCCTCGGCCAATAGTGATCCGTCCTAATATGGATGCGTTGGAATAAATGGTCACATAATCCTCGATGATCGGGTGACGGGGCAAATCTATCGGAAGTCCTTCCTCGTCCAGCGTAAAACTCTTGGCTCCTAACGTCACACCTTGATAAAGGCGGACATGGTTTCCGATAATGGCGGTTTGTCCCACGACAATACCCGTTCCATGATCGATACTGAAATATTCTCCGATCTGCGCCCCGGGATGAATGTCGATCCCGGTTTGCGAGTGTGCCATTTCCGTAATGATACGCGGGAGTACCGGTACGCCTAGCTCGAATAATTCATGAGCGACCCGTTGATGTAAAAGCGCATAGACCGCCGGATAACAGAATATAATCTCACTCACGCTCTTGGCTGCCGGATCACCATCCAAGATGGCCTTTACATCGGTGGACAGTAAATATTTGATATGAGGAATCCGGTTAATAAAAGCGATCGAGATCTCGGAAGCCCGGTCCTTGGAATCACAACAACGCTCTACCTCAAAACAAAGTCCATTATATATTTGCTCTTGTAAGAGATCATAGATCTTTTCCAAATAGACTCCCGTATAATATTGGATAGAGCCTAATTGAGCCTCTTGTTCCGTACCAAAGAATCCGGGGAAGATAACCGTACGTAATAGGCGCATGATCTCATGCAACGTAGCGACTGAAGGCGATGGCTTCTGATGCAACGGGATATATTTGTATTCCGGTAGATCAGGAGCCGACAGCCGTTCTACGTTCTTCTGTATCTGTTCTAAAATCGCTGTTCTATTCATCTTTAATTATCCCAAGTAGGATCGTAACTGATTAATGAGTTAGAGGCATTGCCCAAACCGATATAGATATAATTATCCAAGACATACATGCAATGTACAGACCTGTTAGCCGCTGGTAACTGGGATTTCTGGCTCCAGTTCTGAGAGTCCGGATCATAGCGCCAAATATAACCGTCCCCGTCTACGCCATATACATAATTACCATAAGCGATAGCACATAAAAGCATCCTTCCGGGGAACGAAGCCTCCTTTTCCCAAGCTACAGCGTTCTTGTCTGTAGACCAAAACTGTGTCGTATATTCCAAAGAAGGATCCGCTTTATTAATAATCCCCAGTCCGGCATATATACGGTCACCAATTACAACGGATATTCCGCCGTATTGTTTAATCGGGAAATTAGATTTCTTGCTCCAAACGAAAGCGCTCGGTTCATAAGTCCAGACTTCATCGATTAGTTCGTTACCTCTACGTCCACCTATGAGGAACGCTTGATCTTCCATTCTGCAACATGCCGCCCGATACATACCTTTAGGCCGTTGCTGGTCTGTTTGTACGGCGCTCCAAGAATTATCGGATGTGGAGTATACATATAAACTGTCACATATCTTTCCCGTGTTATCCAAACCACCAAAAGTCCATAGGCCAAATCCGATGCTGAAACATACTTGGCCCGATAATTTCTCAGGCTGAGACCTTAAGGGCAACCATTCTTTCTTAGAGGTCATATATCCCCAAAACTCATCGGTGTATTCCCTACCCGTGTCACCGCCTAACAAGAATCCCGTGCTATTAGCCAAGGTACAGAAAGAGGTAGATCCCGGTATCCGGAAAGCTCCCTCAAACCTTGCCCCTGCTCCAAATATATCCGGAGTTTGGAAGCGAACTTCCTCTCCGTAAGCGATACCATTCTTATTTTTAGCGTAAGCCCTTAAATAATAGCTCGTGTCTCCTCTCAATTCCTTTATCGTACCCGTAAACGCTTGTGTACCGGAAGAAAGAGCTACCGCTCCTTCACAATTACCAAAGGCCGGACTAGGACTAGTTCCCCAACATACACCAGCCTCTGTAACCGGTGAGGCACCTTCGGCTAAGACCTCTCCTCCTACCCATGCGGTACCGTTTTTAATAGTAGACACCTCCTTCGTATTGACTGTAGGCAACTCACTTTCCAGAATCGTATGGATACCTTCGCCTGCGCTATAGGTAGTACCTAAAGCGTTTGTCGCATAAGCACGTACGTAATACCCTTTCTGCTGTTGCATATCATAGATTTTCCCGGCAAATTCTCCGATACCCGCTCCGCAAATAATCGTATCCCCATTTTCTATTGTCGGCGATTTATCAGCACTAAAGCAGAAACCACATGCCGTGATCGGAGAATCTCCCTCGCTTATTATTTCCATGGAGAACTCCGCATAGGTAAACTCTGTCGCTATTTTCTTGAATTTGTTATCATCTAATACAGGACGACCATTCGTGGTCTTAAAGGTCTCGACTTTCGCCCCGTTATACTCACCATATTTACTTTTTGCGTAAGCTCTAACGTAATAGGTAGTTTCCGGTTTTAAATCGGAGATCGTACAATAGAACGAATCGGCTTCCATGTCTATACGAATCGTAGAGTCGGATGCTGAAGGCTCCGGATTCAGCATTAAGTAAATACCCCTTTCCTCGATTTCGGCTTCCCCTTGTTTGGTTATCATACCTCCACATTGAACGGAAGTAGACATCACGTTGACTGGCAATAAGGTCTTAACGCTTCCTAATCCATCTTTCGTCTTAAAAGGTAAAATCTCTCCATAAGCGGTATCTACCGCATTGATCGCATAGGCCCGGATATAGTAATCCAGATCATTGGTTAAGCCCTCGATCGTAGCCTCATATTTTACCTTACGCTTGGATACGGCTTTTTTATTTTTCTCTATCACAGTAAAGGTAGATTCCGTGCTCCAACAAAAACCGGCCTCTGTCACGGGAGCGCCGTTTTCTTGTAAGACCTCCCCCGATACTGTCACGGAACTAGCCGTGGACTTCAATATCTCGTCTGTCTTAACAGACGGTTTTTTAGCGTTTCGAATGCCACCATCTATATCCGGATCATTCACGCATCCGGCCATTAATAAAGCCGCAAATAGAATAGAGAAGAGTGAGTATATATGTTTCATAAATAATCAATATTAAAAGAATACACCTAAGCCAGCGTTTAGATCCAAGTACTTAAAATTAACCGTATTGCATCCAACGCTAATAAATACAGAGTTCGTTATTTTCATCATCAAGTCAACCTCGGCAGCGACCCCTTTGTATGAGGAATCAATATTCCGGCACCATACCTCTCGTGTACTATCGTAGTTTTCATAGGAATGGGTCGTGAACGAATGTAGTAAAGCTCTTTCACCATATCCCAAACCAACGGAGGCATATAACCACGGAAAGCATTTTACGATTAAACCGGCCGTTCCGGCTATACTATTTGTCTTCGAGGATTTGCCTGTATTAAGCTCATAAGATTCCCCTTCCGAATTAGAGAACTTAATAATCTGCCCTTGGTTATTACATTCGTCCGTATAATTCATAAAAGACATATTCGTCTTGAAACGGACATACCAACCGAAGCGTTGCCCCATACCTCCTACCGTGATTCCATAAGGAGATTCGATCGAATACGAGTATCCCGCAAAAAACTCCATTCGTTTCTTAGGGGATACCGCCGCAGAATCTATCGGTTGTGCCTCGGGTTCCGCCGGCTTTAACAACATCTCTTGGTATTCTTTCCAATAGGTTGCTAGCTCCTCACTTTTAGGGGTTCCGATACCTTCCGAATAATAAATGATTAATTTAGAGATGGCATCCGGATCATCTTCCGTAGCTTTGACCGTCAGGCAGTTTAAACATTTATTCATCAAGCTACGCATGGAAGGCCGCATTCGCTCGTTGGAAAGCCAAATCGTAGTCAGCTGATCAATACTGTATGCGTCGCATTGCGATACGCCTTCCTCGTACCACATTTTAGCGTCACTATAATCAAGACGTTTCATCGCTTCATCTCCCTTACGGTTGTATTCCGTACGCTGTTGCGCCAGCAGTCCGAGGGGAAATACCGCACATATCATCAATATCCAAAGTCTTTTCATATAATAGGTAAATACATGTTTAGTTGTTCATAATATTACAATCAATAATAAGTAAGGCCTTCGCTAATCAATGATCCGTCAGAATTATAAATATCAAACAAATTGTCTTCCCGTTCGAATGCCCGGCCGTTATCCGCGATACCGACACTTAGGTATTTGCAAGGAATACGTTCCTCGGCTTTCGAATCGATCGCCCCGTATCTGTTATTTGACTTCTTACGTACGATCTTATATCGTCCGAAAGCCATTTTCTCCTCATACAGGGCCTTTTTGTCCGCTATACGTTTCTCCTCGGTTTTCTCATCGCAAGCGATGATCAACCGGACTACCTCTTCCGTAAGTTTCGTATCCTTTGCTTCCGACAAATCTTTCTTAGCTCCCGAATAATCAGCTTTGGCCATTTTTTCCTTACCGGAGGCGATTAACGAGTTATATTTCTCATTCATCTCATTTTCCGATGGCTGATCCGGGAGAACATTCTCTTCTATCGTATGCTCTGTTTCCATAGGTCGTTTCTCTTCCACTTGAGGCTCTTGTTTCTCCGCTTCCTTTATCTCAGAGATAGGAGGTTCCGTATGTAAAACTGGGTGATCTGGCATTTCTACTTCTTTTGAGACATTGCTATCCGGCTCCACAGCTGAAGGTAAATCAATACTCTCGACAACCTCTTTTGTGGGCCTATTGCTATGCACTAAAAGAGCTGTAGCGGATCCTACAACGACAAATATAGCGATTCCGATAGGAATTATTTTCTTTCTGGAATTATTCTTTTCTGTTATTGGCTCCACGGTAGGTGGATTAGCCACATTGACAACAGTCTCTTCATCATCCGATCCTACTAATTTAGAATCTACAGGTGATGAATAAACCACCGTTGTTTCCTCATTCACAATCTCGAGAGATGGACTTGGGACAACCTGAACTTCCTTTTCCGCTTGAGAAAAATCCAAAGACGCCAACATCTCGCCCACCGTCTCAAAGCGATCCGCAGGAATGATTTGCATCGCTTTTATGATAACAGCCTCTGTTTTCGGGCTGATCGCCGCATTGATTTCAGAGGGGTTTCGCAAAGGACGTGCGGCACGTAGTATAGATTCTGTAGGGATTGTTCCCGTTAACAGATTATACATCGTGGCTCCCAAGGAATAAATATCCGGACGGGGCGAGAACACTTGTGTTCCTTCGTTATCGTATTGCTCTATGGATGCGAATCCTTTAGAAAGGGTTAACATCGTAGTGCTGGTCTCTTCCTGCTCGATATCGTAACGTTTGCTGACTCCGAAATCGATCAAGCGGGCGTTCCCGTTCTTATCGATCAAGATATTGCTAGGCTTGATATCCAGATGCAAGATACTCTTATCATGAACGAATTGTAACGCCTCGCCAATTTGCCGTACATATTTAAGGACCGTAGCTTCGGGCAATATCCCGTTTTTCTCAAGCATATATTTTAGCGAGAAGCCGGAAATATACTCCATGGCAATATAAGCCGTATTGTTTTCCTCGAAAACCTCCAACACGTTTACTATATAGGGATGGTGAACTTCCGATAGGATCTTTGCCTCTTTGATCAGTTTTTCCTTGAACTTGTTAAATAAGACCTTTCCCGTCTCCGAATGTACTTTTACGGCTTGAGAACCGGGTTCTCTATAACAATAATCCTTGAAGAAATATTCCTTGACACAGATAGGGACCTCCGTCTTTACGGTACCTAAAGATCCTTTAACTTCTGTGTACCAAACTCCTCTGTAGGTTATGCCAAAACCACCTTGACCAACCACATGAGTAAGTCTGTATTTTCCGTTTTGAAGAAGATGTCCGTCTGGCAGATTCATAACCTTGAATAATTCCATTTAATCTGCCAAAAGTACGTTATTTATATAAAAGAATAAAGAAAAGAGAGAATATTTTGCTTAAAACCCATGCTATCTTCCACTTTTTGAATAGGTATGATATAAAAAGAAAAGTTATCCCGGGTCTTGCCGTCACAGGCTTCCATGAGGGCGTCCTTTATTTCCGGAACAGATAAACGACCATTAAATATCTCTGCGATCTTTTCATTCTTCAGTCTTTCAAGAACCCCGTCCGTACAAAGAAAGAGGAAATCGTCGGGTTGAATATCGTTCAAGGTAATAATGTCCGCTTCTGTTGGAGTATGAGTGCCTTGTATAGCCCGGATAATCACATTCCGCTGGGGGTGGGTTAACGCTTCTTCCGGAGTGATCTTACCTAATTTAACCAATGAATTTACCAATGAATGATCTTCTGTTTGATATAAAATCTCCCCCTTCCTCAGATGATAGATCCGGCTATCTCCGATATGAGCCAATACGATTCCGGAAGAAGCGATATAGGCCATGGTGAGCGTAGTAGCCATACCCATCGCTTCCGGATGCTCTTGAACATAGGAGTCGAAACAGACTTCCGCATAATGTACGGCTTTATGGATAAACTCAGGCGTGGGATCATCCTTTAGGAACGTAGAAAAGAAAGTTTGTATGGACTCGCAAGCTAATGAGCTGGCTACCTCCCCTTTCTCGGCTCCACCCACACCATCGCAAACCATAAACAATTTTTGGTCAAGGGTCACTTGTTCGGGAAGCGGGTAAATGGAATCCTCGTTATTCGATCTGCCTCCTTTTTCCGTAATAGCACATGGCTTACCGATCGTTATAATCATAACAAATGAGTTTTATTCATTAAAACGTAAGACGGTGCGACCAATAATAATCTCGTCATTATCATTGAGCACGACCACCTCGCCATTCTCTAGGTAACTGTTATTATATAACGTATGGTTTTTACTATTATTGTCGGTAAGGAAATGTTTATATCCACCTTTTGAATCTTTTTTCACCTCAATGCAAATATGCTCGCGACTCATCGTGCGATCAGCCGTGATAATTGGCATCGTAGCTTGTGAGGCGTTCGACTTCCGGCCAATGACAACCTTCCCTTCGTGAAGAGGAAACGCTTGTTCAGGTGTATCGCCGTCTGGAAGAACCGTCAGTCTGCCGATTCCAGTCTTGACAGGTGTCACTAAAATCGTATCGGAATCGACTTCCTGATGATTACTTTTCTCGGATAATAAGGACAAAGGAATAGGCTCTTTGCATTTCGGACACTTAAAGGAGGTAATGCCGAGGGGAATCTTCCCCTCGTCTACCTTTAATCCTACATGGCAATGTGGACATTTAACCGCGATCATACGATAAACGAAATATCTGCGCCATCCATATCCGTAGAGTACAGATCCATCATATCTGTATCGGAAAGCATAACCGTATCGTCCGCCAAGGTTATAAAGTCTGAATGATCGAAAGACTCGATGCTACTATCGTCTATAACTATGGCATCGCCTAGGTCGACACCTCCTCCTTCCACGTCTATTATGACAGCATCCGCTGGCATGACGTCATTGCCGTCTAAAGTTACGAATGTATATTCCTCTTCTTGCATAACCTTTGTTCCTAATATATTAATATTCCGAAAACAAAAGTACAAAAAGCAATGGATTAATAAACTTGTTATTCTCTCTTATAATCAAACATTTGGGTTTCATGTACAAAAGAGGCTGTTTTACTATACGAAAAGAAAAGGCTCATTCTCTCACCCATTTGGCCTTACAGGAAGAAACTGGGCATTGCTTTCGGTTTTTCAATGATTCCCAAGGGATCTCACCTAAGAATGTCCCACATTTCGGACAAACATAGTCTATCTTAAATTGATTGGCGATATCCTGCAATTGCTGGGGAATCTTGGCCGACTGCTTGGCTCCTAGATAGATTCCTACCGTAGGGGCACAAATCGTTATCAGGAGGCTGATGCCGAATAGTTCCGGGCTACCTTTCCCTAAGAAGCCTATCACGACCCCCACTATTCCGGGCAAAGCAAATGGTAAGGATTGAAATAATCTGGTCTTAAACTGATTAGAGGATTGAATCTTAACTTTTGCTTGAATATAATCATCGTAGACTTTTTTCAATGCGGCAAATTCATCGCTATAATCATTATTGTATTTAAGCACCTCGGAAAGATTTAAGACATAGCTATCCCCCAAGCGAATATGATCCGTAGGAGTAACACGTTTCTTTACGATCTGGGCTCCATTCACGAACGTACCGTTAGTAGATCCCGTATCCTCCAATAATAAGTTGCCACCATCCTCACGTATCAGACGGGCATGATGGCGGCTTACATGAGGATCGTTTGCAATAAAATCGTTGTCTTTTGCTTTTCCTATCTTTATAATCATAGTCTTATTCCTTTTCCTCTTCCTCTTGAGGCTTTCCCATCTCCTTCTCAAGATTATCTTTCAGCACTTTCAACGGATCCTTGGATATTACCAACTCTTTAGGCTTACCCTCTTCCGTCAATAATAATAAACGCTGCTTAGGGAGATTTATTTGTAAGATATGATTTTTATTTATGATATGACTTTTTCCGACACGCATTAATATCTTGTTACAACCAGCGACCTGCTTCTCTAAGATCTCTTCTATTTTTCCGATATTTATAGCGAAGGTAAATTGGATGCCATTTGACAACAATAGTTTCGTATAGTTCCTGTCTGCTTCAAAATAAAGGATCTGACCAATCTTAATGCGCAACAACTCATCCCTTGTTTTTATAATTAAATACCGCTCCATACGTAGAAATTGTTTTTTCGTTTCTCTTTCAAAAACAAATATACGGTATTTTCTTTATTTAATAGGTATCTTTTGGGGGAAAGATTGGTAAAGTGCACCAAAAACAAGAGCCTTTTCCCTGCTCAGAAGAGACACCGATACGCCCTCCCAGCCTTTCAATTATATTTTGGCAGATAGAAAGTCCAAGCCCTATGCCTTGCTTTTGGTTTCGTCCTTTATAAAAACGATCGAACACATGAAGTTTTATTTCCTCCGACATTCCTTCCCCCGTATCGGTCACGGATAAAAGAACCTCGTTCTCCATGGCTTGATATGACAAGATGATGCTACCTATAGAGGTGTACTTAATTGCGTTTGTTATAAAATTGCCAAGAACTTGTTTCAAACGGATACGGTCGGAGCGTAATAAAAAGGAATCCAAAGATTCCGGATAGGTCAAAGCTACCCCTCTCGGTACTTTGATCTGGAAAGAAGCTACCGTTTCTACAATAAGTTGTCTTAGATCAAATTCCATGAAATCAAAGGTCATGGTACCAGACTCGAGCTTAGCCAGATCCAATACATCATTAACGATACCCAATAATAACTCATTATTGGTCTGAATAAGATTAATATACTCTTGTCTTAGCTCACCATCCTCTTCATCCCCTAAAAGAGAAGAGAATCCGACAATAGCGTTTAATGGCATGCGGATCTCATGGCTGATGTTTGCCAAAAAGGAGGATTTCAAACGCTCTGATTTCTCGGCCTTCAGCATTCGTTCTTCCATCGCTTTCAGTTCAGATATATCATAATTCATCAGTAATAGGATGGGGCTTGATTTCTCCAGACCCGCCTCCATTATATCCAGACGAACCCATTTCCATCCCTCGCCATCCCTGACCCGGACTTCCCCTTGATCATGATCAGTTTCTCCATGGACAAGTCGGCTCAAGGAAGTTTTCAAGCATTCACGGTCTTCTGGCTTGACATTGGAATATATGCCTACTATCTGGCTCAATGGAGTTCCCGGAACTTCACCCATATTCAGATACCATTGTTCCATCGCCACTCCTTCCCCAGTGGACAAATCATACTTTGCGCAGCCGATCTTGGCACGATGACTTATCTGAGGAAAAAAAGGCTCGAACTCTATGCCTAATGTCGTTTTCATATATATCCGTTCTCATTATATTTATGCAAAAAGAGGGTTTAGCCATAAAAAACGAATGAATTAATCGTTCGTTTTGTTGCCTTCCCCACCACTTCAATATCCTGATATATAAGATTATACCATATGACTATAAAAAAATAGAGGGTAGATTGATCACTCAATCCACCCTCCTGTCTATCGTGTGCTTAAACTATTAAAAATCAACCCCTTGATTAGTCTTCTAGAGCCGCTTGCGCCGCCGCGATACGAGCGATGGGCACTCTAAAAGGTGAACATGATACGTAATTCAAGCCAACTTTATGGCAGAACTTAACGGAAGAAGGCTCACCACCATGCTCGCCGCAAATACCACATTTCAAATCCGGACGGATGGCACGACCTTTCTCAGTTGCCATACGAACCAGCTGTCCTACACCATTTTGGTCTAGTACTTGGAACGGATCGACCTTCAAAATCTTCTTCTCTAAGTAAACCGGTAAGAAGGAAGCGATATCGTCACGAGAGTAACCAAATGTCATCTGAGTCAAGTCATTCGTTCCGAATGAGAAGAATTCAGCGCTGGAAGCGATACGATCCGCTGTCAATGCCGCACGAGGAATCTCGATCATCGTACCTACCTTGAATTCGATACGATCGCCAACTTCCTTGAATAGCTCTTCGGCCGCGGTACGGATCACCTTCTCTTGTTCCTTGAATTCATATAAGATACCTGTTAATGGTACCATGATTTCCGGTTTAGCCTCAATACCTTCTTTCTTCAAATCCAAAGCGGCACCTAAAATGGCCCGAGTCTGCATTTCCGTAATTTCCGGATATGTATTACCTAGACGGCAACCACGGTGACCCAACATCGGGTTATGCTCGCAAAGAGATTCCACACGTTTTTGGATCTCCTTAACGGACACGCCCATAGTCTCAGCCATTTCCTCTTGACCTTTCAAATCGTGAGGAACGAACTCATGCAAAGGAGGATCGAGCAAACGAACGGTAACAGGACATCCGGCCATAGCCTTGAAGATACCCTTAAAGTCCTCTTTCTGATAAGGAAGGATCTTCGCCAACGCTTTCTTACGACCTTCAGCGTCCTCGGCCAAGATCATCTCACGCATAGCTTTGATCTTCTCACCCTCGAAGAACATATGCTCCGTACGGCAAAGGCCAATACCAACGGCACCGAAGCTACGAGCGATCGAAGCGTCGTGAGGCGTATCAGCGTTTGTACGAACTTGTAATTTTGTATATTTATCGGCTAAAGCCATTAACTCCTCGAAATCACCTGATAACTCAGCGGCTTTTGTCTCAACCTGTCCGACATAGACTTCTCCGGTCGTACCATTGATAGAGATATAATCACCTTCTTTCAAAGTCACGCCATCAACGTCTACAGTCTTATTCTTATAATCGATGTTCAAGGCACCAGCACCGGATACGCAGCACTTCCCCATACCACGAGCTACAACAGCGGCATGAGATGTCATACCTCCACGAGCGGTAAGGATACCTTCTGCGACAGCCATACCGGCCAAGTCTTCCGGAGAAGTCTCAATACGGACCATGACAACCTTTTTGCCATCGGCATGCCATTTAGCGGCATCATCAGCGAAGAATACGATCTGTCCGGTAGCGGCACCCGGTGAAGCCGGCAAACCTTTTACCCACACTTTCGCCAGTTTCTCGGCTTTTTTATCGAATACAGGGTGAAGCAACTCATCTAATTTATTCGGCTCGATACGGTTCAACGCTGTTTTCTCATCAATCATACCTTGATGCAATAAGTCGATAGCGATTTTCACCATAGCGGCACCGGTACGTTTACCGTTACGGGTTTGCAAGAACCAAAGTTTACCCTCTTGTACGGTAAATTCCATATCTTGCATATCCCGATAATGATCTTCCAATTTCTCTTGGATAGCGTCTAATTGCTTATAGATTTCCGGCATGGCTTCTTCCATGGACGGATATTTAGCGATACGTTCTTCTTCTGAGATTCCGGCACGTTCAGCCCAACGTTGTGAACCGATCTTCGTGATCTGTTGCGGGGTACGGATACCTGCTACAACATCCTCACCTTGAGCGTTAATCAAGTACTCGCCATTAAACAAGTCCTCACCATTACCCGCGTCACGAGAGAAACAAACGCCTGTAGCGGAAGTATCGCCCATATTACCGAATACCATGGCTTGTACGCTAACCGCCGTTCCCCACTCGTCTGGAATACCTTCCATCTTACGATACAGGATAGCACGCTCATTCATCCAGCTATTGAACACGGCACAGATAGCGCCCCACAATTGCTCATAAGCGCAAGTCGGGAAATCCTGTCCGGTCTGGGCCTTAACGGCTGCCTTAAATTTAGAGACCAATGTTTTCAAGTCTTCAACGTCAAGCTCGTTATCTAACTTAACGCCTTTCGCTTTCTTTACTTCCTCGATGATCGCCTCAAACGGATCGATATCCTCTTTGCTTGTCGGTTTCATGCCTAATACGACATCTCCGTACATTTGAACGAAACGACGATAGGAATCCCAAGCGAAACGAGCGTTGCCCGTCTTACGAGACAAGCCTTCCACTACCTCGTCGTTCAAGCCAAGGTTCAATATCGTATCCATCATACCTGGCATGGACGCACGGGCACCGGAGCGAACTGAAACTAACAGAGGATTGGCAACATCACCGAACTTAGAGTTCATTAACGTTTCGATATTAGCGATCGCCTTCTCAACATCCGCTTTCAGCAACTCTACGACTTTATCTTTGCCTAACTCGTAATACTCTATACAAACTTCTGTTGTAATCGTGAATCCCGGAGGAACCGGTACACCAATCAGATTCATCTCGGCAAGGTTAGCGCCTTTACCACCCAGCAGATTTCTCATATCTGCCTTACCTTCGGCTTTTCCATTTCCGAACGTGTAAACTCTTTTTCTTTCCATATTCGACAGTATTGAATTTAGATTCTAGTTTTGTTGATTTCAACTGTTATATTGCTATCTCAACTTTGCAATGCTGCAAATATATGCTATTTCTACTTTGCAAGCACGAATAGCGTTAAAGATTTTTACATGTTTTACAACTATTCTTTACCATTTATATCCAGCAAATGCTTACATTTGCGTGCGGAAGTTTGTTGACGCTTCCATTTCCCATCGGATTTCCCGCCTATCTCTTTGCCCCTTACATATAATATATGATCTTTTTCTTTTATTTGTCTATTTATTTCCAATAGGAAGACTCAGGAGTTTTTTGCTGAAGAAACTTTAGTTTCTACAGCATGAAACTAAAGTTTCTCCCTAGTGGAACTAAAGTTTTTCTATAGCAAAACAAAAGTTTTCCTTATAAGAAATTTTAAGAAACTGCAATATATTGATTTATAAACACATACTATACATCCCTTTCTGTCCATAATCATATCTTCATCAATCTTGATAGAATAACGAGAACTGTTTGCCGGACTCATTTAAGTATATAGAACGAAGCTCTTTGTTCTTAGCGGAATTGTAAGTATTTTTGCGAAGCGAATTTAAAACTTAACGACATTGGCAAGAAAGAAGAAACAGTTGCCTATATTAGAAAAGGTAACCATTACGGACGTAGCCGCCGAGGGCAAGGCTATCGCGAGAGTGAACGATATGGTGGTATTTGTACCCTTCGTCGCTCCGGGAGACGTGGTTGATATTCAACTGACCCGTAAGAAGAATAGTTATGCGGAGGGGAAACCTGTATATTTCCATGAGTACTCGGCCAAACGTGCGGAGCCGTTTTGTGAGCACTTCGGTGTCTGTGGAGGTTGCAAGTGGCAACATCTTCCCTATGAGGAACAACTTTACTATAAGCAAAAACAGGTCTACGATAATCTTACCCGCATCGGGAAAGTCGAAATGGAAGAGAAACTTCCGATCTTAGGTTCCGAGCGCACGACTTTCTACCGGAACAAGCTTGAGTTTACTTTCTCAAACAAGAAATGGCTTACGGAGGAAGAGATCCAGTCCGGTGCTTCTTTCGATTGCATGAATGGTGTCGGGTTTCATATACCGGGGATGTTCGATAAGGTATTGGACATCCATAAATGTTGGTTGCAAGATGATATATCGAACAAGATCCGTCTTTGCGTCAAGGAATATTGCCTATCTCATGAGGGATATCCTTTCTTCGATTTACGGAACCAAGAGGGATTCGTTCGTACGTTGATGATCCGTACGGCATCCACTGGTGATTTGATGGTCGTATTGGTTTTCTTCCATGAGGATGTAGAGCACAGGGAAGCGTTATTATCTCATCTGGCGGAACGATTCCCGGAAATCACGTCCTTGATGTACGTCATCAACGGCAAATGTAATGACACGATCACCGACCAAGAAGTTCTCGTATTCAAGGGAAAAGATCATATCATCGAGGAGATGGAGGGGCTTCAATTCAAGGTAGGTCCTAAGTCTTTCTATCAGACAAACAGTGAACAGGCTTATAATCTATATAAAGTGGCTAGAGAATTTGCGGGTCTTACCGGAAATGAGATGGTGTACGATTTATATACCGGGACAGGTACGATCGCAAATTTCGTCTCTCGTCAAGCAAAGAAGGTTATCGGCATCGAATACGTACCGGAGGCTATCGAGGACGCAAAAGTGAATTCCGCCTTGAACCATATAGAGAACACGCTTTTTTATGCCGGTGATATGAAAGATATCCTTACGCAGGATTTCATAAACCAACACGGACGTCCGGATGTTATTATTACCGATCCACCACGTGCCGGTATGCATGATGATGTGATCAACACTATTCTCTTCGCCGAGCCGGAACGTATCGTTTACGTTAGCTGCAATCCTGCTACGCAAGCCCGCGACTTGAGTTTGTTGAGCGTGAAATACTCCGTCAAGAAAGTCCGTCCGGTCGATATGTTTCCTCATACACATCATGTGGAGAACGTGGTTTTGCTTGAGAAAAAATAAACATATAATATAATGTATAGGAAATACGTCCCCTTTCTGCTCTTTTTGTTCTTCTTGTATGGTTGCAACGGTAACAAACAAGAGGAGAAAGAGGACGTTTCCGTTTTCGTGGATTTACCGCAACTGAAAGCGGAAGGCGAGATCACGGCGGTGACTTTATACAGTTCTACCTCCTACTTCCAATATAAGATGCAACCCATGGGTTACGAATACGATCTGATAAACGATTTTGCCAAGAGCCAAGGTTTGAAATTAAACATCAAGGTCGCCGAGAATCCTGCCCGCCTGATCGAGATGCTTGAAGCCGGCGAGGCCGATGTTGTAGCCTACCCTATCCCAATCAATAACAAGCTGAAACAAGAGGTCATTTATTGCGGCCGGGAGGATATCTCCAGTCAAGTATTGATACAACGGGCCAATAAAGGCGATAAGCTTCTTACCGATGTCACTCAATTAATCGATAAGAATGTTTACGTAAAGCCTAACACCAAATACTCCGAACGACTGAAGAACTTGGATGAGGAACTCGGCGGAGGAATCCATATCCAAAAAGTGGAAAATGACTCCATTGCTACCGAAGATCTTATCGAGATGGTCTCCTTGGGCGAAATTCCCTATACGATCAGCGATGATAACACCGCCCGCCTAAACAAGACTTATTATTGGAATATCAATGTCGACCTAAAGGTTAGTTTTCCCCAACGCTCTTCATGGGTGGTAAGGAAAAGTAGTCCGGACTTGGCGAAGGCCATCGATGAATGGGCTTCCGATAAAACGGGTAAACATTCTTTCAAGGCAGTTACTAAGCGGTACTTTGAATTAAGCAAGCGACCTTTTACCGCAGATATTCCGGAGGTAAAGAATGGACATATTTCCCCGTATGACCCTTTTTTCAAGAAACATGCGAAAAACATCGGATGGGATTGGCAGCTGCTGGCGTCTATTTCCTATCAAGAGTCTCATTTCAATCCTACGGTTGTATCGTGGGCCGGTGCCGAGGGGCTTATGGGAATCATGCCAAATACGGCGAAGGCATTAGGTGTCACCCCGCATGAATTGAAAGATCCGGATACGGGAATCCGTACGGGAGTAGATTGTTTACGGCGCTTCCGTCAAGGTTTTTCTGAGATTACGGATCCTGAAGAAAAAGTCAAGTTTACCCTAGCGGCTTACAACGCTGGGATCGGACATATTTACGATGCGCAGCGATTGGCCCGAAAATATGGAAAAGATCCCAATAAATGGGATAATAATGTAGCGGAATATATTCGTTTGAAAAATGATCCCGAGTATTATAACGATTCTGTTTGCAAGCATGGATACTTGCGTGGCTCAGAAACATATAATTACGTGCGGGAAGTGTTGGAGCGTTATCATTACTACAAGAAAAAGTCATAGTTATAAAAAAATTCATAGCTATGAGTGAAAGTAGTCATAACTATGAATTTTCTGCAAGTAAATGCCACTTAAAAATTATAGGCGACACCTATGCCTAATATTTCCTTGAACTGGACCTTCGCCCCCCGTTTCTCTCCATTATCCTCAAAAGTTTTCACGTCGTTATCATATTTAAGCGTCGTATTGAGTGTAGCGGACAGGAATTTATTAATCTTCATGCTTATCAATACATCCCAATTGACATCGATATTTCCGAATTGATCGCTATAAGGAGTAAAAAAGTCAGCTGTAGTAATCAAGTTCACGTTTTCCATCACGATTAATTCCGCACGAGCTTTCAGGTAAGCTCCCCATTCCATTCTGAAGCGATCTCCCGGATCGACCCCGAAAGCTCCTAACTCGGAAAGGTAATCATCCTCCACGAAAGTCATCTTCGTGGAAGCCGGAGAAAGATAAACCGAATAATTGCTTTTGGGACGATATTCCATACCTACGGAGATATTCGAATACGCCGGCGCAAAGAAGTTCGATATATAATGTGTCTTATCCGGATAATTATATCCTTTGGCAAACTGGGTGTTTAAATCTCCCATCAACGTATAATACCATACATTATTGGTGGAATATCCTAATTGGGTAGACAGGGTTATATTATCGGTACTTTTCCTCATTCCCTGCGATTTAGTCTTTGATAATCCGTAATCGAGAGCGAGATTGGTTACCCATAACCAGTCACCGCTTTTATGTGTTAATGTCCCATTCAGATACGCATTTCCGGCAACAGAGTTCTCACCGCCAGCCGACCAATTCGACATCGCCGTTTGCGACAAGTTCAAACCTGTCACACCTTTCAGTACCCATTTGCCTTCCTCATATCCTTTATCATCCGTTTGACTATATGTGATTGTCGTTAATGCGACAAACAATGTCATGAAGAATATACGTTTCATATTGTGATATATTTTAGTTATTAAAAAATAAGACGTCCTATCATTTAAACAGGTTTGATTAATTTTTGTTTAGAAAAGCCTAAAGTTGAAAGGATGTCACATTTGTTACACCTTTATACGGATAAACCCCTTATTTTTGTATCCGATAATTAAGTAATTTGATTTATGGAACAGTTACATGCACACGAAGTCCTTCATATGATGGAGGGTAATAGTTATTCAGAAGCTTCTTTAAAAGAAGCGATCGTTAAGACTTTTGGTGAGGATCAGCGTTTCTATACTTGTTCGGCAGAAAATATGGATACGGATGAGTTAATCGTATTTCTGAAACAAAAGGGGAAATTCATGCCTGTCGAAAATGGTTTCACGGTAGATATTACAAAGGTTTGTAATCATTAAAGATTCTACGACACTATCAATGACTCTAGGCTAAATCAAAAGAATTTAGCCTAGAGTCATTTGCCTAAAGTTAAAAAAGACTTTCGATTCTACTCAATGGATAATACTATTCCTATAAATAATCGCAAATGATTTTTGCATCAATTCATAATCTTTATCAGAGACATAACTTGGCCTACGGTTACCCGCGTGATTTATCATCCAGACAAAAGACTCTATATACTTTAGTATCTTATTTGACTTATCACTTTTTATACGTGACAAATAATCCATTTTTCCTAAAAGATAATTACTCACTTCAAAAACACTCATCTTATTACACTCATTCAACAATGATATTAATTCAAGGTCTTCCATAATCTTTATTTTTATTACTACAAATATAATATATTTAATCAAATAAACAAATCATATAGACAGATTTTCATCTTTAATTCTTTTACATAAAATAGCAAAAATGGAAAATGAACACATCTCTAAATTATATACCACTAATCTAAATGAGATCATTGAAGTTCATTGCCATTAGATAGGAAGTAGTTTCCTTAAAAAGAAATCAGATGGTCCTACAACAATAAAAATAGGCTTAAAAGAAAAATATTTAATAGATTTGTTTTGATATTCAAATAATAAAGATTATGTTTGATGCGCATTTTGTTGCAAGTGAAAATATTGGGGATTTTTTGACGTTCTGGAATAACACAGACAGCAACCCGGCAAGTTTTGTACTACCGGGTTGTTTTTTATCCATGATTGATCCTATACGTGTAAAAGTGTGAGTCCGAAAACCTACCATACCTGCGAGCCTTCCAACAAACATTCTATAGGCCTTTTATGTTATGGTTGTAAATGGTCTATTTATGCTTACTGGTTTTTTAAATACCTTAGCGACAATAATAAGTGTGACAAGCCTTCTGATTGTCACCTATGGTGCATTAATCGGAGTCATCTCATTTTTCAGAAATGAACTTAAGCGACTTACTGGTAATTATTCCATTACTAACATAAGAAAACTAAGAGCTGTATTCGGTACATACTTACTTCTCGGACTAGAATTTTTGATAGCGTCAGATATCTTAAAAACAGTATTGGAACCAACACTTAATGAATTGGCCATTTTAGGTGGAATAGTCGTGCTGAGAACAGTTCTGTCTGTCTTTCTGAATAAAGAGATCAAGGAACTAGAGACTGAAAATAAAGATACCGAGTAGATCCCATAAAGTTTTCAAGGGAAAGTACAGAAAAATGGCGCTTAAGTCTTGCATGAACAGGATTTAAACGCCATGAAGTAAAGTTAGAAAACCAAACCGCTCGGCCTTCACAGGTGAAGCGGAAGTGGATATATTGCCTTAAACTAATACCTTATATTATTACAACCAGATTAAAGATCATAATGTTTATGCTTTTGATGAATTTCAATAGCCAAAATAAAACAGAAAATAAAAATCCGCATCCAGCGTCACTGCTACATGCGGATCAAAAATAACAAACTCTTACAAGAGTTAGGCACTACATAAAGTTGTATTATACTAATAAGCAGACTGAACCACATCAAAGTGTTGATTCCTTATGTTGTTTTTTTCTCATCATTTACATATTCCAAAATGTCGCTTGGCTGACAGTCTAATGCTCTACAAATTGCCTCTAGGGTACTAAAACGAATTGCTTTCGCCTTTCCCGTTTTTAAGATAGAAAGGTTAGATAATGTCAAACCAACTCTTTCAGAAAGTTCGTTCAAAGAAATCTTCCGCTTTGCCATCATTACATCTAAGTTTACAATAATAGGCATAATTAAACTGTTAAGTCATTCTCTGATTTCATATCTATCGCATTTTGCAATAATTTTTCAAATACAGCCACGGCTGTCGCAACTACGATAGCGGCAAAAGTAGTTACGATACAAATGGCAAGAAAACCTGCGGGGTCATCTTCTGTATTATGGGTCAACCTTATAAATAGTCCTGCCACCACGATTAAAATACTTAGTAAGATCGCACAATGCTTTATGTTCTTCAAAGTCTTTACAGAGTTTGTTGAAAACACTTTATTTTGCCCAATATAACCGAGCAACCTAAAAGCATTGTACAACGCAACAAAAAAAGCGATTGACGCTCCATATCCATATAAGATAAATGGATCAGCGTAAGTACTAAATAAATCTAGGTGTGTGGCTCGTCCCTCAGTTAAGGGAAACCAAATCAAAATAATAAGTGCCACAATACCGATAAGAACAATAACTGTTTGAAGAAATGCTGTTGAAATTCTTTTCATGACGTATGATGTTAATTTTAAACGACGTTGCAAATGTAATAAATATTTATTGATAAACAATAAATGAATAGCGAAATTCAAAAAACAGTCTCTTTCTCAAGCTAATTAAAAAATCTGGACTTGAATCGCCAGTGTAGTGTCGAAGTACAATGATCTCCCATTTGGAAGGGAGAATGGGAATAGAAGAAAAAAGAACGCCTACCTGAAAAGTGGTAGACGCTCATTGCATACGGTTATTGGGACAAATATAGAGTTTATTTCTATCTTGGATTATCCTATTCATTAATAACTACTTCATCTCTTCTCCCTTTTCATTAAAGATAGCGATAGCCTCCTTGCCCTCGATTACCAAAATCACCTTAAAGAGTTTACCTTCAGTCTTTTCCGCAACATATACCTCTTGGATCGCTGAATCCGGATAAGATTTTTAATTAAACAATCTATTCATATTAACGTAATCAATAGATATAGAACAACGGATATGCCGAATTTCGCCTATCTACAGATAATCATGACACACAACATCTTATATTTTAGCATTAACATATGGATTCCATGCGGAAACAAATAAAAATCCGCATCCAGCTTCACAGCTACATGCGGACCAAACAAATAACAAACTCTTATTTAAATCCACTCCTTATTATTGATTTAACTAAATATAAATAAGAATAATACGATATATAATACTATATTTTTGTAAAGTATTTGTAAAGTAAAGCTATGCTTTTCTATTTACTCATCTTATCAAATTATCAAAATCATCAAGAAGCACCAATCCATAATTAGTATAGCTTCCTAAGTTATCTACTGAGACACCGTATACGGAAAAGCTCTCATTGGCGAACTTGATCCGGGCTATCTCATGGCCTTTCAGATTCTGCATGTTCATGTAATCACACATACGATCCCAATTTGTGGAGCCGATGAACAGGGAGGTGATCTTCTTTCCTCCTTTTATCGGGAGGCCGATGACGTAACTCTTGATTTGCTTACGCTTAGAAATAGATTCTTCAAACGTCATTGTTTTTTACGGTAAAGATATACAAAAAAGAACGTCCACCTTATATATAAAATGGCGGACGTCCTAACCTTAACTATGTATGCCGATACCCGACCGACAACGCAAAGGTAGACATTAATTAACGCTTTATCATTTCTTGTGTATGCTAGATAACATAGATTTGATATTTAAGATTTTGAAAAACATACGCTCCAACCATCCAATACGAAATCTATTGCATTGACAATTAAAATCTTAACAACGCATTCAATGAACTTAACAGATTGTTTTCCTATTTTTGCACCGAGGAGATAACATTTTTATGAGTAAAAAGAACTTGACTATATACAAGGTAGATGCGGAGAGCCATCTACCTCTTCCCTATGCGGATGAAGGCATTCGCGCTGGTTTTCCCAGTCCGGCTCAAGACTATATGGAACTGGCTATCGATCTGAATAAAGAGTTGATAAAGCATCCCACCTCGACTTTCTATGGCCGTGTTGTCGGTGACTCGATGAAGGACGAGGGCATTGAGGAAGGCGATATCCTTGTGATCGACAAGTCGTTGGAGCTAATGGACGATGATCTGGCAGTTTGCTTTATCGATGGGGATTTTACGGTGAAAAGGGTAAGACTGGAATCGGACGCCGCATGGCTGGTACCCTCCAACGTTAAATATCCGCCTATCAAGGTCACCAAAGATAATGAATTCATGGTATGGGGAATCGTCACCTATACGATCAAGAAAAACAGGAGGAAAAGACAATGATCGCTCTCGTGGATTGCAATAATTTCTACGCATCGTGTGAGCGTGCCTTCAATCCTAATTGGAATAACCGCCCTGTTGTCGTATTGTCTAATAATGACGGTTGTGTGATCGCTCGATCAAACGAAGCGAAAGCATTAGGTATAAAGATGGGAGTGCCAGCCTATCAGATCAAGAACGAGATCGAGCGGTATGGTATTGGCGTGTTCTCATCCAATTATACGTTGTATGGGGATATGTCCAACCGGGTAATGACAATGCTTTCCTCCTATTCTCCAAACATTGAGGTGTATTCGATCGACGAATGTTTTTTGGATTTCTCCGGTTTTGAGAGATACAACCTGAAAGAATATGGAGAAGAGATAGTACGAACTGTCTCCAAGGGAACCGGGATACCCGTATCGATGGGTATTGCCCCGACAAAAACTCTCGCCAAGGTCGCAAACAAATTTGCGAAGAAATATAAAGGGTATAAAGGCGTGTGTATCATTGACACGGAAGAAAAACGGATCGAGGCGCTCAAACGGACTGAGATCGGAGACGTATGGGGTATCGGTCACCGATACACGAAACGGCTTGCCTTATATGGTGTAAGCACGGCATACGATTTCGCCCAGATGCCTAAAGCTTGGGTACGTCAACAAATGACAGTCGTAGGTGAACGTACTTGGAAAGAATTGAACGGGGAACCATGCATAGACCTAGAGCTGGTAACCCCAGATAAGAAACAGATATGTACCAGTAGGGCATTTGGCGAGGCGATATCCGAGATTGAGGGACTGGAAGAGGCCGTATCCTCTTACGCCAGTATTTGCGCAGGAAAGCTTCGCAAACAAAGATCCTGCGCTCAAGCGCTCATGGTATTCATCCACACGAATAACTTCCGGGAAGATCTGCCTCAATACTTCCAGAATTGCGTGGTCAAGCTACCGTTACCAACGAACAACACGCCAGAGATCGTACACTATGCGTTGATAGCCCTCCGGAACATTTATAGGAAAGGATATTTTTTCAAGAAAGCCGGGGTTATTATCATCGATATCGTTCCTGATAGTGCGATCCAGCAAAACATGTTCGATAACGTGGATAGAGAGAGACAAAAGAAGCTCATGAAAGTGGTAGACCGATTGAATAGCGGATTTAACAGGAATAATCTTACTTTAGCGGTACAAGGTGGCCGGAGGAAGTGGAAACTGAAACAAGAGCTCCTATCCCCTTGTTATACTACAAGATTGTCTGACATCATAAATATTAAATGATATGTGCTTCTATAACTCAATGTCCAAGAAGGCGAAAGAACTCGCGGCTCGTTATGGTCGGAATCTAAGCGTGGTAGAAATCGCTGAAAAAATTCTGGAGGAACAAGAGCAATACAGGGTTAACGCATTCACTTTTCCAGACTATCCGATTATAACCGCAGATCCGGAGGTTCAAAGTTTCAAGTGGGGCTTGATTCCGTTCTGGGTTAAGGACAAGAAGCAAGCTGATGAGATAAAACGCATGACATTGAACGCACGGGCTGATACGATCTTTCAGAAGCCCTCGTTCCGGGATCCAATCATAAAGAAACGGTGTATTGTCCCTTCGACTGGATATTTTGAATGGAGACATGAAGGAGATAAAAAGATCCCCTACTACATCTATGTCAAAGATGAGTCTATTTTCTCAATGGCGGGTGTCTATGACTCATGGCTTGATAAAAGTACCGGAGAAATCGTTAATACTTTCTCAATTATAATCACTGATGCAAATCCTCTCACTGCCTATATACACAATACGAAACATCGCATGCCTGCAATCCTTTCAACCGAGGATGAAGAAAGATGGCTAGATCCGAGACTGGCGAAAACGGATATAGAGGGGCTGTTGCATCCATTCCCGGTTGAAAAGATGGAGGCTTATATCATTAAGAATGACTTTTTGAGGAAGAAGGGGGATGATCCGGGGCATACTTAACAAGGTTTCATAATACGAACTGTCTTTTATTGGCAAAGATAGCAGCGCAGGTCTTAATTCGTCCATAATTTATTAAGGATTCATTGAAGATCATATTTGTAGGAGAATTAGAGATAACAGATTTTACTTGCAGAGTTATTTCATAACCTATGACCCTCATGTCCATACCTTTTCTCTAATACATGCTCTTCTCTTAACTGATTTTCGGACCTTATAGTCAACCATTCCTCTAAATTGGGATAATTTTCATCCAATGAACCTATATGCCCTGTATTATGTCCTTTTATATTATGTTCCGCATGTTGTAATTCATGTCCTAATGTAATAAATGTAGGTGATAATATTTCTTTTCCAGCCTTGTTAAACACTTTTATATCTGAATCTCGAAGCATGGGATCAATTGCAACAATAGAAGCACTTCCACCTTCATCTTCATAAAAATTAATTACCCCATCTTTGCCTTGACTAACATTTATTTGACTCATATTTCGTGCATAACTTATATCTGACGGATTTATAGATATTGGAAGAACAGATGAAACAGCAGGTTCAAAAAGATTCTCATGAGCCTGATGTTTCACATCTAGCACATTGTCTATTAGACCATTAACCGCCTTGGTTTTAGGTACAACATGAACTTGATTGGAATTATTCATAATACTATTAATCAGATTAAAACCATTAGGTTTACTTATTAACCGGGAAATATCACTTAATACATGATCTCTAAAATTTTCACACTGCTCCAGTTGTAGTTTTCTTAGTTGTGCAACATAATCTTCTCCATGTATTTTTAAATTCCCTGATTGCGTTACTATTTTATTCCATAGCTCATCATATCCTTCAGGTTTGTCTTCAAAATCATCCATCCATTCTGGAACATTGTTTTGTAATATTAAATCTTTTACAATTAGATTACGCTCAATTTGCATATCATCTAATAATTCATACAGAGTATTATTTTTGCTGTAATTACTATTTGTACTCAACCAAAGGAACACTTTAACTCCAAGATTTGCTAATTTTTTTTGTCGTTCAACTATATTTTTACTTTCATGATATTGCTGAATTTTATCAGCAATATATCCTAATTTAACATCAAATTCCACTTTGTTTAAAAACTCCGATTGACTCATTAATAATTGAATTACGGAAGTTGAATCACTTTTCAATAAAGATCTTAAATTGTTAGATTTATATTGAAAAGCAGATGACTCCGCCGTTAATTTGGTTGTTTCAAATTCTTTATTTCTTTTTTCACTTAAGCAATTGTTTAATAATTTTGTCTGCTTAATCGCATTAAACCTATTATCCACCATATACGCCCTATTCTTTTTTTCATATTGAATCGCTCTTGGGAATGCTTCTTTCTGCTGTCTCTCCGCTTTCATGGTCATTCAATTTAAGGATTTAACTATTCTTTCTCTTTCGCCTCTTTATCCGAGTTAAGCTCGGTTTCTTTCATGAACTCAGCAGCGGCTTTCGCTTGTTCCTCTTGGGCCTCTGCACAGGCTCTCAATGGGCCTCCGATAATAGAACCGAAAGGAATTCCCTGCAACGCATTGGTCACAACCTGTGAGGGTGTAGGATCTTTTGCCATAGTGATTACTTTTAAGGATTTCCCAAATGTAGGGAATTATTTTGGAAGTTGTGTATTTTGAAAAAAAGAAATATAAAAAAGAGCCCGAATATCACTACCCTGGACGCTTCAACTTTAACTATGACTCCATTAATGCCGAGACAAAGATAGGTATTATAATACACCAACCTATATACTATTTATATTTCTCTTTTTAAGATACTCATCATACCCTATTTGCCAAAAATACATATCTACAATTTTCATAGGGGGATAAATGACATCGCTTTTTATACAATTCTTACATTCCTTTATTTCAATCTTATGTTTATCTGCAAAGGATATGATATTTTGTAGATTTATAGGGAACTCTTTTGTCTCTTCACATATCTTCCATCCATCACAAAAAAATCGATCTAGCGCAGGCATGCAACCTAAAGTACCTAATAGTATTTTCGAAACTAAAGTACAGCTGACATTCTTCACTTCATATACATCCTTGATCTTTTTAACGATTTCATTTATTGGTTTTATATCATCAGAAGCAATATTTTCTTTTCTTAATGCGCTATTAGATCGTATGATCTCGACAATAGGTTCATGTATCAAATAATCTTTCTGAAGTAATTCTGAAGAACCTCTATACATCCCCCAGCTCGCTAAATAAAAAGCCAACTGCAATGTCAGATAATCAACATCATTATTAAAATCCGAAAAAGCCATAAAGCAGTGTTCCCAAGATTTAAAACGATGATTTGGTTCGTGTAATTGTTTTATATATTTACCAACAATATCTTCCATACCCATCCTATAGTTTTGTTATTGTAAAGAGTGTCTAAATGATCACCTTTTATAATGAGAAAAATTATTTTTTTGAATGTAAATATACTAGTCATTGTGATCAGCTATTCTGAAAATTACATATTTACAGGCAGATAATCATCTACAAAAAGCACTTTTACAATTTTCAGTTAGCGTTAACTATCACTTAGTCTGATCTAAATCACCACCGAAAAACTCAAAAGTTCATAAACTAGATACATATTCAATCCACAAAATTATATTCATCTTTATTTAAATCAACAACAATGTTATAATTATAACAGCATGATTTACAAATATCCAATATCTTTTGTCGACATTTTAAATAACTACATTTAAAAACCTCATTTGCTTCTTGAAGTCCTCCATCATGTAAATAGTCAAGAGAAAAAGAATATTCTTTTAATGCCATATCTAATCTAGATTCAATTTCTCCTGCATTTATACTTCTAATAGCAAATAATACAATCCAATCATAGTATCCCGCATATTCTGTACGATTCAGTGACTCCTCACGAATTTGCACATCTTTAGTATATCCTATTTTAATAATTGATCCTTTTAATGATCCTGCAATATATACCATACCTGCAGATTCATGTCTTCTTTGAAATGCTATTCTAGCTGTGTTACATTGAATACAATGTCCACTTCTTGATCTCAATGTATGTCCATACTTTCGACAAGCAGTTGTATTATAAGCAAATAATTTACCATGATTTTCCATTTCTTGTTTACATTGTGGTATTGGTCTTCCTTTAGCATTAAAGAGTTCATATACACTTATATTCTGAGATTTCAAGAAAATACGTTCACTATCTGATATTTCATATTCTATCATAACGGCATTAGTTTAATATTAATATGCAGACAAATATAGATAAACGAAAACAACTTTACCCACATTACAAGTATTTTTCAAAACACTGTTTTTAAAACAATAAAACTTTCTCTGGTATAGAAGATGAAAAACTAAAACACCAAACAAATATTAAATTGTGATTTTTACTTTCTTAAAAACCTTATTACGACATAACCTATACAAAAAACGGCCAGCCCGGACAACAAGCCTATAGCCCATCCACCGACCTCGATCTTTATTTTCTCCCAACGGGACAACTCCTTCTCCACAGGGATCGGGACCTCGACCTTACGATCCACGTAGATCTCTTTCGAAGGGAGATATAACGTATCCCTAGGAACTCTCATGTTGGCAATCACGTTACCGAGACTATCCAGCTTGAACATGAGTTCCACGTTCTTCGTGTTAGCCATATCCAACCACCGGAGAACAACCTTGCCGTTCTCATCGCATTCCATCAATGCACGGATGGAGGCGCTATCGGCTGGCATAGGGTAAGGTATTAGCTTGTCTATATAGATCGAGTCTATACGATTCTCGATAGCGACAGGCTGTATCTTGGTTCGACACCCGGACAAGGCGAGGATACCGGCTATCGCCAGCATCCCGCAAATCATTCCCGTTCTCATAGCAGATTCCACCCGGCTATCACGTCCGACATATCGGCCTCTCTCCCATTCTCAAATCGGCTCATCCCTGCCACAATCCGAATCATCTGTTCTCGGTTGTTAATATTGATCGGATCGTCAGCCGGGATTCCAGCGTAGTCAGATACAAATTGAATGTACTTTTCCGTATGGTTCTCTTTCGGTGGTGCCCATCTTCCTATCATCTTGCGGATCGTATCCAGCTTATAGTTCCGGTAATAGTTAGACAGGATTTTGAAGATCGCCCTGTAACCGTATGCCATCAACTTGAATTGTTTAAACTCTCGATCAGAGCTTGTCTTCTCGCCTTGGAAGGCATCGCTGTTCCTCCTGATGTTCCCGGGGTTGTTGTTTCTCAACCCTCTGGGCAGACTATTATTTCTCATTTTCCACTCCCCTTATTTATATAATCAACAACCGCTTTCGCTATCTCCTCCGGATCAGTCCGGTGCTTGGCGATCTCTCCAGCCAGCATCAACACTTGCTGGTAATCGTTACGGACCTTGTCTTCTGCCTTCTCGAAAATGGATTTCACCTCGATAATCCCAAGACCGATAGCCCCGATCATCGTTACAACCGGGAATATAGGTATATGGTACCCGTAGAAAATGTCCAGATACCATATGCCGGCCATCTGCATGCAATCCACAACGGTCAAAGCGATAAGCAGGTTGTAATACCTCGCCAACTTGTCAACCGTCCGCTTGAAACCGTAGCTGGATCTTACCTCGCCACGTAACTTAGCCTTTCTTATCCCGCTACATAGATCTGCCATGGCAGCGAAAAACACAAGCATGTATAATCCGAATACTATCCACGCCACGATAAAAATCTCATTTAATTCTTTCATACTTCCGATCCTTTAATTGTTATTATATGTTGATTCCTAATAATCTCATCATCATCTCCACTTTCCTCTCCAAGGCACGATAATCGG
>ENA-ORND01000389-ORND01000389.1-human-gut-metagenome-genome-assembly--contig:-NODE-389-length-39901-cov-8.126964_pt1 | contig 39901 bp, 56 predicted proteins | sample MGYA00242111_ERZ509014 | MGnify/ENA primary metagenome ERZ509014 (study PRJEB26280, sample SAMEA2338694) | human gut metagenome | biome: human gut; feature: human-associated habitat; material: faeces... | reverse complement strand
AACTGGGCTACGGGTGCAAACTGGGCGACAGGTGCGAACTGGGCTACGGGTGCAAACTGGGCTACGGGTGCAAACTGGGCGACGGGTGCAAACTGGGCTACGGGTGCGATGTTCCTAAATCGCTATTTATCAGCGCATCTCGTCATACAGTATCCTATTGGGGTGAGGATGTTATTCAAATAGGCTGCAAACGCTACACCATTTCCGAGTGGCAGAAGCATTTCCGAAAAATTGGCGAGGCCGAAGGCTATAGTCCCGAGCAGATGGAGGAATACAAAGGGTATATAGACCTGATCGCTGCAATGCACAAGACGTGGGCGTTACACTAAAACATCCTAACCATGAAAAGCGAAAAAGCAAAACAAGAACTGGAGGACGGTAGCTGGAAAGTAGAAGTCGGTTATGAGGGCGAAGACGTTGACTCGCCATATCATGCCGTGAGAGTAGATGTAGCCCAGTATGCGGTCGAGCTTGCCGAGCAGGAGGCCGAGGAGCGGATGCGCGAGAAAGCAATAGAGGCGTTTTGCGACGAATGCGCATGTTTTGAGGCGTGTATTTGTTGTTTGCCGGCTGGGGCATGCGACAGAAAGAATAATTTTATCCAAAAACTGACCAAGAAATGAAAACGATTGAGGAAAGAGCAAAAGCATTTTGCGAAAATAACATCTGCATAGATTGCGGAGATCGAAAGAATTGCGACCGGGGGTGTGTGGGATGCTCTATTTCTACCTACTCCGCCCTTGAATGGCTTATCCAGTTCGGAAAATCCGAGCACGAGGAACTGATGCGCTGGCACGACCCGAAAGAGGAATTGCCGGAATATGTTAAGGTTGTAGAGGTGAAATACAAGGCTTTTAATAAAATCATGATGGCAATAGCATTTCGATTGGGTGATTTATGGAGTGGCAAAAATAAGTGGTGTATTGATGGGACAAGTGTCAGCATTGACCACGAAAACATCCTCGGCTGGCGGGAAATTCACGAATAAGACAGAGCTATGAAAACAGAGAAAACAGCGGCCGAAAGGCGCGAGGAATTGGCGACCCTCTTGTTTTGCCAAAGTTATCTATACTATCACGATATGCTGTCCTCGGCCGAAGACTTCACCTATGAGGAAGCCACTGGCTGTTTTGATGCCCCACCAAATCCGCATCACCGGAATCAAGTGCGAGCAGTGGTTTATCGCGGAGGAAGCGAAGGCATGGGTAAACCAAGGGCTGTATGCACCCATTGGGAGCTTCGAAAAATGCTTGCTGGAGCATCGGGTCGGTATCCCCGCCCGTAAGGCCACGGTTGAGGAGATTATCGAACATTTCAAAAAGAGGGAGAAATGATACGAGCAAGATTCTATATCAAATTCAAAGATTGCGGTAACGATTATCGGCCAGTTAAATGGCCGATCAAGTATCCGTATTGGTGTACGGGCGAAAGCGTCGACGCTTTCGTTATTGTCGCCTATGCCGAAAATGTCGAGCAAATAAAGGGGCTATGGCCGGAGGCTTATATGATCGAATGCGAGGAAGTGAATGAAATAACCTTCACTACAAGATTCCCAAAACCGAAGTGGTACAATTCGAGTTCGAATTGTTGAAATATCGAGATTCTCGCAAAATCAAGATAAAATGCAGAAAAATGAGAACCTTCCAGTATTCGAAGCCGTAGCAGCCGATGCCGTATCATACGCTGATGCCGTCCTTGAAGATCTGGACAAGAGAAAATAGAGCGGATCGGGATTGTATGATAAAATAATTTACTATATTTACTGCATGGAAATTATTTTATCGAAAATAGGGATGCTGCTCGAACGCCACTTTGGCGTATCGCTGGAGGAGATACAGGCACCCTGTCGGCGCCAAAGGGTTACGGATGCCCGAACGGTATTCATCCATATCATGTACTCCCACAAGCTCATGAACGGGGTGAAGCTGTCCAACTACCTGAACTGCACGAGCCGGAATTCATACTACCATATCCGCAAGTTTGAGGATATGAAGGAGATAAAGGTGTACAGCAAAATAATATCGAAGTTTGAACACGAGGCGAAATTGGAGATTGAATCATGGCGGGAATCTTATATGCCGAAATAGACCTGAAAAAGATACCTGTTGACGTGATAGAAGAGTTTGTTCGCAATAACGGAGAGTTGGGAGCCAAGGTTAAACTTTGCATCGCGCCGCTCAAAAAAATAGACAAATTCGGGCACACGCATACCGTATATCTTTACCAGCCCAAACCGGAAGTAGGGGAGCGAGGCAAACCTACCTTTATAGGAAATGGGAGAATACTGCGACCGTCGTACAGATGGCAGGATGATGCCAAGCAAAACCCCGAACCCGATAATGAACCATAAAGCCATGAAACACTTGGTGTATCTGCGTTCCGGCAAAGTGGCCGAGGTCGACGCCCTCCGTTTCCAGTGTGTTGACCATAAGAACCAAATATACAAATTTTACGACAAGGTGGATGAGTATGCGCTAAACGAACAGGTCGTTTTCATCGCAAACAATCCGGACGCCATAAAACCCATAATACACAAACAGAAAGATGAAAAATCAGACTTCTATTCTGAATGAGCTGTTGGCCACCCTCGAAGTAGCCTACTCGAACGCCAAAGGGCGTCATTGGATGGTATACGGCACGCCCTTCCGATCCCTGCACCTGCTGCTGGACGATACTGCGGCCACGCTCCGGAAAGGCGCCGACAAGATGGCCGAGACCATCCGCGTGCTGGATGGCATTCCGCTGCATACGATGACGCAGTTCGTGGATTCGTCTCAGATCGAGGAGGCGCTTACGATCCCCGATGCTCTGACCATCGCGCGCGAAATGCGGGACGACCTAAACGAAATCGTCGCAATGGTGCATGGAGGGGTTGATGCAAAAGTGTTCGACCCTACCACCGAGAACGACGTGCTGAATATCACGAGCGAGATTCGGCACTGGATTCTGTTTTTCGACGGAATCATATCCAACTGGACGCCCGCTATACCGAGAATACCTGAATTTTAACTTTATGTAAAATGGACAACAAACTGAAAATCGGGTTGATAGCTGCTGCGGTAGCCGTGGTAGCCATCATTGTGTTCAACTTCCTGCCGGGCAGCATTCGAAGTGCTGGAACCATCGGATTCCTCGCGGGGGTAGTATCGGGATGGTTTTTACACTCGTGGTACGGCACCATCGTCGACAAAGAGATCGACGCATAGGAGATGAACAGGCTAACGTCGGCCATCATCGGGGCAATTATAGCCATGATCGCACTTTATAGCCTGCGGTCATGGCTTTGTTGCACCCCATCGAAACCGGAGATCGAATGCCGCGTAGACACGGTAGTCATAAGGGAGTATATAAGAGATACCGTCATTATAACAAATACGCATCAAATTTCGAGGATCGACACGGTGATGGTATATCTGCCCGGCGACACGGTTAAAGTGGCTGTAACGCTTCCGTTCGAGCTCAAGACATTTCAGACCGAGAACTACCGCGCAACGGTGTCCGGGTATAAGCCCATGCTCGAAAGTATAGACCTGTTCGTGCCAACCAAGATCATAACACAGACCCATCACACCACGACGGTAATGCCGCCTACATGGGAAGGAGGGATAGTCGTGACCGCGCAGGTTGCCCCCGGGTGGAACAATCAGTTTGTGGGCGCGCGCGTGCGATACAACAAGGGGCGGTTCAGCATCGAGGGAACCGTCGGGTACAACCCCTTCGATGACGCCCCATACGGAGAGGTGCGCGGAGGGTTTAATATTTGGAGGAAATGAAGCTGAGGGCGCCTAAAAAGCCAGCAAAACCGAAGACCGAAGGATTCAGAGATCGGCCGAAGGTAACATGCAAGTCCTGCAAATACCTGTCGGCCGAAAAGAATATGCACCATATTTGCCCCAAGACGGGCATGGTGACGCACATAAACACCGAAAAGATTTGCATATACCATGAACAGCAAAGTGTCAATACAGGTCAAGCCGCTGACGGTAAATAGGGCATACAAAGGGCGCCGATTCAAAACCAGCGAGCACGATGCCTTCCGCGCAGAATGCCTCTTAAAGCTCCCGGACATAGAATTACCGTCTCCTCCGTTCGAGGTGTGGTATGAGTTCGGATTCTCCAATACTCAGTGTGACTACGACAACGCGGTAAAACCGTTCCAGGATGCGCTGCAAGAAAGATATCAATTCAACGACAAATTAATCTATAAAGCACATATCCGCAAGTACATAGTGCCCAAGGGGTGCGAGTTTATATCATTCAATATCAAATCATTAGCAGATACAACATGGGAACAACAAAACGAGTAGTATTCTCCTCGTCGCTCTTGAAAGAGTGCAAGGACATGGTAGCTTCATCGGTCATCGACATGCTCGAATCCATAGCCGAGAAAAGCGACAACCCGAAGGTGACCATCACCTCCACGTGGCGCAACCCCTATCGGCAGGCGATGGCCATGTACAACAATCTGGTCGCCGGAAAGCGCATCCGCTACCGGGAACCCGGCAGGAAGGTGACCGAGCTGTTCGACGACTGCCAGGATAAGGGCATGGACAAAGAAGAGACCATCGGCGAGATGGCCAAATTTATCAGTCGGCTTAGCGAAAAGGGAGAACGGGTGTCCAAGCACTGTGTGAGCGCCGAGGAGTATCGGAAGGTGAATGTGCTGGACGTGAGTATGACTATGAATAAACCCGTGGAGTTCCTGGTCGCAGCACTGGACGAACCGCGCGTCATCAAAGTGATTTCGCCCGTATCTATTCCCGGCAAAAACCCTAAGTTTTCGTATGACCTGAGCGAGCCTGCATTCCACCTCGAAATAAAAGCACAGTCATGAGCAGTGCGTGCTTACTCTTCTTTGTGGCCGGGATTATTATGCTGGTGTTCGGGATCGCCGGGCGAGGGATAGACCCGCCAAACAAGAACAGACGCCAATAAGGCGTCTGTTCTTTTATACCTACTCAACTGGCCCCCCCCCGGGGAGACTCCTGTGTTGAGTTTGGTGGTGTCGACAGCCTGATCCGCAATCTTGGGCGTCGTGACACACAGGTCTTGGAGCTTTTCGGTGGCGACGGAAGATGTTGCGAGTTTATCCGTCGTCACTGCGCCGTCCGCAATTTTATCCGAATTTACGCTATCGTCGGCGATCTTGTCGACCGTAACGGCCGCATTGGCGATTTTATCACCGGTGACAGCCCCGTCAGCGATGGCTGCGGCGCCTACGCATCCATCCGCAAGCTTCGACGCCACGATTGTATTTTTTTGAATGATGTCGCCGGATACAGCGCCAAAGGCCAATTCTTTGCCGGTTATGGTTTTAGCTTTGATCTTATCCGCAACCACGGCACCGTCGGCCAGCTTGGCTGTGGTGATCGACCCGTCGGGAATTTCAGGAGACCCCCCCCGCCGGAATAGAGACCCGATCCGATGCCCGGGAAATCATCGTCAGTAGGGGATTCATGCCCTTCGTTGAGGAATCGCAAAACGTCGGCGGGAGTGTAGGCCGACGGGTTATCGGAGATGACAACCTCATTGATTTCGAAGTCGAGGTAGTCCGCAGTAAGCAGGGTGTTGCCACCTTCCGGAAGCGCTGGCTCGATGATGATTCGGCGCCCCATGTCTACCCGCGGGTTGGCCGGGCGGGCAATAAAGGTCGCGGGCATTTTTACTCCGTTCACAAAAATGTAGGGATAATCGGCTTCGGAGCCATTGATAACTACTTTCATATCACATTTTTTTATGTTTGACGTTATTACCCCCGTCGGCCGGAGCCTGCGGGGCGTTTTCAATATCAATACCTACTTCATCCTTCATCTTCTTTCCCACGTATTTTTGAAGGGATCGGAATACCGGAGCGTCGGATATTTCCATGGCATTCTCCAAATACGACCACATTTCGATGCCGCATACCATGCCCGTGAAGAACTTGGCCAGGTGCAAGTTCATGAAGTCGATGATTTGAGTGTCTATAAGGTGGCACATGCCGATCCCAACGACAATGCACGTGAGTTTGATGACCGTTTTCCACGCCTTGTCGCTGGAGAAATACCAGTCCTTATGCTGCCGAGCCGCCCTCTTGCGCCCGGCCAGTATACCCATCACGAAGTCTATCATGACGAATATTAAGGCGCAGAGCACAAGCGGCGTCACGGGCGCGAACAACGACAGCAAGCCCCCCACCACAGCCATGATCCATTTCAATAAGGTCTCCATTATCCTATTCTCTTTGATAATTACCGTCGCCCGAAACCCAGTAAAATACGCAGCCGTCGTACACAAATATTTCGGCATACATACCGCGAACGTCTTTGGAAATGTTGATATTACCTACCACGATCCCGACGCTTGACAGTCTTATATCCACGACAGCATTATCTGAAAAGGTGTGTTCTATGAATATTCGAACAGGTGTGCCGGGCAATTGTTGCACAGGCAGGACGGCATTTACATGTGTCCTGCCAATGTTGCCGATTTTGATGATATTTAATTTGTAATTAGATAGTATCGCATTGGGAACCACGGTAGTCGGTTCCAGGTAAAGTACTCCCGGAGCGGTCATTTTACTCTCCGGAATAGAACCGTCTTCTATTTTTATCCCGGATATGGCGCCCTCTGCGATCTTGTCGACCGTAACTGATCCGTCCTTGATGGCGGGAGTAGTAACCGAAGCTACTTGTAGCTGGCGCGAGCCGACCGCTGCCGTCGCTATACAGGATTCGTCAACCGACGCGGGCATCATTTTCATGGACGCATCAATCGTGTAGTCGAGTATTTCCTCGTTCGTGATTGATCCCCCCGCAATCTGCGTCCCGGTGATGGTCGCATCGGCAATCTTTTGGGCAGTAATTGTTTTGTCTGCAATCTGCGCCTCGGTGATGGTCTTAGAGATGAGCTTTGAACCGGGAATAGACTTATTGGCCATTTTGCCTCCGGTGATCTGTCCATCCTGGATGTTGCCGTTCTTGATTGCCTCCGTGCCGATCTGCAAGCTACCAACCGCCCCATCTGCGATCTTTGCTGTTGTGACAGCGCTGTTTGCGAGCTTTGGCGTCGTCACTGCGCCATCGGCCAGCATAGCCGCTGTTACGGAACCGTCGGGTAGCACGCCCACCTTCCATGCTGCGAGGTTGGCCGCCGTGGCCTGCCCTATGAGGGTGCCAATTCCCGATGCCGACGCATTGTCCGCAGCATTCACGACATAATCCTGATATGTGTATCGCGTCGCGCCATCTTCATACACGCGCTGTTCGTCCTGTATGGTGTTGGCATAAAGATACTGGCCTATTTTAGCACTATTGGCGGCCAGGTAGTAAGCCTGTCCTTGATAGCAGATGATGCCTTCGCCAATATTCGTCCCGGTGCTGCTGTTCGCCGTGGCGAATCCCGCAACGATGGAGATGGGCGTTTTGGTGGATCGGAGGAGCGAGTTGATGGCGCTCCAGAGGTTTTGCAAATCCTGCATTTGCACGGGGTTGCCAGTGCCCGATACGACGTTGATATTTTTTATTCCTGCCATATTATTGAGTTTTTATAGTATACTTGATATAAAAGGGAAATAGCGTGTTGACGTCTGCGATAAACTGGTTGTATGCTTCCGAGTTGTTGTACAGGGCAGCCGGGATCGTAATGATGGGCTGCTCCGTGATGGTGCCTCCCTGTCCGAGGTACACCTTCGGGGTGGGAGTGTCGTACAGGTATACAGGAGGGGTTGGCGAATCATACCACATAGATCGCCATATGCTCGCGCCGCTCGGGGTGATGGATATTCGCCCCCACTCCCCGTACCAGTATCGCAATACGCCTTCGATCTGCCCGTATGTAGGTGTGCACGCCGCCATCATGTACCACTTGGAGCGCACCATGTAGTAGTTGTACAGATAGTCGTGCAACACCATGAGCAACGACAGGCAGTAGCGGTATATTATCGTTGTCCAAAACGGCTGCTCCGTGTAGCTGTGGTCGCGCCGCACCGAGTAATTCGGCCGGAGTAACTGCAACACCAGCTTCGGGATGTCAATATATCGGAAACGCATCATATAGCCTCGAATATTGTAATGTTATTGGTGAAATCGTACAGATTGGGGTTGAAGTTGAAATAACCCGGACTCAATACTATCTTGCCATCCTGCGGTGTTGTGATGCTGCCCTCCTGCGAGACCTTGACCTCGGAGAAGTAGGCATCCTTGATGCCGTTCAACCCCGAGAGATAACTTTCTATGTAGTTGATATACAGAGTATTTGTCGTGCGTCGTTGCATCTGCAAGTCATGCAGCCCCGTGTTGATGCTGTTCTTGATGGCATCGAGGTTGTACGACTTGTCGAAGCGGACATACAGCTTGTCGGCCGAAAGGACGGCCGGAGCATTGGATGCGGCCTGTATTTGCGCGCCGACGCCCCAAAAGTTGCGGTAGTAGGCGCTGAACGCATCGAGTTGATCCTGCGTGAGTGAGACCACGTTGTTGTTGGCATCGGCCGTCGCCACGTTGATGTAGTACAAACCATCCTGATTAGACCCCATCGAAGCCTGCTTTATTATCTGCTTCGTGACATCTATGGTCGCATAGCCCAGCTCTTGCGTCGCTTCGTTCACCACGACTACCTGATCGCCATGCTGATAGGCGTATGCCTTCTCGACATACCATGCCTCACTCGTCACGCGCGCGATCTTTGCGGCCGCGGCTATCGTCTGTTCGCTGCGCAGGATTTCGAGCCGCACAATGTCAAGCACGGTGCCTACCACCTCCGCGATCTTGCGCAGGATGCCCGCGTTGCTGGTGTTCATCGCCGGGATCGTCCGTTGGATGTTATCCCATATGGTATTTATAAGTGACATATCGGTTATTGTTTAATTATTGAGGGATAGTTGTAATAGTCGAGGTTTGTATTCGGCCACTCCGCGGGCGGCGCCAACAGGGGCTCCAGCACTCCGTTAACGGGCATCTGTTTGTGTGACGACCACCAATAGCCCGCCTTGGTGGGATCATCACTCCGAGGCTGGATGTTCTGCGGCAGATACTCCTGTGTGCAGGATGCCTTCATATCCGCATCTACCACGAACGACGCGGGATCGCCTCCGTTCCACAGCATCAATGCCTGTGCTTCTGTCAGGTGTGTATTGAAGTTGCGGAAGTGGTAGATTTCGCCCTTCAACAAGATCGGATCATTTTGGCCGTATGTGCCAAGGTCGATGTATTTTTGTATCCCATTACGACCCAATTTGAACGTCCCCGAAATCTTGATCCCGTTTAAAAAGATGTAGCCTAAATTTTCCTGTAAAGCATAGCGGAGTACCACGTGATAAGTCGTGTTTGGCTCGCAGGGATATATCACTGAGAAATCGTTGGTTGAGAAATGAAATTCGCGGGCAATAATTGTGAGCCTTGGAAGTGACATATTATCCGCCATGCTGAATGCGCACTGCTCATGATGGATGTCGTCTCCGGTTTTGAAGTAGCACTCCAGCGTCCCGTCGTCGAGCGACTGTGTGGATATGCGCTGTCCCCTGAAGGCGCCATTGGCGGTATAGGCGCCCTTGAAGTCGTAAATGGGTTTGTAGATCGGCTCGCGGCCTATCTTGGGATTATCATTGACCACCAGGTCATAACCCCCGGCAGACTTGCGAAGGAGCGGCGGAGTAGAGATGTCGGGCGGCATCTGCTTGGCGCTGTCGAGCCACATGGCGGGCTTCGAGCTGTCCTCCTCAGAGGGTATGAGGTTCTGAGGTATGTACTCAGCTACACAGGACAGCTTCAAGGCCGGAGGCACAATATAGTCCTGCGGGCGCACTCCGTTTTGGAGTGCCGTCATTTCCTCCTCTGTGAGTGCGCGGTCGAACCAGCGGGCGCATATCACCTCCCCCATAAAATCACTCGCCGGAGAATTATTAATACCATATCCACCAAGAAATAGATATGAAGAAGCATAACTAACCCAATTTTTATTTTGGGAGTTTACCAGATTGTTGTTGATATATGCATAGACCTTGGCTCCGTCGCTAATGAATACGACGCTGTATAAATAGTCCCAAAAAACAGGATATGAATATACACCCGTCCGATTGTTGAGTAACAAAAGAGAGATGGTGCCTTCTGAGGAGGATTTGATATCGATGCGAGGGAAATTCAATGCCCCCGACGTGTCAAGTATTGTCCGAGACGCAGATTCAGGGTTGGGGATGTATTTGTACTTGGGAGGCGTGCGGAATAAACACTGCACGGTATATGGGCTGTTGTAGAACGTGTCGCGCAAAAAGGTGCCGTTCCTCCTCATCATCGCCCCCATAGCCTCGGGCGCAAGCGCCGATATGAGGGCGCGTCCTCCTTCGGCCGTAGCTTTGAAGAGACGCGAGATTTCCGCCTCCACCTCTTCCTTCACGTCCATCGAGGAGTTGAAGGGAGGCCGCTGCAAGGTTTGGAGGTTGTATATGTCGATCCCCTCGACGTCGAGAATCTGATTTGTCCTCAGCGCCGGAGTGTAGGATTCCATAAAGTTCTTGGCGGGAGGCTCCTGGCGGTACTGCATGGCCTTCCAGTCCGCGGGCGGGATATTCGTGGGCGTGTTTTTCTCCAATATCGGGTCTATGCCCGCGAGAGAGCCGGACACGTTGAATGCCACGTCCTGGATGGTGTCTCCCTGTTTTACTGTGTACGTCTTTGCCATGTCTACTCCTTGTATCGTGCATGTATGTCCGCGGTCACAACTCCCGAGGCTGTCTCCTCAAAGATATTCACGCGGGCAATGAGGGCTCCGTCGTCGTATATTTGCTTTTCAGCCGTGGCCTCAACCTTACCCCACGCCCACTTGGGCAGCAGGGGATAGAAGTCCTCGAATCCGACCCCGAACTGGGGCTTCGTAAGACTTGCCGCCGACTTGGAAAATATCAGCGTGGCGTTCTGCTGGCTGCACAAAGATACCAACTCGACGTCCCCGTTGGATATAACTATGTCGTTGACCTGAAAGTCGAATTTTGCGTCTGTCATTGCGTTATCTTGGTATTTTCGTAGTCTCCTTTATTGAACTGGGAGGGAGCGGTCATAGGGGTGGCCGGAGGCGACGCACCTTGGGCGCCGTGAGTATGCGCATTGAATACTGTGCACATATTCCCTACCTGCGTCACTAAATTGTTGAGCGCCGTGGTGACGCCATCTACCAGCACAAGCCCCCCGTTCTCCCCGCCATCCATTTCAATTTTATCGGCAGTGAAAGATATTTTATTTTTTCCAATCCGCCAAGAAGAGGTGCCGCGGATTATTTCCACGGCGTCCTTATCGAAAGAAATAGTGCTTTCTCCCTCCTCTTCGGTACCCGCGACGTTCGATACGACCATCTTGTCGATCTTCGTGGCTTTTATGAGCACCGGAACCTCGGAGTAACCCTCTATGAACCCCAGCACCACAAGGGAATTCATGGAGGGTATAATATAGAGGCTGTTGCCCCCGTTTGGAAAAATGTTTAGACTTATGTCACTGAATATCCTATCATTGTCCACAACAGCCTCTAAGGTTTTGGCATCCTCGTCTATAGCCGACACGGTGGCTATGACGAGCGATACCCTCTTCCCGTCATTCATCTTTGTTCCGAATTCCGCTCCCAAACGGGCGCATTCGTCGTCGAAAGTGCCGGATGTTTTCATAATATAAACATTTCGTTGGTTACTGTCAGGGTTTGGATGAACCCGTCGGAAGTGTCGCAGCTCAAATTCCTGCCTATCACGTAGTAGTTTCCCGTAAGCTCCGGGAGCATGGTGTCCGTGTACTCCACGAAGTCGAACATATTAACCTGCGGATAGAGCACGGTTTTTATGGTTCCCTTGTTGCGCGTTCCCTTCAACCGGGCCATTATGTTCTTGGCCGTCTGTTCGGTCAGCGATACCGTATTGGCCGGGACAAAATATCGGTGTGCCTCGCCTTGGGAATCGCCGTATTCGTAGGTGTACTTTGTACCGTCGGCCATGAGGGCGTTTACCACCACTTTGTAGTTCTCGAACAGCCCGTCGGTAGGCACTATGTCGCGGCCGATGACATTGGTGTTCGTGGCCAGTGTCACCGTGCGCTTGAATTTGTCCCTTACGCCAATACCGAAATACACCTTCCCCTGGGTGTTCACAGTGCCGTACAGCGTAAACATATTCATGAGCTTCGACAGGGCCTCGAACGGCGATATGAGCTTGAAGGTCTGCAACGCGAACTCCACATCCGCACTATCCGATGAATCGAAAGACAGAGCCGGGAAGTCCGCCGGGTTGTCGAACCCCTGTGCCTTGCGGTAGTCCTCGAATGCCTTGTTCGAGATGGGGCATAGATAGTCTACCATGTCCTTTAGCTTCGTGCGCGACACCCAGTCCCGATTTATAGTACCGAACCGCAGGATGAAAGAGTAGTCCTCGCATACGATCTTCGACGGGAATCCCCCGATGACCTGCCGGATGAAGCCGCTGAAAATGCGCAGCCTCTCGAACTGCTGCCCCAACTGAGCGTTATTGTAGAACCAGCCGTCGATGTCTATGCGGGCGCCGGGCTTGATGTTTATGCCCTCCAAGGCCGCCCTTATGCGCTGTGCCGGAGGCAATCCCTGCCGGAACCCGATGGCATACACCGGGAGGGTCATGGTGCAGCTTCCCGAGAGGGAATCCCGCTCCTCGGTAATGTCTACTGAGGCGAATCGGCCGATGCTCTTCCCCTCGATAAACACCTCGTTCCCTACTCTGAACAAATTACCTTTCATCACCTACCGCCCCCCCCCGCGGGATTGGTCGTATTTACCGTCTCCTGCGTAAATACGATGGCATTTTCATCCATGTTTATTTGATGGAGCGTCATGCTGACGTCCACGATGGTAGACCCCGGATTGGGGGTATATTTGAACCTCTTCATGTATACCCACTCCAGTCCGAGGTCGTTGTTGAGGACTTTGTTCTCGATCTTGAAAACATCCTGCCCCTGCCACAAACTCCGAAGAGCCACGCCGAGGTCGGCGATAGCCATGGCCGCGGGATCGGTGTTGTCGAGCCCCTGGTCGGCATATGCCTCATAGGACAAGGCGTCGAGCATGGAAAGGTTCGAGGCCGAGGCGTCCGTGTCGACGCGAGACAAGTTGCGTTCAATGCGCAGACGCACCGTTACGACCATCGGTTTGTAGTTGAGAACCTGGAGGATTTCTGCCCCGTCGACGAGCTGGGAGGTAGAATCGTTCTTTTCCCCTTCCACTTCGTAGGTGAGGTTGATAGGGAGGAAATAATCCCCGCAGCGAAATACATATTCTCGCTGTATATCCTGGCGATCTACCGATTGTATGGCCGTTTTGTAGTCGCCGGACTGCTTTAGGGCGTCCGCCATCCCGGTATACTGAGGATCGGAGGTCTTGGCCTTGCCGCGGAACTGAACGATCTGACGCCAGAATCCTACCTCCGCCAGGGTTATTTTCAACCCCGCCTGATATGCTTTTTCTACGGCGCTTATGCCATCCGTCACGGCCTTGTACGCCGGGATTTGTCCCAAGGACGGGAGGTCGTTAGGAGTGTCGTTGGGGGTTGTGTTTGCGGTATATTGATCTTTAGCCATTGAGCGTGCGTGTTGAGTTGTTGAAGGCTATTTGCAGTCCTCGAATTGTCACCTCTTCGATCTGTTTGGATATGGTCTGCATGATGCTTTCCGGCGTGGCATTGGTGTTTATTTGGGTCGGCATCTGCACAATGGGTGCATTGAAGTTGATAATGAGCGACTTCGATCCCTTTGTCAAATCTTCTATCTTCTTGGTGTCCTTCCCGCTGGCGCCGCCGCCTTCGCCGTAAATCTTCGTCACCCGGTTGAAATTCTCGTTGATCTCCCGGTCGTTGAGCGCAGGATTGGTACGGAAGGTTACAGGTTGAATGGATAGTTCTCCTTTGGTTACAGTGGTAACGTCTCTCGAATTACCTGTTTTTAGGAAATTAAAGAGACTGAATCCATTGTTTGCTTCGTACGGGGTGTAATTATACTTCAGCAATCCCGTAGCATACTGGGGCTGCCCGTTTTCGGCAGGAAGATGCCCCGGATATTCTTTCAGTCCTTCCCGCACCTTGGGCGTAAAGGTAGTGGTGAAGTTTTTAAGCAGGATGTCGCGCGCGTCTTTCAGATTCGCGGCGCGGTTCTCCTCGGTGCCTTCGTCCAAACCCCACGCCTTGCGGGCAGCCGGAGTAGAAAGGTATTCCTCGACATACCTCTTTCCCAGCTCCTCGGACAGATATGTCGCGGCTTTGCGTCTCGCCGTGTATTCCGACTGCTTGGCCGATTTCTCGTTCCTCAAGTCCCAGCGGCTCTTGTCGCCCCAGCTCCACGGATTGAAGAGACCGATGAAGTCGGAGAGATTGAGAATCCAGTCCGACAGGGTGGTAAGTGCGCTTACGACATCCTCGGCGCCATCCACGAAGTCGTCGAAAATGTTGTCCAGCCTGTTGGGGTCGAACGAGTTGTACCACATATCCAAACGTGCGGATATGCGGTCGAACATATTCTCTCCGGCCCGGCCGACGCTCTCCCATAGTTTGTCCATCCCCGCGAGGTTGATCCAAAAATTCTCCTTGGCGAGGGCGATCTGTCCGCGCGCCGCGGCGGCCGACGGGGGTTGGAGCTCCGTATCGAGCCTGTGCAGGGCGCGCAGCATGTTGGCGCGATCCTGGAGATAGTTGTAGGGGCTCGTCCCTGTCACGCCGCGCCTCTGCATGGCCTCGTTGGCGTATCTGTTGAGGATGGGGGCGGCGTGGATCAACTCTCGCACGTCTCGCATGTTGGGTTTTTCGGCAGCCAACAACTGCTGCATGTTCAGACCCACGATGTCATAGGGTCGGCCACCGATCTGGGCGACTTTACCCACCTGCCGCGCGATCTGCGTGGCTATGGCCGTGCCGATCTGAGTGCCTCCGATTTCGAAGCCCGACACGGTGTTTATCATGGAGAGCATGCCTGCGCGAGAATAGCCGTATTCGGCCGCCATGCGCGTGGCATCAGACAGCGCCGAGGTGTAGCCCGATCCCAACCCCCTGCGTGCCATATCCATCTGCATGCGGTTGGATATGGCGTCCGTCATGGACGAGCTGTTCAAGGTTTTGGACAGCACGGCATACAGCCCTCCGCCGATGAGCTTAGGAAGAGCGTACGCCGCGGCTCCAGTACCGAGAACGCCCGCACCCATCAGGAGTGCGGGGTGGCTCTTTATCACTGCGGCGGCGGAATCGAACACCGCCCCGACCAAGTTCCCGGCGTTTCGCATCCACCCGCTCGGAGTGAAGGAATTGCGCACGAACTGTTCGCGGAAGCGCCGGATGGAACCGAACGCCCGGTTGGCATCGGACATGAAATCCTCGCGCGTATGTCGGTTGCCGAATCGGCGCGACACGTCATACATGGAGGACATGCGCTCGTGCCATCCGTGCCGCAGGTTCGGATAGTTGGCCACACCACCTCCGCCTCCGCCTCCGCCATTCCGGGACATGCGGTTGGTCTTGCGCTCCAGTTGGTCACTCAGTGCGTTGGCACGAGTAAGACGTTCGATGACGTCTCCCCCAAGGTTGAGGCGTATGGTGTATGTTGCCATTATTTTTTAGATTTAAAGGGCGCCATGTCTATGATGTCGACAAGGTGAAGCGCAAGTGTATATAACTTGTCTATATCATTGATGCTTAGCCTTTTCTCCATGTCAGAGTAAGGCTCATGGAAGTATCTGGAGACGACGGCCTTCTTGATAAGCAGAGGGTCGTCCTTCGCATACTCCTCTATTTTTTGCCGGACGGATTCTTCGGGAGCGCCTTCAAGAACTCCCAAGTCCCGAAAAAACGGCGGAAGTCCTCGCTGACAGGTTCCGACTGAAAGATTTCCACGCAGGCGAGAGCGTCGCCGAGCAAATCTTCGCGCACCTTGTCGTCGACGCAGCAGGCTTTGATGAAGTCCATGGCCAGGCCAATCACTCCCTTCTGCTCCGATTCCTCGCGCGACAGGATCGACATGGATAGCTTCGAGTGCTCGATGTTGCGGCGCTGTAAACGCCAAAAGGCGATATTTTGGTTCTTTTTCTCCTCCTCGATCATATGACCTTCTTTGTTGAAGGAGGGGACGAAATACGAGGCCGTGACGGTGTATTGGAGGTCAAGGCGCTCCGTTTCTTGTATTTGCGACATAATTTTTGGGTTTTAAAGACGGGCGGGTCTTGGGGTGCCCGCCCGTCCTGGTCTACACAATAGTTTGGATGGGTGCGACCGAGCGCTGTACGGCACGGGCACGGATGTTGATGGACGAAAGCGTCTCCGCGTCGTTTCGGTTAGTGTCCGAGCTCGACTGTTCGCACTTGCACCCTAACAGGGATTCCGAGACGGTCTTTGGCGTCGCGCTGTTGCGCAGCGACATGGTTTTCGTCAGCGTGAAGGGCGGCAGTTGGAGCATGGACGCATAGGGCGTCTGCCCGGCCGGAAGAGCGCCGTTGATCGCATCGAGGATGGTGTGCTGCTCCCCGGTCTGGTGCGACAGAGTGGCCGCATACTGAGCGTTGAGCTGCACCAGGTCGATAGGGTCTGTTTCCCCGATAGCGAATATGTCCTGCACTGTCTGCGAGTACTGCAAGTTGAGCGAGGTACCCGTGCCGATCTTGATTGCTGGAAGCCCCTCGAAAGTAAGGTAGATTTGGACGTCCTTCGAGGGCACTACATAAGGATTAGGCATGGCGTTTAGTTTAACGTAGTTACAAAGAAAGTTTCGATATATGCCTCGCGGAGCGGGCTAAGGGGAAGTACCTCCACGGTAACCTGGATAGCCTTGGACATATTGTAGTTGCCGTCTTTGGCGGCGAAATCTACATTGATGGCCTGTGCTTCTCCGCGGTTGATACGGGGTGTCAGTTCTGTTTCGTCGAGCTGAGCCAGCGTTCCGGACTTGAATCCCGCGTCGATCGCTCCGGTGGAAGCATCCGTCGGGATGTTCTCCTGGAGCAACTTGACAAAGAATCTCTCCACGCTGTCACACACGGCATTGCCCACGCGGACAAACGAAATTTCCGAAAGAGCCATCTCCGGATCGTTGCATGTGGCGCCGTCGTTGTAGTATACGCCTGCCAGTTGCGGACGCACGCGGGTGAAGAGGTATTGGTTCTTACCCAGGAGGTTGCACTTCGCAGGCACAAGCTTCGATACCGGAGTGTTGATCTCTTGCGGGTCGGCGCTGGCCGTGACATCCACAAAATAGTCGATGTCGCCTGCTGCCCCGGCAGTGGTCACGGCACCGGGAGACGTCGCCAGCGACAGGCTCGACAGCATTCCGAGAGTTCGGCCTACGGATGCCGACATGCCGGGCTTCGAAGTTGTAACCTGATAGGCCACGCGGGGTGCCTTGAGCGTTGCGAGATTCTCCAGCTTACTCAGGTCGGTGGTGAGGATGGTCTTGCCTGTCGGAACGCAAACAACGCCGTCGAAGATGCCGACCATGCGGATCGACTGCTGGAACAGGTTGTTGAGTACGGTTTGCAGGTTGCCAATGAGGGTCTTGTGGGTAGCCGGGAGTTTCCCCTCGGTCGTCCCTGAGAAATCCTGGAACGTGGGAAGCGGCGATGCGAAGGATATCATGCGCGGACGCAGGTCGAAGTTCGACGCCGTGGTACCGCTGATGATGGATTCCAGCTTGGCCGAAATAAATGTCTTGTATTCGGCCTGAGCATACCCCACGACCCACACGCGAGAGCCGCTACCTGCCTTGGCGTAATACTCCTCCACCTGGAACAGGAGCATGGCTCCGGTTCCCGAGGTCACACCCATCGCCGTAAGGTCGGCAACGGAGGTAATGAGGTAGGCGGTATCGAGCGCGAAGTTCGCATCGGTTCCCGAGGAGGCCATTGCCGGGGCGACGATCATGCCAATACCATCGCTGGGCGTGGTGTTGCCCAGCCTGGTGTCGCCTAAAGTTGTATAAATATCTACTACTGCCATATTTGCGTAGGTTTTGTTATTTTGCGAGTTCTGCACCGACTGCGGCCTTCTGCTCGTCGGAAAGGGCGTTGTACGCCTCCAGGGTCTTGGAGTACCCGGCGCTGTGGTGCAGCTTCGGGTTCACGGTTGCCCGGATGGCATCCCGAACCTTGGCATACTCCACGCCTTCGATCAGCGCCTCTGTTGCGGCTTCCTCCTCCTGTTTCTCAGGAGCGGGGGTCTTGCCTTCGAGCAGGGCTTCTGCCTCGGCATCGGACATGACGGGCTTGTTGCGTTCCTTCTCGGCCTCTGCCAGGGAGTTCTTGGCTGCCTGACGGCGTGCCCGGAACTGGTTCTCGAGCATCTCCTCGAACTCCGCGGTGTCCTTGGGCGGATTGGATTTGTCGACGCGGGCATAGCGGAGCTCCTGGACGAGTTCTCCGTTCAGGTGCGCCAGCTTCTCGCGGGACTGGCAGCGTGTCTGCGCCTGCGATTCGTTGACGTAGATGTTGCCGTCCTCAGTGACGTACAGGGTGCCGTAGATTTGGAGCTGCTTTACGAGCTCGATGAAAAACTTGCGGGTGAATGTTGCGATCTGAATCATAATTTAAAGGGGGGAATTAAATTGTTGATATTGATTTTTTTTTTGGAATACCAGCCCGACAACATGCCGGGCTGGTTTTTTCTGTGTGTGTTGCGTTACAATCAGGCGGCTGCCGTCGGGCGATACAGAACGATGCCTGCTGCGCTGCTTCGGAGAGTTCCGGCACCCGTCGAAATATCCATCGACACTTTCCAACCGTAGTTGTTCGGGTCGGACACCATATGGATGTTCGTGTTGCCGATTGCCACAACGACCTCCTCGGGGATAAATCCGAGGCCGATGTCGTAGACCGTTGCGGGCAGCACGGGCTTCACATGAGCGGTGTCGATAGCTCCGGTTGCGAAGGTGACGGGCTTGTCGAAATAAGTCTCCGCATCCACGACCGTCGAAGTTGTAGTGTTGTAGGCAGCGATGACCGAGCGAGCCATGACGTCGAATCCCGAGTAAGTGAAGCCTTCGGGACGGGCGTTCGACAACTGCTGCGTCAGAATGCTCTGAACCTTGTCGGTCTGCACCAGCGACGTGTAGTAGGGCTCTGCGAACACAGCCACACCGTTCCCTCGGCGGAAGTTGAGGTTGCGGGCGATGAAGCGACCCTGTGCGGCGAGCAGGTCATTGAGGGTCATGCCGAGCAGCTTGCCAGCGGCGGCCGAGTTGATCGGGAATCGATTTGACGAATCGAACTCTGCGCCGGACATTGTAAGGTGATTAGCTGCGGGAACTGCCTCGGCGATGGTCTGGAGCCAGTAGTTGTGGATGCACATGGACATTTTGGCCATGGCGTCCAACTGGCCCGTTGCGCGGTCGTTGTAGGCCAGGACGTCGGAGTTCGCGGGCTGCCATACAATAGGCTGCATGGAGAACACTTTGCGCTCCAACCCCCGCGGCAGGTCGTCGTATAGGTAGTTGGGCGCATTCAGCGGCGCGCGATCTCCGAAGTAGATATCCGGGTTGACGGCGCTCTCCACCCAGATGATGCCTTCCTTGTCGCGCACCGACAGGCGGCGTACACGGTCAGCCCACGTGTTGGGCGGGAAGAGCTGGCGAACGAACAGCGAGAGCCACGAAATCTTTGCCAGGTCGGCATTCTGCACGAACTGACCCGACTTTTCGCCCGAGGCGAGACCCTGGATCGTATCGACGACACTCTCACGGCGTCCGTCGTTGACCTGGAAGGTCATGTTCTGCACGGTGGCCATGAAATAGGGGTCGCAGAGCATGGATGCGGACAACTCCTGAATTGATTCTCGAACGTCGGCGTCCTGTGCGGCCGACAAGCTCACCTCGGCAACGCCGTCGGCAGTGCCCGAGGAGGCGGACAGACCCATGATTGCCTGAATCTTCGGCATATTTTCAGGGTCGTCGATGTACTTGAAAAAGGGTTTTACCATTGTCTTGGTTTTTGTGATTGTTTTGTCGTTGAATACTCGCGCATCCTCCGCAGCGGAGAGCGCCGTGGGTTTGGCTGCCTCGGCTTTGGTTTCCTTGGCGTCGTCTGTGGTTGCGTCTGTGGTTGCAGCAAGGGCCTCGGTGGCGGGCTCTGCGGCCAGGGCGCTCGCCCTCTCTTCGCGGGCCTCTCGGCGGTCTTTGTCGGCCTCCTTCTCGTCCTTTCCGGCCATCTTGTCGTCGCGCTCGGCGTCCTTTTCGCGCCGTTTTGCTTCGGCATCATCGCCCTTTTCGCGTTCATAGCGCGCAGCACGGCGATCCTCGCGGGCATCACGCTGATCCTGCCCGGCATCCGCGTCGTCCTGGTTGGCGTCGCGGTCTATTTCATCCGCGCGGCGAAGCTTCTTTCGAGGTGCCAGTCCGATAAGTTCCAAGAATTTAGACATGGCGCTCAGCGACACGCGGTCGTCGAAAGCCTGCTCCGTCCCGGTTTCGGGGACTTTTTTCTCTTCCTCGTTTTTCATCTTGTTCTCAAATTGGTTTATGATGTCTGTTTGGTATGCCGACAGGCTCTCGATCTGTTCGATCTCTATGCTGTCCGGCACGAATGATACTGCCGACAACCCAACGTTATCCTCTCCCCGTATCGCCACTGCATCGGGATTGGACGGTATGTTGACAAGGGAAATCTCCCACACCTCGAAAAATGTAGTGTATTTCCTGCCATTGCGCTCGACGATCCGCGCCCTACCGAATATAGACACTCCGTTGAGTATTCCGGCTTCGTAATCTCTTTTTGCGGCCTGTGCGAGTTCGGAGGAGCCAAACACCAGCTTTCCGATCCACCTGCCTTTTTCCAAATGAATATCTTCGACGCGCCCGATGGGCTGGCCGAAATGTTCTCCCGTATCTTTGTTGCGCAGCAGGATAGGGTTTTTGAGGTACCTGCTCCAGTCGATAGTGGAGTTGAGCACCACGAAACCCTTGCTGTTGAGCGCCTCGTTCGAGAGTATTTGATATGTCGCTTTTGTCATGTCCGGTTTATGAATTAGTGTTTCTGACGGTATCGCACAGGCACTTCATCTCTATCGCATCACACAGGAACGAATCCTGCTCGTAGGTGCTCTTGTCAACGAAGTTGGCCACGTATATGAGCCGCGTGTTGTGCACGGGAAGCTCTGCCATCTCTCGCTCCATAGCCAGCGTTTGATAGGTCTCGGTCTCCTTGTAAAGAAGCGTAAAGCCGTATTTCTGCCTCAGCTCGGTAAAAAAGTCCAGCGGCACCCATTCGCCCGCAGAGTTTTTTATTACCCCCCGCGAACACGCGGCCATGTAGAGCATGACCTTGTATGCAAGGTTCATCTGATCGTACTGGTGGTCGTCGTCCGGCGACGCGGCTTGGTTTTCGAACGGAGTTATCACCGACAACTGCACGATGTACTGATTGTAGATCATGCCTCCGATGAACTCCCCGGTGTCACGCTCGGTTCCCTTCACGCTTACGGCTATGGCCGGGAGATCGGTGTTCACCGTCCCCTCTCCGTTGTCGTTTGCGAGAACTATACTGACATTATTTTCGTCCACGAGCTCCGAAGCCCGCAGTGCCGTAACTATTGCTTTGCAAATTTCACCGCTCATAATTTCAGTATAGGACGTTACGAATGTAGTGCAAAGGAAAATATTTCGCAAATAAAATTTTTTCTACACCAGTTTTGCGATCTCTCGGGAGTATAGCCGGAGCGTATTGAGCTCGGTTCTTTGGCCAACGCCCATAAAGGGTCGGGCGACGGGATTGGTTCCGAGCCGCACGGGCGTCGAGGACGAGGGTCGCGTGCGGAAAGAGTTGCCTCCGGTGCGGGTGCCTTTCCCCGTGTTTTGAAGTTCCGCATAGGGCGCCGCGGCGCGCAGCCCGGCAAAACCTCTCCCATAGAAGGGTGTGATGCTCCGGGCGAGACGGCCTCTGTGGCGCAGCTTCGGATAGCGGAGGTATGATTCGAGGTTTTCGAATCTCTTTGATTTCAGGTTCTTTCCCCATCTGTCCGCCCATTTCCGGGGTGTGCCGTCGTTGCCATACTCCTCGCGCTCGAAGTTGAGGCGCGTTTCCCCGGCCATGCTTTCGGCCACCTTGGCCGGGATTTGGGTATTGATGTTGTAGATGGCGGTATTAATTTTCCTCCTCAGGTCTGCTATCGTCTCCATTGTCGTTTGTTTTCTTGGAGGGCGTGAGTGCCGACTTTATTTTCGCCATGATGGATTTGGCCTGCAATTTAACCTCCGTCCAGTTGTTGTTGCGCACGGACGTATTTATGTCGGAGGGCTCCATGCCTACCTTACGCATGACTTCAGGGCTGTATGCCATGCCCTGCGAAGCCAGCACACGGCCTATACGCTCGAACTTATCCACGCTGATGGTGGTATCGGGCACCTCCATGAGCTTTACGCCCAACATATCTATGCCGAGCAGGCGGCCGATCTTCTGGATGGCACCTTCGTAGTTGAAAAAGTTCGCAAAGTCGCGCTTGTCGGCGTTGCACAGTGCCTCGTAGAGGGACATATGTATCTGCGCGAGCTGCTCGGAGTTGGTGTTTTTCTCCGTGGCACCGAGCAGAGTACCTCCCGTCACCTCCTGCATGATCTCCGCGCGGTAGCTGTCTATGTACTCCTTGAACACGCGGAAGGCATCGGGGTACATTTGGGTTTGGAGGGGCTTGACCTCCACCTGGTAGACGTTCTCCTTGTTGTCGAGGTTCTGCTTGAAGGGAAGCACGGGGGTGTCGAGCGGGTCGAGGTTGTTGGCGATATTCTCGGCCAGCGCTTGTGCCTGCGCGTTCCCGTCGATGAAGCCCACGGTGGTGCGGGGATATGAGTATGTAGCGCTCGTCACCGACCAGTTGTTGTATGCCTCCACGATGCCGATCATAGCGCGGGAAATCTGCTGCATCATTCCCATCTTGAAGTCCTGGTCGGTGTCGGGCTGCATGTAGAACATATTGTCGTAATCGTCGACGTTGGCCACGGATTCTATGGCGTAGGTCTGCGACCGGATCGCCCTGTTCACCATGTCTATGTTTCGCAGCGGGTAGCTGGTGATGGTGTCTTTCTCGACGTCGATGCCGACAATACGCACGCCGTAGAATTTCGAGAGCACGAATTCGCGCTTCATCTTATTGAACCACCGGGTGCGGGTTATCATCTCTGTGAGGTTCTCGTCGATCTCGCCGTCGCGGTAGAACGCGAACACGGCATTCTCGATGGGGTTCAGGCGCTTGTTCATCTGGCTCACCAGGAACGGCGATGACTGAATGCACCACGAATACAGGGTGTCCACCATCGTAAGGTCGGAGTAGTTCACCGCGTTGTCGATGGCATTTCGCCACCAGCTCGGAGTGAACTCGACGAAGTACTGGTTGGGAATGTACCTCGACTTTACATTCGGCGCCCCAATAGGGCGAAAGGGGTTGTAAGGCTGCTGCCTCGGGGTATGAAATTGTGCCATTTATCCGCGCATTTTGTTTTTCGATCCGTTTACTACCGTACCCCACGCATTCGGGGTCTCCTTTATCGGGGCATCATGCAGCGTCGTAGCCCCGTTTTTCATCTCCGTGACCTTCTTTACGACCATCTCGTAGTTGTCGCGCAGGGTCTCGGAGTGCCGTGCCGATGGGCTCGTGATATTGTAGGCCGTCAGGACGGTTAATATCCACCGCATGATCTTCGCCGTGCCCTCGTTGGTGTCTCCGGCCAGTATCGAGGCTATGTCGTAAAGCTCCCCGATCTGACTGTATACGTACCCCAGAGCGCTGTTGTAGGAAATCTCCACGCAGTCGGGATACATTTTCTTGAACTGATCGAGCTGCTGGGGCGAAATCCACTGGTAGAGCTCCTCCTCAGGGAAGTACATTTTACCGGGTTTCCCGGCCACGATAACCTGCTCCCCGTACTCTATGCATGAGGCGTACTCTGCGGCCGACTGACGCGAATCCGCGGGCGAGGTGCACAATACAGGGTCGTTGGCATAGCTTCGAACCTCCCCGGTCTTGGGGTCTGTGAACTTCTTCTTGGCCGTAGTATACGAACGCATGATAGTCGCTCCGTCAAGGGTGAACCCATAGATGTACAGGTTTTTATCGGCGGGCACCTTGTTGTCCTTGATTATGCCTATCTGGAATGAATCGCCGGGTTTTAATCCGTTCAAAAGAATATTGCATTTGATATACGGGGGGGGAGTGCCCGACACAGGCCACTTGTATGCATAGGTGTCGTATGCGACTATCCAGGTAGAAGAAGTGTCTATTCTCCACGCTATTTGGATCGGGAGCGGAGTGTCTTCCTTTATGTAACATGAGAGGGTGAATTTGAGCGTAAGGGCTTCGTTGGCCCTAAGTCCTGTAATCGCGAATGCCCCTACCCTCAGGTTCAAGACCCATTTTTCGGGTATAACCTCGATGGCGACGTCGGGATCTTTCTCCACGACGCACGAGACCGGTGTCGGTGTAAAATTGTTGTAGCCCAGCGACGGGATCGTCTTAGGGCCGTTGAAGTAGGGCTTGAACTTCTGAAGCGACGTCGGGGACGGCAAGTCCGCAGGTATATCTTCCGAGAACATCAGCTCTATGAAACTCTGATCGTACTGGGGATTGTATATAGTGTTCAGCGTGGTAAATTCCCAACCCAGGGCTTCGAGCTCCTCGGGGGTGTAAATCTTGACATTCTCGGTCATGATATAAAACGTTTTGGTTTTTTTACTATGATGCCGGAGCTTTTGTACGCGGAGCCCACGGTTCCGCCCGCGCGGTTCATGAGCGACACGCCCTTGGCCGCCGCATCGGGTATGTCGTCCTTGCGGTTAGGATCGACCTTGCGCGAAAAGAACAGGAACTGATTCACGGCTTCCTCGCCGCGGTTGGTATCTTTGAGCTTGGCGTTGAATACGAACCTGTCGGACGTGAAGAGGGGATCGAGGATGGATTCGATGACCGTAAACTTGTCGCCCATGTTCCGGGTGTCCCATTCCAGGGGGCAAATCCACCCCGTGTCGGCCTGGAACTGGTCGAATGTGGTCTTGAAGTCCAAGGGGATCTGCTTCTTTTCCATCACGATGCGCGTTATGAGGCGATTGGGGCTTTCGAGGTACAACTGACGAATATTTTTCATCATCTCCAGGGAGGTGCCCTGCACGGCCAGCACGTCGATGAGCCATATTCGGCCGCGGGCTTTGCCCATGAGCAGCGACGCCTTGAAGTCGCTCTTGCGGCTGTCCTTGGCCGACGGGTCGGTGTAGATAATGAGGTCTATCCACTCCTCGGGCGTCGGGAAGCGCAGGTCGGGGTTCACGTCGCTCCAGCATATTTTTTTGAAAATCTCCCCCTCGCTCTCGTCGAAGTAGTCGCCCTCCAGGAAGCGCTTGCGCATGAGCGTGGACATGGCCTCCAGGGTCTCGCGGTAGTCGTCGGCGACATTCTCCATGTTGTCGTTGAGCGAGAACTTCACGACCAGGAACTTCGACGTCTGCTCCTGGGGGATCGCCAGTCCCTCGCGGGTCTCGTGCTTGAAAAACCTGACGTATGTCCATCCGGTTTTTCGCGTGGGGTTGAGGGCGAACAGAAGCTTGTTGCGCACAGGTAGTTTTTGTGCCAGTCGTGAGCGGAGGGTGTCTACCGCCCTCTCCTCGACCTCCGACACCTCGTCGATGAAGATATGGCCCCATTCCGACGACAGAATCTTATCGAACTGACTCTCGTCGTTGGCCGACCCGCGTATGGAGCCGAATTTTATGTAGGCGCCGTTGTAGAACATGAGGTAGTTGTCTTTGCCGTTATACTTTGCGAACGGTGTCCCGTCCTTCATGGTTATCTCCTGCCACTTGGCGTAACCGTTGTGCTTGGCTATCGCGTTGAGCACCGCGGGGAGGGTCTGCTGGAGCATTCCGGTTTGAAGCGACGTGAAGAGGTTGCGGAGCACGAGGCAGTTGGCTTTGTGCGCCACGCACTGCACGATGAGCCAGTACAGAATGACGAAAGTCTTTCCCGAGCGCGAGGCGCCGTAAAAGAGCACTTCCTTCCACTGGCCGTCGTTGAGGCGGTTCCACATGATCCTCTGCTTGCGCGTGAGGTGTATGTTCATGTCGAGGCATCCGGCCTTTCTACTCTTGGCTATCATCATCTTCATCGAGGTGCATGCGTATGTCGATCTCCGATATGCGGTTCTCGTCCACGTCCGATCCGGAGGATTCCAGTACGGACATGGTGGCCTTTATGAGGTTCATGGACTTGGTGAGGCCGTCGATCTTCGACTTGGCGATCTCGATCTTCGCCTTCGATGCGGAGGTGCCAATGATGTATATCTGCTCGCGCATTATGTCGTAGACGCCCATCATTTTCAGTTGCTTCTCCACCTGCTCCGATATAGGCCACTCCCACTCCGCGGGCGTCGCATCAGGCATCTGCGGCACTGCTGTCGCGGTCTTTAAAAAGTCTATTGCGGATTTCCTGTCGTCCATGGAGCTCGGTTTTTACGCCCAAATATAAGAATTTACCACGAAGGGCGTGAATTATGGAAAAAATTAATAAAAAAACCTCCGCCCCTGGAGCGGGAACGGAGGAAAAAAATAAGCCAGGAAGTGAGGTGTTTATTTACATTCAGGAATGCCACAGAAGCATTCCGGGAACAAATATAGGGAATTAGTTTTTCAATTCCAAGCGGGTGCGCATATTTTTTCCCTTGCGCATAGATTCGAGCTTCACGGCGGCCGATTTGGAGGGGCGCCGATAGGGCTTGAAGCGCCGGATCATGTCGATGCCGTTCTCGGAGAACAGCTCGGAGGCCACGTAGATGATCGTTCCGTAGCGCAGTCTGAGTTTGAGTTTTCGGTCGGCCTCGCGCCGCAGGGCGCGGTATTCTTCCTGCGTCATGCCTTCCGGCCGAGAAGTTATGACGGCTTCGGAGCCCGTAGCCACGGAATAGGTTCTACTTTTCATCTTCGGCGGGGGTTTTTTCGGTTTCTTTCGTTTGGACTTCGTCCAGGAACCCGAGCGGCAGGGGGATGTTCATGTCGTCGGGGACGTTGAGGATCATGCGATACTGCGCCATAGACACGAAGCGGCAGCAGTTGTCGTAACTCATGCCGTCGGAAGACAGCCACATGCCGTCCGTGTATTTCGTGAATACGGCGATGACGGCCTCGGCGTGCGAGGAGTTCCAAAATATTGCAAACTTGTTTTCGACGGGGACGAGCGAGGAATCGTCGTTTTTGAACCACTCCAGGAACTCGTCGAAGGAGTAGGTGAGGCCGTAGGAGCAGAGGCGGATGGCACCGAGGTCGATGTCGTGCGCCTTCATGAATCCCGAAATGTGCGCGGCCGTAGATCGGTCGATCCCGTGCGTCTCCAGCCACGCTTTAATCTCGGCCGTCGTTTTTGTCCCGACCTTCTTGTTCCGGCCGAAAAGAGCCGTCAGTGCGGGACGGCGAAGCAGTTTTTTCATAATCTTTGTTGTTTTTGTTGAAGATATCGTACCTTTTTTTCAGGTCGTAATAGTAATGCCGTACCGTGTATACGGCAACATTGAATGTTTCGGCCGCCGCCGCGAACGCCTCCTGCCGCGGCCCCGAATGCGTCCTGCACCAGTTGTCTACGTAGCAGCATATCACGGCACACTGCGCCGCCGTCTCGTTCAGAAGCCCCGAATCCAGCATGAGCTTCACCCCGTTGTCGTATTTTTCGCCGAAATTCGCCGTCACGTAGACGCGAAGATAATATCCGAATATCCCGGTCATAACCTCAGAATTTAAGCTCCTGCTCCGTAAAGGGTCTGTTTTCCCTCGGCTTCACCCACCCGCGAACTATATCCAGCGCCTCGACTACCTCCTTGCTCTCCTCGGCCGACATGATGGCATGAGCCGCTTCGCCCTCGCCCGAGCGGAGAGAAACGTGCATAACCCCGTCCTTCGACTTCACCTCGAACTGGAAAGTAGCCCCCTCGATGGTGATTGATTTATTTACGCCCATTAATCAGATTGTTTAAGATTGTTGTACAAATATAGTAATAATATCTTTACCGCCCAAATCAAAGCCAAACCAAACCCCCCCCCACCACCTCAATAACCAAAACCCCCACAAAACATACCCCCCAAAATCCAAAGACCCGTACCCCCCCCCATCCCCAAACCACAAGAAACCCAGCCCGCGAATATCTCGAGTGTTAGAAAGGCTCCAGACCCCGGGCGGCTGTTGACCAAAGACCCGCACCCCTTCCCGGTGGCTGTCTCCTTCCTTCGCTCGCTCCACGTTGTTCCGCTCGCTCAGGCTGCACGCCTTCCCCCTTCGCCCGGCCTCCACTTCCCGCCCCGTCCCCTCGCTTCCTCCTTTGCTCCCACTCCTCCGCCTCCCCTCCACCCCTTCCCGCTCCCCGGCGCCCTCCCCCGGCCCGCCTCCTCTCTCCTCCTTCCTCCAGCATCCGCCCCTCCTCCGCCCCACCCGGCCAAACAGGCCAAAACTATCCTCTTTCACCACACACTCAAAACACCCCCAAAATACCCCTCCCTGCGACTATACACGTTCTTAATATATATGAATGATAAGAATAATATATAAGGGGGGTGGTACTCATAGCAACCCCCCGAGTTTTTGTGAATGTACTCGGAACCCGTTGTGTGTGCGTGTGCGTGTGCGTGCGTGATCGTTGGGTCTGGGTGAGGCGGGTTGCGGAGGTCTCAGGCTGGCAGGCTTTCGGATGGTAAAAACTTATGGTGTGTTTGTTTTTCATAAGAACAAACGATGAAGAAAGTTTGTGAAATGCTTGCGTGGTATAAAATCTTATACTATCTTTGTAATAGAGAAAGGGAGGATCAGGTATCACACCCTTCGAAGTTAATGAAACAAACATTTAAAGCCATGAAAAAGAGTCAAACGAACAACTCCACCAACTGGAAGAACGAAGTAAATGAAATCCGGGCACGTCTGGAAGCCGTTAAAACGCGGTCGTGTTGGGATCGAGGCGTGAAAGGTTTTGCGCTGGATCTGCTGGAAAGTTACGAAAACATTTGCGAGTATTGCGAGCATGACGGCCAGCCAATTCCGGAACTCAATGAAGAAACATTATTAAACGGTGCGGCCGACTGGAGAGCCTATTGTTATGGCGGAGGCGCGCTGATCTACGACGGGGATATAGCAAAAACCCTCTGCACTCCCTCGGAGTTAAAACGCACCGACAACGGCAACAAAGCCCCCAACGATCGGGAGGGCTGGCAGGACGTGCAGGCCCGCGCGTATTATCAGGCTTCCCGTTTGTTGAAGTCTTGTGTTAAATCCACTTGCACACAAGTTGGTACATGTAGATAAGTTCTCTTGCGAGGAATAAGCCACAAAACAACACTTTGCCCCTATTCGTTCCGCGTTGCGGAGGCGTACCGGGCGGCTGGGATAGGGGCACGAAACCACAAAAACCACAGAAAAATGAAAAGAGTGACATTGGTAGCAGTGAATGACGGGAAGACATTCCCGAATGTATCGTGCGCGTTGATCTATTTGCAAGCGCAAATAGAAGCGTCGATAAAAGGCATTTGCCGGAAACTGTCCCGGATGGATGATCCGGGAGCGATTTCGGAGTATCTCCGCCAGAATAAGAAAATCCTTGCGTCCATGCTTGAGATAGAATCGGAGATAGACGAAGGATTGGCGTTAATGTCAGAAACCAAATAGCCCTATGAAAGAGACAAATACAATGATTAAGGCCGCGGTGCTGGTGGTACTAACGGCTTTGTGTTGCTGGATCCTGTTCCGAAGCACGCTGCGGGTAGAATCGGTACACAGGACGGAGAGCGGGTACCTCGTCGAAGTTTCAGCACTCGGCGGGATGGAAATACACGAATGCAGTTTATAAACACAAAAAAACCAGAAGCCATGACACACGTTAATTTCACTGCCTCGGGCGTTGCCCTTACCGACCCCAAGTAGCCCGCATCAGGGAAGAGATCGAGAATACCCGGTTCCGTTCCGCTTGGGACAATGGTGTAAAACTGTATGCGCTGGACATCCTCGGCGACTACTCCAAAATGCTGGATTACGCGAAGGAAACAGGGGGTTATACGCCGCGATTTATCGAAACTACTTTGCTGCTGGGTGCTGAGAACTGGATGGCATACAGCGAGGGAGGTTGCTCGCTCGTGTGCAGCGCGGACATAGCCAAACGCTTGTGTAGTCCCTCGGAGATGAAGCGTAAAACGAGCCGATCGGGAATGATTATGCCGCCGACCCGGATCGAAACATGGATTCAGGTACAAGGGCGGGCACTAAATCAGGCATGGCGACTGCTTCGGGGTGCGGCGCTGACAGTATACAAGGCATAAGCCCACGAATGACAGCGGACATAACAATTATATCAAATTAAAAATCAATTAATTATGAAAACAATGAACGAACTGGCAGAAAGGGCGTACGCCTTTACCCAGGAGATGCCCCAGGACACGATAAGCGCGATACATATTTTCCGCGAGACGCAGGAGATCGGGGCGTACGTGAAGTATAGCTACGAGGCCTTGAAGGCTATCGAAGAGATCGCAGTACGCCGAGGCATCGGCGTAAGTACGGCCCTCAGGGAAGGCGTGATAACCATCCAAATACAGGAACAGGATTTGCGGATATGGATAAAAATCGAGTAAGGCAGCTACTCGCCCTATGGGCGGTAGTGCTGGCAGGAATGGCCGCCTTTGCGGCGGTAGTCCTCCTGCACCTTCAGAACAACGCATTTTAACACACAGTATACGCCATGAAAAACAACATCGAAAACGGGATTTATATTCCAGACGACACACGCAGGCTTTTCACCCCGACAATAGTTTACACTAAAAACCTAATAATATGGCAACGCTTTACAAAGAAGGAGTAGAGGGTAAATACAAATGGCTGACCCCTAAACAAGCCAAAAAAATACGGCATTCCGCCGGAATACAAATTGATGGAGGAAACCGTATTGTCACACCTTGCAAAGATATTGCAAAAAACAGGAGCCAAGCCGTCGGTCGTGTATTCGCTTTTCACGGATGAAACAGGATGCAAAAGGATAACGGCCCTTACGAAGAGAGGGAAAAGATTATGCCGCAGCCTATCACAAAGGATTCAAGCCCCGAAGATTTGGAGCGGTGGAGGGAATACAACCGCATCGAAGAGAGACGGCACGACGCCGAATTTGTCGAATATTTAAAAACCAAAAAACAATGAAATGGGTCGAAGCGGCCAAAGAAGGCCAGGATTATGTACTGAGCGCCGAACTGAAAGAAAAGCGCGACACTATCGAAGCGGAAGCAGCGGAGGTGCTGAAGAAATCGGGCGCCACGCCGTGCACACTCTACGGGATCGCCGACGGATCACCCGTCGTCTCGTCGGTAGAAATAGGGATCAAGGACGGGGAGGACTATATGTTGTTATATCCATGCGCGAGATGGTGGAAGGTAGCGGAATTCAAACTACTGAAGATGCTGCCCGTGCATCCCGAATGCGATGGCTATTCGGACGTCTGCAACGATGAACCCGCATGTATTACCAAGGATTCCACGGCGGAGGACGTGGAAGCCTGGCGGGCGTTCAACCAAAGACGCGCCGAAAGATATGAGCAGGCGCGGCAATTGGCGATAGCCAATTATAGGGTATACAACGAAGCGATGGCCCAAGTGTGCCCCGGGTTTAAGGGATCGGGGCCGGGTTACACGCAGACTTCATCGGTAATTCGTTCCGGCATACATTTCACGGCTCGATATTATAAGCATGAAGGGACTACCTTCTGCATGGAGTTGAAGCACGGGACAAAGGCCACCCCGGACGGGTTCAAACTGATTTCCGCAAACTACTACGGCAAGGAGGGGCACGAACGCCTAAGAAAGGATATTGACTTCCTCGACGAGATCGACGCGGCGATAGAGGAGGGGGATATGTCGCAAGCGCATCAACTGGTAGGCGACTGGAGGAAGGAACTGGACGACTACCTCGCGTTAAACGAAAAAGAATGCGGTACTCATGATGACGGAGCGGGAGACGAAGCAGCAGTTGCAAAAACGAAGGAATGACGAGTTTGTACAAATACTCAGACGGTATGCCGATCAACACGACAGCGTAATATGCTGGCGAAACATAACTCCCTATTGCATTCGGGTTTACCAGCGCTTAAAATCATGGGGGAGTGTGTGGGAGCCGGGAGAACTGAAACCCAAACGCGCGCTGATCTATTCGGGTGCCCGCCGTCAAATACTGGACTTGTACCCCCTTGGCCTGAAATTCCATGCCCTTCGGTTCAACGGGCGCGGGATAATAAGGGGAAGATGGGAGGATAAAATTAACCAATTGCTAAATATGAGCATACAAGATGATAACACGAACGACCTATAAAACGCGACAAGAGTGGTTGCATGCGCGCAACGACACCCCCGTTATCGGAAGTTCCGACGTTGGGACGATTATGGGGCTTAATCCCTATATGACGCCGTACCAGTACTGGCGCGTAAAGAAAATGGAGACCTTGGAGACCGCGGCCGAAGAGGATAACGACAGTATGATCCGCGGGCGCTTCAAGGAGGACGCGATTGCCCGCATGTTCGAGCAGGTGACCGGGGAAAAGATCGTCAAACGATCCGAGCAGATCGAGGTGTACCGCAATGACAAATACCCGCCCTACATGCAGGCAGCGCCCGACAGGGAGGTTTTCGCCGCGGGCAGGAGTACCCGGTATATCCTGGAGTGCAAGGACACGAAAATGCACCTGCCGGAACTGACGCCCGAGACGGTGCCGATGCTGTGGTATACGCAGATCATGTACCAAATGGGGATCATGGAGCGCGATGCGGCGTACATAGCCGCGGAGGAGGGAGGCAAGCGGCTCGTGTATGCGCTATTCGATTTCGACCGATCCAAATTCGCCTATATCGTGGAGTACTGCCGGGATTGGTTCGAAAGGTACATTTTGGGCGACGAAATACCCCCGGTGGAGACAGGCCAGGACGTTATACTGGCATGGCCTGTGTCGGAAGCCGCCCCGCGGGAAGCAGATGCGGAGATACGGGATATTATCGCGTGGGTGCGGGCGCAGCGGTCGAAGGTAGCCGCCATGCAGGCGGAGATCACCAAGGCAGAAGAGCGGGTTAAGGCGTATTTCATGCAGTACGACACCATAACCTACGACGGGCGACCGCTGGCTACATTCAAGACTGTAACAAGCCGCAGGCTGGATTCGAAGGCATTAAAGGCGGACAATCCGGACATATACGCCAAGTATGTAAAGGAGAGTACGACGCGGCAATTATTATTCAAATAACATGAAGACGAAGCGAGAAATAACAGCACGGGAATACGAGGAGGTAGCAAGCCGCCTCACGGACGCCATCAACGGGAATACATACTTCTCCGACAGCATCTCGGGCGAAGGCTGGCGTTTCACCCCCTCCGTTATGGTGTATTGGCACACCGATACACTGGGATCGGGAGAAAAGGAAACGCGGATGGAAAAACTGGTGTGGATATGGTGGGAGTTCCACACGTTCGACGCGGAGGGTGACGAGGTACTAAACGATTTCAAAACATCAACCTTAGAGCTTTTTTTAGGAATATGACAACCATAACAGACAAGAACGAACGCGCAATGCGCGAGGGGATGGTAGCCAAGACCGCCACCCCGAATTTGCAGGAGATGATCGCCCTGCTGGAGGACAAAAAAGGGGAGGTGCAGGCGCGCCTGCATGCGGTGCTCGGCGACAGGGCTCCGATATTCACGCAGGCCGTACGCAACCTGCTGGTGGCTCCCGAGAACAAAATGCTGCGGGAGTGCACGCCCAAATCCATCATGCGCTCGTGCATGGCCTGTGCAACAACGGGGCTTTCCCTCGATCCGGCATTCGGGCAGGCCGCCATCGTTCCCTTCACTGAGACTACGTACAAGAACGGGCAGCAGGTAGTCACCAAGAAGGCGGTGTTCATGCCGATGAAAAACGGGCTGGTGCAACTTGCCAACAATACCGGGATGATCCAGCGGTTGATGGCCGCTCCGGTGTATGAGGGGGACATAAAGTATCACGACCCTTTTACGGGCGATATGGAGTATAACCAGGAGCCGCACGAACGCACAAAACTGCTCGGATATGTAGCCTATCTTCGCTACATAAACGGCGGCGATCACTACCTGTACATGACGGTCGAAGAGCTGGAGGAGCACGGCAAGAAGTACAGCAAAAGCTACTACAACAAAAATGGTTTGTGGCAGAAAAACAAGCCTGCCATGTATGAAAAGACGGTCATCAAACGCATCTTGATGAAATGGGGTAGCATGGATGTAATGGCCAACTCGAAGCTTATCACAGCGCTAAAATACGACATGGCAACCCCCTCCTCGATGGATATGTCGCAGGCGACCCCCGAGTATGTCGACGGAGTGGACGACAATATTGCGGCCGTCGAAGAGCAGGAGGCCGTGGATGTGACTGACGAACCCGAAAAATAACAGAAAAAGATGAAGCCGAAGCAGAAAGAGACAGTAGTTACAATAGCCGAATACGCCCGCAGGTGCGGAATCACCTATCGGGGTGTGCAGATGCGCATTGCCAGCGGGCGAGTGAAAACAGTGAAATTCGGGGGCGTGGACTTCATAGATACGACAGTCTATCCTCCTATGCCCCGGCAAGACGTAAAAACTCATGAACGATGATATGAACACGGCGCTGGAATGGCTCGTTGGCCTTGTCCTGTTCCCGCTACTGATGTTGTCGAACTTTATAGGATATGCGCTCGGCCTGCCTCCGCAGGCCGGGGGCGAATCCTCAGCCTCGGATTCGGATCCGACAGAAGCGGAAGCGCCGGAAATAAACGAGGAATTGCAGGCGGACGCGATACGAGCTATCAACACTTTGGGCTTCCCCAAAGAAAGGGCAAAACAGGCCGTTTTAGAGGCTTTGAATGCCGATCCGGATGCAACCCTCGAAGAGATTGTAAAATGCGCCCTAAGGCGCCAAAAATAGGCAACATGAATGAATGCATATTTCATACGATTCCCGGAGTACAGGGGGGGGGTGAAGTTTAAGCCCATCGACGAGTTCCCGGGATATTGGATCGGAGAGGACGGAACGGTGGTGTCTACGCGGCGCGGAGACCCCCATGTGTTGAAGGTGGATTACAATGCCGACGGGTACGTAAGGGTGCGGTTATTCAACCGTTTGGGGAGGTACAACTACTTTGTTCACCGCCTTGTAGCTGAAGCTTTTATCCCAAAAAGGGAGGGGGACAAAATCGTGGATCACCTTGATACGAACGTCGAGAACAACAATGCCTCGAATCTGAGGTGGTGCCGGGACATGAAGGAGAACATGGCCAACCCGCTGAGTGTAGCCAAAAGACAGCGGGCGGCGGCAAACAGACGCAGCCGCGCAGCGAAGAGGAAAGCATACATGGAGGAGATCATAAGGCAGGCAATGACGGACACTCCGTTCTGATTTTTTTTGGAGAATGGAAAAAATTTGTTTATATTTGCGGTGTGAATGCTCGGGCAGGGGCAAAATGTGACTTACCGCTTTAGTAGATACCGGGCTGCCCCCCGGTATCGAACGAGCGGTTTTTTTATCCCCTTTTAATAATGAAGCTAAAGGACATACAAAACGGATGGATGAAAATACCAACCAAATGGTACCGAGAAACAAGCATTAAGGCTTGCCGGGAACACGCTATGCTTCAGTGGCTGGTTATGAACGCGAACATCACGGAATCGGAGTGGAACGGAATCACGATTAAACGCGGGCAAGTAGTAACAAGTCTATCTAAGTTGAGCGAAGGGGTGCAACAAAGTACTCAACAAACACGCGACACACTTAACAACATAGTCAGCAACAAAGAAGTAACAAAGATAGCAACAAAGACGTACACCATAATAACTATCTGTAACTTTGATGATTACGTCGGTTTAAATTTTTACGATAACAAAGAGGAGAACAAAGAAGCAACACAGTCAGCAACACAGTCAGCAACAAAGAAGCAACACAGTCAGCAACAACAGATAAGAGATATTGTAGAGAATAAAGACATAGAGATTACTTCTCGTACTGACGTACTCGAAGAAGCAGAGATAGTAACAGAGAGTATTAATAATCCTGGTAGAGACTATAAGCGCGCACGCGCGAGAAAAAAGCCAGAAACCCCGAATGAGGTTACATGGCGCGACAGCTTCGACGTATACCTGCAAGATTGCCGGGATGCATGGAAGCGATGGACGAACGACAGGGATTGGATGGACGAGCGAAAGCGTTTCAACCCGGGCGTCGACATTAGACTGACACTCGAAAAGGCCTGCAAGGAGTTTTGGGGCACGGAGGCCGGATGGCTGCACAAGAAAAAAGGCCGAAGCAAGACGATAGACTGGAAACGTATTTTCGAATTCGCAATATCACAAAAACAGAATAGGGTTTATGAAACAAAAGCAGGAAATAATCGCGGCACCGGAGGCCTTACCGACGAAGAACGCGCCATGTTCGAACGCATCGCATTCGGCACTACTCTATCCGGGAGAGGGGATGAGGACATGTAGGGCCATGTCCACGCCGATCAAATGCGCTCAGTCGGGAATGGAATCCTTGTCGGGGCTTCGGCGGATTCACGGAGACAAGCTCGTTATATCCTGCATGGCGCTATGGATCGACGACCTGCAATCGTTTCTCAACATATCCGCCAAGATGAGCAGGTTTCAAATCATCGAGACGTGTTCCATGATCCTGGAGGATTTCTACGCGCTAAACCTGGCAGACGTACGACTTGTGATGACGCGGGCCAAAAAAGGACAATACGGCGCATTATACGGGCGTCTCGACGGGCAGATAGTCTACCAGTGGTTCGCGGAATACTTCGACGAGCGGTGCGCAGAATGCGGCCGGACAGCAGACGCCGAGGCAAAGGTGAGGGATTCCCAGCTCGCGGCTATGTCGCCGGAGCAAAAAAAGAAGATTCTGGAATTATGGAGCAAACAAAAAAAATCACAAAAATGAAACAGGAGACAAAAGCAACCATCGCCTATTTGGCAGCAATCATTTTCGTTATCATCTGCATCGCATTGATGGCTGTGACCCCCGCGTATGGCCAAAATCAAACGGTGATAAAGGATTCCAAGGGGGAAGTGGTATACGTCAAAATCAAGACGGCCAGCGGGTACATTGTCAAGGACAAAAACGGCGTTCTGCTTTACACCGTGGTAGAGAACGACACGGAAAAGAGAGTTTACGACGCCTCCGGACGTCTAATTTCGGTAGAGAAAAAAGCGAAAAATTAACCTTTAACGAACGATAAAATGAAAGTCATAGTCACCTTTTCGGGTGGGAAAGACAGCTGCATGAGTTATTACGGATTATGCGAATGACCATGACGCACGCTTCACTTTTTTCGGGCATCGGCGGTTTCGACCTTGCGGCAGAGTGGGCCGGTTGGACAAACTCTTTCAACTGCGAAATCGATCCTTTCTGCCGCCGGATTTTAAAATATCATTTCCCTAATGCAGAACAGTATGCAGACATACGCACGACAGACTTTACTATTTGGCGAGGACGAATTGACGTCCTTACAGGCGGTTTCCCCTGCCAGCCGTTCTCGCTCGCAGGCAAGCGCAAAGGCACGGAGGACGAGCGTTACCTGTGGCCGGAAATGTTGCGGGTTATTCGGACTGTTCGACCTCGATGGGTCGTGGGCGAGAATGTTTTCGGAATTGTTAATTGGTCGGAAGGAATGGTCTTCGACGAGGTGTGCTCTGACTTGGAGGCGGCAGGATATGCGGTTCAACCGTACATTATACCGGCTTGCGGTGTCGGTGCTCCCCACCGAAGGGACAGATGCTGGTTTGTTGCCTACTGTGCAGACGCAGGGTTTGAAGCAATGCGTGAAAGGACGGACTGTGCCGATGCCGACAGGGTTGTTACCGACTCCTACGGTAAACGACGCAACGAACAGCTCGCTGCCGGAGTCGCAAGCGAGACGGAAAAGCGGGCTTGTCAAAGAGATCGTAAAACTTTCGCACGAACAACGTTTGAATCGTTCCCGTCTCAATCCCCTTTATGTTGCCGAGATGATGTCTTTCCCGATGGACTGGACGGTATTACCTTTCCTCGCTGGGTGCGGGAATCGATTAAAGCCTACGGAAACGCCATAGTTCCGCAGGTAGCATTACAGATTTTTGAAACGATAAATGAATACGAGAACCATGCGAAAAAGTATTGAATTAAAAAACTATAGAAGATGAAAGACCAAGTAACGAGCATCGAGCAGTCGAAGCGGCTGATCGATCTGGGAGTGCCCGCGGAGAAGGCGAGCATGGCATGGATTGCAACAGGGAGAAGTACCTACAATCTCAAGATATGGAAAACTGATGCTGAAACAAAAGCTATTCTACATCAAAAGTTTCCCGATGGATATATCCCCGCCTTTACTGTCGCCGACCAGCTGGGAAAGGTGCTTCCGAATGTGATTCAGGACGCCCACAACACTTACGAACTGACACTGAAAGCAGTGGTTGGCGGTGGATGGAGATTCTGTTACACCCCCGTACTTACCCCATTAGAAGCCGATAATATTGGGGATGAAATGGGCGATAACCTGATAGAACTTCTGTGCAACCGTATTGAGTGGATAGTGTCTAACGGCTATGAATTGAACCTGTGATGAAACTACCTATCGAAGTTCACAACAAGTTGATCCCGTTCAAGGGGTTTAACTGGGTAACATGGCTTTTGTGGTCTTTTACCCGGAAGCCGATGGCGTGGAGCATGGACGAGACTACGCGCCGCCATGAAGGAATCCACTGCGCCCAGCAGATCGAACTGGCCGTGCTGTCCGCGGCAATCCTCCTGCCCGTCGCCATCAGCTACTCGTTCGCGTGGTGGGGCTGGGTGCTTACGGTGGTCGGCATTCTCTTCGCCGGATGGATTTGCTACGGCATTTCGTGGCTGATCGAAGTGATTATCCCGCCTTATCCGGGCGCGTACTACTACACCTGCTTCGAGACCGAGGCGTACAACCATGAGGATGATCCGGACTACTTGAAGCGGCGCATACCGTTCTGGGGCTGGATTTCCTGCATACCGAATTGGAAAGTCAAACACAAAAAAAACTAATTTATGAATACAGAAACGATGTTTTCATCTAAGACCGATTTGTGGGCCACACCACACAGGATTTCTATGATAAACTCAATAGTGAATTTCATTTTACACTTGATCCTTGCGCCACCCCGCATAATGCTAAGTGTGTTAAATTCTACACCAAAGAGCAGGACGGGCTCCGAAAAGATTGGGGCGGGAATACTGTTTTTTGCAATCCGCCATACGGTCGGGATATATACGCATGGGTTCGTAAATGCTTCATGGAGGCACAAAAAATCAACACAATAGTTGTAATGTTGATTCCGGCGCGTACAGATACTCGATATTTTCACGAATTTATTTACCACAAAGCACGGGAAATTAGATTTATAAAGGGGAGGCTAAAATTCGGGGACAAAAAAAATAGTGCTCCGTTCCCGTCAATGGTGGTTGTATTTTAATCCATAAACTGTTTTAAAATTTAAGCACAAAGATAACTAACCATGAAAACACTTTATCTCTGGGTTTCAGACAAAGGCTGGACACCCTTTCAGTACAATGAACTTTCTGAATTATCCTCCGAATTTGAGGCGCGCAATATCAAACTGGGCTACGGGTGCAAACTGGGCGACAGGTGCGAACTGGGCTACGGGTGCAAACTGGGCTACGGGTGCGAACTGGGCTACGGGTGCAAACTGGGCGACAGGTGCGAACTGGGCTACGGGTGCAAACTGGGCTACGGGTGCGAACTGGGCTACGGGTGCAAACTGGGCGACAGGTGCGAACTGGGCGACAGGTGCGAACTGGGCGACGGGTGCAAACTGGGCTACGGGTGCAAACTGGGCTACGGGTGCAAACTGGGCGACAGGTGCGAACTGGGCGACGGGTGCAAACTGGGCTACGGGTGCAA